>FYBJ01001424.1_pt1 | contig 19897 bp, 22 predicted proteins | sample 1134611 | NCBI WGS metagenome assembly FYBJ01 (sample SAMEA104116008, study PRJEB20421) | marine metagenome | isolation source: marine | reverse complement strand
CAGACCTTTTCGGCCCACATGTCGTATTCGGGCATGTAGACGAACCGCCGATAGGCCCCCAGACGACGCGGCGCGGCGATGCGCCAGCCGGTTTCCTCGAACACCTCGCGATGCAGCGCCTGCACGGGCGATTCGCCCGCATCGATGCCACCGCCGGGCAATTGCAGCTCGGGCTCGGGCTCTTCCTGAAACGTGAGAAGCACACCGCTGCCCAGTGGCAGGATCGCATAGACGCCGGGGCGCAGTTTGTACTTGATGTCCGGTCGGATCGCTTCGCCCACGCGCCGCATGAATTGCCCTTTCGCCTTGGAGGTCCGCTTGAACACTCCTATATGCACGCGATATGCCAATTTCAGGCCTTGAAGGAAACCCCATGACACTTGCCCAAAAAATCGCCTGGGATGACACGGTTCTGCCTTTTCAGCTGGACGCAAGTGACATTCGTGGCCGCGTGGCGCGGCTGGATGGGGCGCTGGGCGGTATCCTGGAACAGCATGATTACCCGCCCGCCGTGGAGGCGCTGATCGCGGAGATGGCCCTGCTGACCGCGATGATCGGGCAGACGATCAAGCTGCGCTGGAAGCTGAGCCTTCAGGTGCAGACCAAGGGCGCGGTGCGGATGATTGCGACGGATTACTATGCGCCAGAGACCGAGGGTGAGGCGGCGCGCATCCGGGCCTATGCCAGTTTCGACCGGGATCGCGTCACCGGGCACGACCCCTTTGCCCAGCTGGGCGAGGGGTACTTTGCGGTCATGATCGACCAGGGCGAGGGCACCACGCCCTATCAGGGCATCACGCCGATCGCGGGCGGTAGCCTGCGTGCCTGTGCAGAGGCGTATTTTGCGCAGTCCGAACAGTTGCCCACGCGGTTCCAGCTGAGTTTCGGCAAGTCGACCGAGGGAGACGGGCCCGAGCATTGGCGTGCCGGTGGTGTGATGATCCAGCACATGCCCAAGGCCTCGCCCTTTGCCAGGGAGGGCGGCAGCGGCGAAGGGGGTCTGTTGCAGGCCGTCGACATCGTGGATGGCGAAGAGGGTGAGACCTGGAACCGGGTGAACCTGCTTCTGGACACTGCCGATGCGCTGGAGCTGATCGGGCCGTCGGTGGCGCCGACGGACCTGCTCTACCGGTTGTTCCATGAGGAGGCGCCGCGGGTCTTTGATGTGCAGGCGGTGCGGTTCGGCTGCACCTGTTCGGAGGACCGGGTTCGCCAGAGCCTGTCGATCTATTCGGCCAGGGACATCGAGAAGATGACCACTGACGACGGCCGTGTGACCGCCGACTGCCAGTTCTGTGGCGCGCGGTACGATCTGGACCCCGCGACGGTGGGTTTCGAAGCCGAAGACAATGACGGGTGATCCCTACGATCTTGTGATGCGCGCGCTGGAGCGGCCGATGCGGCCGTCTTCGGATTTCGACTTGAATCCCGATGTCGTTCTGCCCGAAGGGCGCAAGCTGCGGCCAGCCGGCGTTCTGGTACCGATCCGCTTTGAGCCGCAGCCGGTGCTGATCCTGACCAAGCGATCCTCGGTTCTGAAGCATCACCCGGGGCAGATCGCCTTTCCCGGCGGCAAGCAGGACGAAGGCGACGCGGATGTCGAAGCTGCCGCGCTGCGCGAGGCGCGCGAGGAGATCGGGCTGAACCCCGGAAATGTCGAGGTGATGGGACAGTTTCCAGCACATGAGACAGTGACGGGGTTCCAGGTGACGCCGGTGCTGGGCCGGGTGCGTGCCGCGTTCGATCCTGTGCCCGAGGCGGGCGAGGTGGCCGAAGTGTTCGAGGTGCCGCTGTCCCATGTGATGGATCTGGCGCGCTACCGGGTCGAATACCGGCGCTGGCGCGGGGCGCGGCGGCAATACTATGTGGTCCCGTTCGGGCCTTACTATGTGTGGGGGGCCACGGCGCGGATGCTGCGGCAGCTTGCCGAGGCGGTGCGCGATGCGGATTGAAGGAGAATGGCTGAGCGCGCCATCCCTTCGGGCGGTCTTCGCCCTGTTGGGGGATGCAGGACATAGCGCCTATGTGGTGGGCGGGGCTGTGCGCAACGCCGTCATGGGATTGCCGGTCAGTGATATGGACATTGCGACAGACGCGCGGCCCGAACGTGTCATGGCGCTGGCCGGGGCGGCGGGGCTGCGCGCGGTTGCGACAGGGCTGGATCACGGCACGGTCACCGTGATCAGCGGCGATGTTCCCTTCGAAATCACCACCTTTCGCCAGGATGTCGAGACCGACGGGCGGCGCGCAAAGGTGGCCTTTACCGACGATCTGGAGGCGGATGCACGGCGGCGGGATTTCACGATGAACGCGCTTTATGCAGGTTCGGACGGTGTGGTGATCGATCCGGTGGGCGGGATCGGGGACGCCAGGGCAAAGCGCGTGCGGTTCATCGAGGATGCGGGCCGGCGGATCGAGGAAGATTACTTGCGCATCCTGCGGTTTTTCCGGTTCAGCGCGGTTTATGGCGCGGACAGTCTGGATGCCGAGGCGCTGGCGGCGATTGCCACGCATCTGGGCGGCCTTGAAGGGCTGGCGTCCGAGCGTGTCGGCGCGGAGATGCGCAAGCTTTTGGCGGCGGATGATCCGTCGCTGGTGCTGGCGGCGATGGCCCGGGTCGGGGTTCTGGAGCGGGTCCTGCCCGGCGCCGTGCCCGACATGGTGCCGGTGCTGGTGCATCACGAGACGGGATTTGCGCCGGATGCGATGCGGCGCCTGGCGGCGCTGGGAGGAGAGAACCCGGCCACGCATCTGAGGCTGAGCCGTGCCGAGGTCAAGCGGTTGGAGATGTTGCGCGGCGGGATGGCGTCGACGGCTGGCCCGGGTGAGCTGGGCTACCGGCTGGGGGCCGATGCAGGGCGCGACGTTCTTTTGCTCAGGGCGGCGATGGGGGCGGTGCTGCCGGATGGCTGGCCGGACGACCTTGAGCACGGTGCGAACGCGGTGTTCCCGGTCAGCGCCGGGGATCTGATGCCGGGGCTGAGTGGCAAGGCTCTGGGGGATCGGCTGAAGGCGCTTGAAGCGGAATGGATCGGCACGGGTTTCTCGGCGACGCGCGAGGATCTGTTGTGAGTGAACCGACCTGGACCATCGGGCGGCTGGGGCATCTGGGTGACGGGATCGCCGAGGGTCCGGTCTATGCGCCCATGACCTTGCCCGGAGAGGTGGTCAGCGGGGTGCTGGACGCAGACCGGCTGCGGGATGTCCGGATCATATCGCCGAGTGATCAGCGGGTCAGACCACCCTGCCGGCATTTCAAATCCTGCGGCGGTTGTTCGGTGCAGCATGGCTCGGACGATTTCGTGGCCGGGTGGAAGCAGGAGATCGTGCACGGAGCGCTTGCGGCGCAGCGGCTTGAGGCCGGATTTCTGCCGATCCATGTCTCGCCCGCCGCGACACGACGGCGGGCGACGTTTTCGGCGAGACGTACCAAGAAGGGGCCCCTGGCAGGGTTTCACGGGCGCGCATCGGACGCGATCGTGGATATTCCCGACTGCCGGATACTGCATCCCGACCTGAAGTCCGGTCCAGCGCTGGCCGAGGCGCTGGCGACCGCCGGAGCAAGCCGCAAGGGCGAGATCAGCGTCTCTGTTACGGCGACCGAAGGCGGGCTGGATGTGCATGTGACTGGCGGCAAGCCTCTGGACGGGCCGCTGCGGATGGCACTGGCTGACGTGGCACGGCAGGGGCGGCTGTCACGGCTGACCTGGGAGGAGGAAACACTTTACCTCTCTGCCCCTCCGGTGCAGCGGTTCGGTGCGGCAGAGGTGGTGCCGCCGCCCGGAGCCTTCCTGCAGGCCACGAAGGATGGCGAGGCCACGCTGGTCGGTGACGTGCAGGTGCACCTGCGGGGTGCCGGGCGGATCGTGGACCTTTTTGCCGGCTGCGGCACGTTCACCTTTCCGCTGGCCGAGGCAGCACAGGTGCACGCCGTCGAGGGCGATGTCGCGATGGTGGCGTCGCTGGAGGCCGGATGGCGCAACGTGCAGGGGCTGAAGGCTGTCACTGCCGAGGCGCGCGACCTGTTTCGCGAGCCACTGTCGGCGCAGGAGCTGGGCGCCCATGATGCCGTCCTTCTGGACCCGCCGCGGGCCGGGGCCGAGGCGCAGGTGCGGGAGCTGGCCGGGAGCGGGGTGGCGCGGATTGCCTATGTCTCGTGCAGCCCGGTGAGCTTTGCGCGGGATGCGCGGATATTGGTGGATGCGGGTTACACCCTTGCCGCGCTGCGGGTCGTGGACCAGTTTCGCTGGTCACCGCATGTCGAACTGGTGGCGCGCTTCGATCTCGCGGCCGGGTGAACGGGATGCGCCGCCCGCTCTTGTTGCGGCACGGTCGATGTCAGGTTCCCAGGACGAGGGTCCACCAGATTTTGCCATTGTCTTCCTGAAGCCAGGCAAAGCCCATTTTTCGCGCATCCGGAGACAGGATCACGCGGCGCGGGACTTCTTCGTTCATCCACGCGGCAAGCGTCTCGAGCTCGGTCTCGTAGGTTTCCGAGATGTTTTCGCCCACAAGCTCGCCCGTGTAGCCCACGCGTCTTATCCGGTCGATGGGCGAAGAGCCGTCCGAGCCGAAATGCCAGGGGCGGTTCTGCACCGACATGTCGCGGGAATGGGTTGCGGCGGCGGCATTCAGCGCGGCATCCATGCTGACCGGGGGTTGACCCGCGGCCTCGCGCAGGGCGTTGATCCCGTCGAGCATACTGAACTGGACGCGCGAGGCATCCCCGGGGCGGATGCGGTAGAGCTTGGGCAGGGGTTTGCCGTCTGCGCCAACGGTGGTTTGGGTCGGTTCGGTGGCACAAGCCGAAAGCGTCAGAAGCGCCGACAGCAGAAAACCAATGATGCGTACCATGTTGCCCATACCCTGAGTCGTGATTGCCATATCGCGCTGTCTAGCCTTTGCACCGTGGCTTATCAAACGCGCATCCGCGCATCCTTGCCTACACGGGCTTCTTTGAATTGCGACTGCGGCTTTCAGGCCATAAAATGCGTAAAGCTTTCTCATTGCATGCGAGATGGAGGACGTAACATGTCCGGACTTTTCGGAAAATCCCTGAGCCGCCGCAGCTTTCTGGCCGGTACCGCCGCTGCCGTGGGCCTGCCTGCCGTGGCGCAGGATCTCAACAGCCCGGACACGGTCGAGATGGAGAGCGAAATCTCGCAATCGGTGCGGCGCAATGTCTCGGCCTTCCGGGCGCTGGACTGGCAACCCTACTTCAGCAACCTGAAAAATGGCGCGGTCCTGGTGGATATAGACAGCCGGGCGCTGCATTACTGGACCGAGGCCGGGCGGTATCTGCTTTACCCGTGCAGTGTGCCCATGTCCGAAGAGCTGACCCGCCGCGGTCGCACCAGTGTAGTGCGCAAGGTCGTGGGCCCCGAGTGGCGCCCGACGCCGTCGATGCTCAAGCGTAACCCGGATTGGCCGGCCTATGTGGGACCCGGACCGGACAACCCGCTGGGCACACATGCGCTGTATCTCAGCTGGACCTATTACCGGATCCATGGCACGCAAGATACCCGCAAGATCGGACGGCAATCCTCGAACGGCTGTATCGGGCTCTATAACGAGCATATCGCGCAGCTTTTCGAGATTACGAAAGTGGGCACTCAGGTGTTGCTAATTTGACGAAAATCAGACCGTTCACGGCGCGAATTCTGCAAGTGCATTTGCCTTTGCAGGCATTTTTCGCTTAGAAGCCCTTCACGAGGTAAGTTTTAGGTGCTTTGGCATCGCCAAATGTGGGCCCGGGCACACATCAGGAGAAGATCAATGAAAAAACTCATTCTAGCAGCTGCCATCGCGGCCGCCGCCACGACCGCATCCGCGGGTGGCCTGTCCGAGCCCGTCATGGAGGCCCCGGTCATCGTCGAGGATACCGCAGCAAGCTCGTCCGCAGCCGGCGTCTGGGTTCCGCTGCTGATTCTGGCGGTTGTCGCAGCCGTTGTGATCGCTGACTGAGCTTTCGGGCTTCAGAGAATTCGGGAAGGGCGGTGGGTTTCCACCGCCTTTTTCATTTTGATGGGATCGTGAGCCAGCCGCCCAGGTTGTCCCGGACGATCGACGTGAGTGCGGCAATGTGATCGGGCGTGGCGTTGAGGCAGGGGATGTAGGTGAAGTGCTCGCCCCCCGCCTCTTCAAAGCTTTCGCGGATCTCTTCGTTGATCTCTTCGAGCGTTTCGATGCAATCGGAGGAAAAGGCAGGCGCGATCACGGCGATGTTTGTCTTGCCGTCCTCGCGGGCCAGCCGGGCCACCTCGTCTACCGTGTAGGGCTTGAGCCATTCCTCGGGGCCGAACACCGACTGGAAGGTGGTCGTGATTTGGGTCGCGTCCCAGCCCAGCCGCTCGCGCAGAAGGCGCGTCGTTTTTTGGCATTGGCAATGGTATGGATCACCCTGCATCAGGTAGCGCTTGGGCATTCCGTGGTAGCTGACCACGAGGATGTCTGGGCGTTTGCCCGGCGCGCTGTAGGCCGCCTCGACCGATTTCGCCAGCGCGTCGATATAGGCGGGGTTCTCGAAATAGGGCTCCACCACGCGCGCTGTCGGCTGCCACGTCTGGTCCATCAGCGCGCGGAAGAACTGATCGTTGGCAGTGGCCGAGGTCGCGCCGGCATAGTGGGGGTAGAGTGGAAAGAAGAGGATGCGCGTGCAGCCTGCCTTGACCATCGCGTCCACCTTGGAGCGGGTTGAAGGATTGCCGTAGCGCATACAGAATTCGACCATCACCTCGTCACCGAACTCGGTCGTCAGCGTCGCGGCCAGCGCCTCGGTCTGGTCGCGCGTGATGGTCATCAGAGGGCTTTCGTCGCGCTCGTTGTTCCAGATCGACTTGTAGGCGGCACCCGAGGAGAAGGGGCGTTTGGTCAGGATGATCAGTTGCAGAAGCGGCTGCCATTTCCACGAGGGGTAGTCGATGACCCGCTTGTCCGAGAGAAATTCGTTCAGGTAGCGTCGCATCGACCAATAGTCGGTTGCATCCGGCGTGCCCAGATTGGCCAGAAGGACGCCGGTGCGCCCGAAATGTACGGGCGGGTGGTCCGGGTCGGCATGGGCTGGGCGGCTGGCGCCTGGCGGCGTGTCCTTCATGGGTGCGGTTCCGTCATGATGTGCTGAGACATGCAGATAAGGGATCGGGCCGCGAGGTCAATCCTTGAGCGGGGTTTCCCGGGTGCCAAGGGCGTCGGACAGCCGGGTTGTGGCCGAGCCGGGGCGCAAGGGTTTCGGCTGCGACGGGTCGGGGGCCCAGCCGGTCAGCACCACCAGGTCGAAGGTGGCTCGGATGCGCCCGTCAGTGTCGGGGAAATGCGCCAAATAGTGGGTTTCGGTGCGCTCTACGATGGCGCGGCGCATGGGGTGGCGGGGCCGGGCGGCCAGAGCGCAGGCCTCGCCCATACCGCGCAAGTCGTGCATCAGGTGCCGGGCCGAGCGGTAGGATGCGGTGAGCGGCACGCTGTCGGCCACCGGAAGGGCAAAGCCCGCGCGCTGCATCAGCGCGCCAAGCTCGCGCAGTTCGCCCATCGGCGCAATGCGAGGGGACAATCCGCCGGTTACATCGATCTCGGCCTGCGACAGGGCGGCGCGCAGCTCATGCAGCGTCTCGCCTCCCAGCAACAGCCCAAGGAAGAGCCCGTCCGGGGCCAGAGCGCGGCGCGACTGGATCAATTGCCCCACCGGATCGTTGGCCCAGTGCAGGCACAAGGCGTGGATGATCAGGTCATGCGCTCCGGCATCCACATCCAGCGTATCCTCGTCGGGAATGATCGCGGCCTCTGGAAACGCGGCCTGCCATGGTCCCGGCATACCCGTCACGATCCCGGGTTTCGTAAAGGATTTGTTAACGAATGAAAGCCGATCATGGACCTCGCCCAACGCGGCCTCGTGCACAAACAGCACCGGATCGCGCGCGGCGCGGGTCCTGTTGCGGGCCAGGGCCGCGCGGTCGGTCAATCGGGGAGGTGTGGTCATGATGCGGAAACTCACATGAAGGCAACGGCGTTGCAAACGGTTCTGCATTCCATCTATCCGCCGCGCTGCATCAGCTGCAAGACGCGGGTGGACGGGGATTTCGGTCTGTGCGGACCCTGTTGGCGCGAGACGCCGTTCCTGCCCGCAGCGTGCTGCAATCACTGTGGCATCGGCCTGCCGGGGCTGCAGGACAGCGAGGTGGACGCGCTGTGCGACGAGTGCCTGACCCATGCGCGTCCATGGGCCAGGGGTCGTGCAGCGCTGGCCTACCGGGATAATGGCCGCAAACTGGTCCTGGCGCTGAAACATGGCGACCGGCATGACATCATCCGTCCCGCAGGCATCTGGATGGCACGCGCCGCCGAGCCGCTTCTACGGCCGGGGATGCTGGTCCTGCCGGTGCCGCTGCATTGGCTGCGGATGCTCAAGCGGCGGTTCAACCAGTCGGCGCTGCTGGCGCGGGCGGTGGCGCGCGAGACGGGACTGGCCTATGCGCCCGACGTGCTGGTCCGGCCGCGGGCCACGCAAACGCTGGGCGGGTTGGGGTACGAGATGCGCTATCGCACGATGCAGGGGGCCATTGTCGTGCAGGAGCGGCGCCGGCACAGGCTGGCCGGGCGGCCGGTGCTCCTGGTCGATGATGTGATGACTTCGGGGGCCACGCTGGCGGCGGCCGCGCAGGCCTGTCTTGAGGCCGGAGCCCGCGATGTGAACATACTGGTACTGGCGCGCGCAGGCCGGGATGCTTAAATAGCAGGCAATTCAGACTGCCGGGGACTGCGCCCAATGAAACAGGTTGAAATCTACACGTCGCCGCTTTGCGGGTTTTGCAGCGCGGCCAAGCGGCTGTTGTCGCAAAAGGGCGTGACTTTTTCCGAGATCGATGTTTGGGCCAACCCGGACCGCAAGCCCGAGATGATCCAGCGCGCGAATGGCGGCCGTACAGTGCCGCAGATTTTCGTCGGAACCACCCATGTGGGCGGCTGTGATGATCTTTTTGCGTTGGAGCGCGCGGGCAAGCTGGACGCGCTCCTGGCGGCCTGACCGGTGCTGCGCGCGGGCCTCTTGCAACTCAACAGCGGGGAGGACCCGTCGGCGAACCTGCCGGTGACGCAAGCCCTGATTGCCGAGGCGGCAGGCCAGGGCGCCACCTTCATCCTGACACCCGAAGTGACGAATTGCGTCTCGGCCAGCCGGGGCCATCAGCGCGAAGTGCTGCGCCGCGAGGGTGAGGATGTGACACTGGCCGCCTTGCAGGCGCAAGCCGGAGCGCTGGGGGTCTGGCTGCTGATCGGATCGCTGGCGCTCAGGACCGGCGACCCGGACGGGCGATTGGCGAACCGGTCGTTCCTGATCTCACCGGAGGGGGGGATCGTGGCGCGGTACGACAAGATGCATATGTTCGATGTCGAGATTTCGCGGACCGAGAGCTATCGCGAATCAGCGGGCTATCGGCCCGGGTCCGAAGCGGTGCTGGTGCAGGCCGGGTTCGGCGCGGTGGGGATGACGATCTGCTATGACCTGCGCTTTCCGGGCCTTTACCGGCACCTGGCGCAGTCGGGCGCGGAGATACTGACCGTGCCCTCGGCGTTTTCGCCGGTGTCCGGCGCGGCCCATTGGGAGACGCTTCTGAGGGCAAGGGCGATCGAGACCGGGTGTTTCGTGCTGGCCCCGGCGCAATGCGGCACCCATGCGGCGCGGTCGGGCAAGGTGCGCCAGACCCACGGGCATACGTTGGCCGTGGGTCCCTGGGGCGACATTCTGGCAGATGGCGGCGAGGGCGAGGGCGCGATTATCGTTGATCTGGACATGGGCGCGGTGGCACAAGCGCGGCAGCGCATTCCGTCGCTGAGCAATGGAAAGACATTCGAGAGCCCCTGAGGAGATATGCAAGAGACCCCGAGCAATTCCCTGGCCGTGGCACTGTTCGGCGAGATTCTGATTGCCGATCAGATGATTCGAAGCCGCCTGAACCGGGTCTTGCCCAAGGGCATGGAAATCTCGCATTTCACGTTGCTCAATCATCTGGCGCGTACGGGTGGCGAACGCAGCCCGGCACAACTGGCCAAGAGCTTTCACGTCACGCGTGGGGCCATGACCAACACGCTGAACAAGCTGGAATGGGCGGGGTTTGTGCATATCCGTCCCGACTGGGACGACGCGCGGCGCAAGATGGTGGCGATCAGCCCTGCAGGCCGCAAGGCGCGGGACGTCGCCATGGACGCGATCACGCCGATCATTTCGGAGATGGTGACCGAGCTGGGTGAAGACCGGGTGAAAGCCGTGCTGCCGGTGCTGCGCGGTCTGCGCGACCGGCTGGGTGAGGATTAGGGCTTCAGGCTGGCCGTTACATAGTTCACCGACAGGTCGCGATCCGACAGCGACCATGACCAGGCGAAGGGGTTGAAGACGAACCCCTTGCGGTCCACCGGCTCCAGACCCGCCCGGCGGATCAGGTCGTAAAGCTCATCCGGGGTGATGAATTTCGACCATTCATGCGTGCCCTTGGGCAGCCAGCGCATCACGTGTTCGGCTCCGATGATGGCCATGGCATAGCTCTTGGCGTTGCGGTTGAGGGTCGAGCAGATATGCAAGCCCCCGGATTTCAGAAGCTGCTGGCACGCGATCAGATAGTCGATGGGCGAGGCGACATGTTCGACCACCTCCATGTTGAGCACCACATCAAATTCTTCGCCCGCCCCGGCCAGCGCTTCGGCTGTGGTGTGGCGGTAGTCGATGCTCAGCCCCGAGCGGTCCGCATGAACCTGTGCCACGGGTATGTTGCGCGCGGCGGCATCGGCACCCACGACATCCGCCCCGAGCCGCGCCATGGGTTCCGAAAGTAGCCCGCCGCCGCAGCCTATGTCGAGGATGCGCAGCCCCTTGAAGGGCACATCCGCGCCAGGATCGCGGTCAAATTCCTCGGCGATCTGCGCGGTGATGTAGTCCAGGCGGCAGGGATTGAGCATGTGCAGCGGCTTGAACTTGCCATTCGGGTTCCACCATTCGTCTGCCATGGCCTCGAACTTGGCCACTTCGCCGGCGTCGACGGTGCAGTGTGCGGGTTGCATTTCGATCTCCGTATGATCCATTGGGGCTGTTCTGCCAAAGCGGTTGCATACCACTGACTTAGTATCAGGATGCAAAACGCCCACAACAGAATAACCTTGCATCGCTTTTCGACCCAATACTGATTTAGCATTGGAGCGAAACGCATTATACAGGGCGGTGATGGACAAGTTTCCCGAACAAAAATCCGCGGTGCAGTATCTGTACCCCAATATCGAGCCCCATGATCGGCGGATGCTGGATGTGGGCGACGGGCATCAGGTCTATGTGGAGCAATCGGGTAATCCGCAGGGCACGCCTGTGGTGCTGCTGCATGGCGGGCCGGGCGGCGGGTGCAGCCCGGCGATGCGGCGGTATTTCGATCCATCGGTCTATCGCATCGTTCTCTTTGATCAGCGCGGCTGTGGACGGTCGCGGCCCCATGCGGAGGTCGAACACAACACGACCTGGCATCTGGTTCGCGACATCGAGAAGATCCGCAAGACATTGGGCATCGACCAGTGGATCGTCTTTGGCGGCAGCTGGGGCGCGACGCTGGCGCTGGTCTATGCGATCAGGCATCCCGAGCGGGCGGCGCATCTGGTTCTGCGCGGTGTGTTCCTGATGACGCAGGCCGAGCTGAAGTGGTTCTATGGCGGCGGTGCCGGACAGTTCTGGCCCGAGACGTGGCGGCGGTTCCAGTCGCTGATCCCCAGGGCCGAGCGGGGGGACATGATCCGCGCCTATCACAAACGGCTTTTCTCCGGCGACCGCGCGACCGAGATCACCTATGCCAAGGCCTGGTCCGCCTGGGAGAACGCCCTTGCCACCGTGCGATCCAGCGGTGCAGGCGGCGAAAGCCCGGCGGAATATGCGCGGGCCTTTGCGCGGCTGGAGAATCACTATTTCACCAATGGCGGCTTTCTTGAGCGCGATGGCTGGATCATCGACAGTATCGACCGCATCCGGGACGTGCCGGGGACCATCGTGCAGGGGCGCTATGACATGATCTGTCCGCCCGTCTCGGCATGGACCCTGGGCGAGGCCTGGGGCCGCGCCGACCTGCGGATGATCCCGGTGGCGGGTCATGCGCTGAGCGAGCCGGGGATCAGCGCCGAGCTGGTCAAGATCATGGACGGTTTGGCGCAGGTGTAATCCGGGCTATGGTGGTCGTGTAGCCAGCAGGGAGCCAGCCATGAGTGACACACCATCCATCGAAGAACGTGAAAACGGGCCGCTGATGGCCAAGGGCATCCGCCGGATGGTCGGGCCGGATGGCACCGCAATCGAGGTGAAGCCCGCAATGGCGCTGTGCCGCTGCGGGGCGTCGAAGAACAAGCCGTTTTGCGACGGGAGCCACAAGGAAGCCGGGTTCGAGGACCGCGGCGGCACGCCCGAGGGGCCGGACCGGCTGTTTTCCTATGAGGGCAAGGAGGTGTCGGTGACGTTTAATCCGCGCCTGTGTTCGCACGCGGCGGAATGCGGGCGGATTGCAGGCCATGTCTTTGATCCGTCGCAAAAGCCGTGGGTGCAACCCGACAAGGGCACACGCGAAGAGATCGAGGCGGTGGTGGCGGCCTGTCCGTCCGGGGCTCTGGCGATCAAGCGCGAGGACGGCGCGCGCGAGCATCGGCTGGCCGGGCGGTGCGACATCACGATCCAGAAGGACGGACCCTATTGGGTCGAGGCGGTGACCCCGCCGGTGGGCGCGCAGGCCGAGGGGCAGTCGAGCCGGAAATACGTGCTGTGCCGGTGCGGATTGTCCGGCAACAAGCCCTATTGCGACGGGACGCATCGGGATGCGGGGTGGAGGGAGGATCAGGGCGCAACCTGAGCCGGAGCGCAATCGGCAAAAACTTTCACCACCCGGCGCAGATTGACGTAAGGTCAAAGCCAGCCCGCCGCATGTTGCGGGCCAATAATCCGGGAGGACACATGAAGATACTCACAACAACAACAGCTTTTCTCGTGGCATCCGCGTTCGCCGCACAGGCCGGCGGCGGCGGCAGCTACGACAGCTCCGGCGTGGCGACGGGCATGACCAAGAATGTCGTCAAGATGGCATCAGAGGGTCACGTCGTGATGCAGACAATGGGCATCTACGAGACGATGACCACCGATGACCCGGACAACCCGATGAACGGCCTGAGCGGCGAGTGCTTTGGCGCCCTTGAAATCATCGGCACCGCGGCAACCGGTGGCGGGCTCTGCGTGTTCAGTGGCGATGGCGAGGATGCCATTTCCGTGCGCTGGACCGCCGATGGCATGACTGCCCAGGGCGCACTGGTCGGACAATGGAGCGCGACCGGCGGCACCGGCGCGTTGGCCGGGGCCACGGGCGGCGGCAGCTTTCAGTCGCTGACGAACATGGAAACCGGAACGTTCGAGAACAGGCTGACCGGCGCGCTGACGGTGCCCTGATCCACAGCGCCCGAGATAAAGTGATACCCGGCGTTCAGGTGATGCCGGGGACCGCTAGGACAGCTGACGTTCGTAATCGGCGGCATCGAACCAGCCGAGCGATGATCTGACGCGGCAGTCATCTGTCAGTTCCCACTCTTCCCAGCCCTGGAATTCCACATATGTCCCGGTGCCGGCCTGGTGGCCCTTGAAGGTCCAGACATAGACGGCGTGGTCTCCGGCGACAAAACTGTGATCAAGTTCGAGCACAACGTCGGGAAACTCGTCGCAGAACCCCTTGACCATCTCCGCGATGGCGCCGTGGCCGATCATAGGATCACCTCGGTTGATGCTGAAGACGGCGTCTTCGGTATAGGAGGCCGCGACCCCGTCCGGTGATCTGGCGCACCAGGCAGCGATATGCCGGTCGATCAGGGCGCGCACGTCTTCGGGTCCGGGTGTCATCTAGTATCCTTCCATGCCAATGTTTTCGGACTAAAGCGTTTCGACTTAAACCTGAGGCAGGGTTAAGTGGAAACGCCGCGCAACATATGAGCGTTGTGGGCGTTTCGGGAAAATCTGCGATTCAGGTTTTTCTCGAAACGCTTTAGAAGTGATGGTGATGCCGGTGTCAACGCAACGAGCACTTGCAGTTCTGCCTTGCCCTCGCTATATCCCCCTTAACAGCGGCGCGTTTCGGGTCCACTCCGAAAGGCTCCACCGGATAAGTCAACGGGCCGCGCGCCCGTTTTTTTGTGCTTGGAATACGCATGAGCAACGACCTGATAGCCAAGGCAGCGATGGATCGGCGGCTGGCCGAGATCGTGACGCCCGTGATCGAGGATCTCGGGTTCGAGCTGGTGCGTATCCGTCTGATGGGGGGCAAGACCGAGACGCTGCAGATCATGGCCGAGCGGCCCGAGGGCGGCATCGAAGTGGATGATTGCGCGCGGATCAGCACCGAGGTCAGTGCCGTGCTGGATGTCGAGGACCCGCTGATCGATGCCTATACGCTGGAAGTCTCCAGCCCCGGGATCGACCGGCCCCTGACCCGGCTCAAGGATTTCGCCACGTTCGAGGGCTATGAGGCGAAGCTGGAAACGGCCGAGCTTATTGACGGGCGCAAGCGCTTCAGGGGTGTGCTGGCCGGTGTCGAGGGCGACGAGGTGCTGATCAATGTCGAGGAAGGCACGATCGGCCTGCAATTCGACTGGCTCGCCGATGCCAAGCTGGTGCTGACGGATGACCTGATCAAGGAAATGCTGCGACAGCGCAAGGCCGCTGGCGTTCTGGATGAAGACAAGTTTGACGCAATCGAAGAAACCGCGTCTGAGGAGGACTAACGATGGCAATTACCTCTGCAAACCAGCTGGAGCTGTTGCAAACCGCCGAGGCCGTGGCCCGCGAGAAGATGATCGACCCTGGTCTGGTGGTCGAGGCGATGGAAGAGAGCCTCGCCCGTGCGGCCAAGTCCCGCTACGGCGCCGAGATGGACATCCGTGTGAGCATCGACCGCAAGACCGGCAAGGCGACGTTCACGCGGGTGCGCACGGTTGTTGCGGACGACGAGCTGGAAAATTACCAGGCCGAGTTCACTGTTGAGCAAGCCAAGCAGTACATGGAAAACCCCGAGATCGGCCAGCAGCTGATCGAAGAGGTTCCGCCGGTGGAAATGGGCCGGATCGCCGCGCAGAGCGCCAAGCAGGTGATCCTGCAGAAGGTGCGCGAAGCCGAGCGCGATCGTCAGTTCGAAGAGTTCAAGGACCGCGCGGGCACGATCATCAACGGCATGGTCAAGCGCGAGGAATATGGCAACGTCATCGTCGATGTGGGCGCGGGCGAAGCGATCCTGCGCCGCAACGAGAAGATCGGCCGCGAAAGCTATCGCCCGAACGAGCGCATCCGCTGCTATATCAAGGATGTGCGTCGCGAAGTGCGCGGGCCGCAGATTTTCCTGAGCCGGACGGCACCGGAATTCATGGAAGAACTGTTCAAGATGGAAGTGCCGGAAATCTATGACGGCATCATCGAGATCAAGGCCTGTGCCCGTGATCCCGGGAGCCGCGCGAAGATTGCCGTGATTTCCTATGACAGCTCGATTGACCCGGTCGGTGCCTGTGTGGGTATGCGCGGCAGCCGGGTTCAGGCGGTCGTGAACGAGCTTCAGGGCGAAAAGATCGACATCATTCCGTGGAACGAGGATCAGCCGACCTTCCTTGTGAACGCGTTGCAGCCCGCCGAGGTGAGCAAGGTGGTTCTGGACGAGGAAGCCGGCAAGATCGACGTTGTCGTGCCCGAGGAGCAGCTGAGCCTTGCCATCGGCCGCCGGGGTCAGAACGTGCGACTGGCATCGCAGCTCACGGGCCTCGATATCGACATCATGACCGAGGCCGAGGATTCGGAACGTCGCCAGAAGGAATTCGAGGAGCGCACCAGGCTCTTCATGGCCGCGCTCGATCTTGATGAGTTCTTTGCACAGCTTCTGGTTTCGGAAGGGTTCACCACGCTCGAAGAGGTGGCCTATGTCGAGATCGACGAACTGTTGGTCATTGACGGCGTGGACGAAGACACAGCCAAGGAGCTTCAGGCGCGGGCGCGAGATATTCTCGAAGCGCGGGCCAAGGCTGCGCTGGATCGTGCGCGTGAACTGGGTGTCGAGGACAGCCTCGTGAACTTCGAGGGCCTCACCCCGCAGATGATCCAGGCGCTGGCCGAGGATGATGTGAAGACGCTGGAGGACTTCGCGACCTGCGCCGACTGGGAGCTGGCCGGCGGCTGGACCATTGTCGATGGCGAGCGTGTCAAGGATGACGGTCTGCTCGAGCCCTTCGGTGTGGACCTCGAGGAGGCACAGGCGATGGTGATGACTGCGCGTATCATGCTGGGCTGGGTCGATCCGGCGGACCTTGAGGCCGATGCGGCCGAAGAGGGTGACATCGAAGAGGAGGCCGAGGCCTGATCTGTCAGGCCTCGGGGTCAGCTGATGGGTCGCGGTGGGCAACCCAAGGACCGGAGCCAGGGTCCCGAACGCAAGTGCATTGCCACGGGTGAGGTGCGCCCGACGTCCGGCCTGATCCGGTTCGTGGTGGGGCCGGAGGGCCAGATCGTGCCGGATGTCGCAGGCAAGCTGCCGGGGCGGGGCATCTGGGTCAGTGCGGACCGTGCCGCGCTGGAGAAGGCCGCAGGCAAGGGGCTTTTTGCGCGCGCGGCCAAACAGGCGGTCACGGTGCCCGAGGGCCTCACCGGGCAGGTCGAAACGATGCTCGCCCGGCGGGTGGTTGATCTGATCTCTCTGGCGCGCAAGGGCGGTGGTGCCGTTGCAGGCTATGAGAAAGTCAAGAACTGGGTGTCCATGGAGGACACCGTTGCGCTGATCCAGGCCAGCGACGGCTCGGAGCGCGGGAAATCGAAGCTGAGCACGCCCCATGGCGGCCGGTTCATCGGCTGGTTGACGTCGGATGAACTGGGCCAGGCCTTTGGGCGGCAAACGGTCATTCATGCGGCATTGCGCGCTGGAGGTTTGGCCAAACGTGTTGTAGAGGAGGCGCAAAGGCTGAAGGGCCTGCGCGTCTCGGACGGTGGCGAGAGCCGCCGGAAAGGAAAGTAGAACCAGATGAGCGACAACGACGGAAAGAAAACACTGGGTGTGCGCGGCGGTCCTCGTTCGGGGAGCGTGAAGCAGAGCTTCAGCCACGGCCGCACCAAGAACGTCGTGGTGGAAACCAAGCGCAAGCGCGTCGTCCTGCCCAAGGCGGGCGGCGCGGCGCCCGGGGCGGGCAAGCCTGCCAAGACGGTTGTCGGCGGAGATCCGAGCAAGCGGCCCGCAGGTATTTCCGATGCGGAGATGGAGCGCCGTCTGAAGGCACTGCAAGCGGCCAAGGCGCGCGAAGGCGAGGAAGAAGCCAAGCGCGAAGCCAAGGAGAAGGAACGCGAGGAAGAGCGCCAGCGCCGCCGCGAAGAGGCTGAGGCCAAGGAGCGTGAAGAGCAGGAACGCGCCGAGCGCGCCCGTGCGAAGGCCGAGGAAGACGAACGCGCACGCCGCAGTGCCGAGGACGCCGCCAAGGCCGCTGCCGAAGCCGCGGCCGCTCCCCAGGACGCTCCGGCGGCACGTGCGCCCGCCAAGCAGGCGCAACCGGCCCGCAAGCAGGACAAGGACCGCAACGAACGCCAGTCACGCGGCAAGGGCCGCGATGATGGCCGCCGCTCGGGCAAGCTGACGCTGAATCAGGCGCTTTCGGGCGAGGGTGGCCGTCAGAAATCCATGGCCGCCATGAAGCGCAAGCAGGAGCGCGCACGTCAGAAGGCGATGGGTGGCACGCAGGAGCGCGAAAAGGTCGTCCGCGACGTGCAGGTGCCCGAGGCGATCGTGGTCAGCGAGCTGGCCAACCGCATGTCCGAAAAGGTCGGCGAGGTCGTCAAGGCGCTGATGAACAACGGCATGATGGTCACACAGAACGAGACCATCGATGCAGACACCGCCGAGCTGATCATCGAGGAGTTTGGCCACAACATCGTCCGCGTGTCGGATTCTGATGTGGAAGACGTGATCGATTCGGTCGAGGATGACGAGAAAGACCTCAAGCCGCGCCCTCCGGTGATCACGATCATGGGTCACGTGGACCACGGCAAGACCTCGCTTCTGGACGCCATTCGCGACGCCAAGGTGGTCGCGGGCGAAGCAGGCGGGATCACACAGCACATCGGGGCCTATCAGGTCACGACCGATAGCGGCACGGTCCTGTCTTTCCTCGACACGCCCGGCCATGCGGCGTTCACTTCGATGCGTGCCCGCGGTGCGCAGGTGACGGATATTGTCGTTCTGGTGGTGGCCGCCGATGACGCGGTGATGCCGCAGACCATCGAGGCGATCAACCACGCCAAGGCCGCCGAAGTGCCGATGATCGTGGCGATCAACAAGGTCGACAAGCCCGAGGCGAACCCCGACAAGGTGCGCACCGACCTTCTGCAACACGAGGTCATGGTCGAGAAGATGTCGGGCGAAGTGCAGGACGTGGAGGTCAGCGCGATCACCGGACAGGGCCTTGACGAATTGCTGGAGGCGATCGCGCTTCAGTCCGAGATCCTTGAACTCAAGGCCAACCCCGACCGTCAGGCCGAGGGTGCCGTGATCGAGGCACAGCTGGATGTGGGCCGGGGGCCGGTGGCCACGGTTCTGGTGCAGAAGGGCACGCTCAAGCAGGGAGACATCTTTGTCGTCGGCGAGCAGTACGGCAAGGTCCGCGCGCTGATCAGCGACACGGGCGAGCGGGTGACAGAGGCCGGACCATCGGTGCCGGTCGAAGTTCTGGGCCTGAACGGTACACCCGAGGCGGGCGACGTTCTGAACGTGGTGGACACCGAAGCGCAGGCGCGCGAGATCGCCGAGTATCGCGAAAAGGCCGCCAAGGACAAACGCGCAGCTGCAGGTGCCGCGACAACGCTGGATCAGCTTCTGGCCAAGGCCAAGGCGGATGAGACGGTCGCCGAGTTGCCGATTCTGGTGAAGGCGGACGTGCAGGGCTCGGCCGAGGCCATCGTTCAGGCGATGGAGAAGATCGGCAATGACGAGGTCCGCGTGCGCGTGCTTCATTCGGGCGTGGGTGCCATCACCGAGTCGGACATTGGTCTGGCAGAGGCGTCGGGCTCACCCGTTCTGGGCTTCAACGTCCGGGCCAACGCGCCGGCGCGCAACAGCGCCAACCAGAAGGGCGTGGAGATCCGTTACTACAGCGTGATCTATGACCTGGTGGATGATGTGAAAGCTGCGGCTTCGGGCCTGCTGGGCGCGGAAATCCGCGAGAACTTCATCGGCTATGCGCAGATCAAGGAAGTCTTCAAGGTCACGGGTGTCGGCAAGGTCGCCGGCTGTCTTGTCACCGAAGGCGTGGCGCGCCGGTCCGCCGGTGTGCGCCTGCTGCGCGACGACGTGGTGATCCACGAGGGCACGCTGAAGACGCTCAAGCGTTTCAAGGACGAAGTGCCCGAGGTGCAGTCGGGTCAGGAATGCGGGATGGCGTTCGAGAATTACGACGACATCCGCCCCGGCGACGTGATCGAGATATTCGAGCGCGAAGAGATCGAGCGCTCGCTGGACTGATTGGCAGGGCGTGTTTCAGAACAGAAAAAGGGCGGCCCCTGAGGCTGCCCTTTTGCGTTGCCGGGCTGAATGTCGGGCCCTCAGGCGGCCTTGGCCTCAACGGGCTGACCCGCGAACAATTGATCACCCACGCGCACCTGCATCCGGCCGTCAGGCAGAAGACGCACGAAGATGCCCTGTACAGAAACACAGCTTCCGAGCCGAATTGTCCGCAACATGTCATATCCCCCCAGATGTGACGCGATTGTCGAATATGTCAGAGTGTGCACATGCACGAAAACCGCAAAAAACAGACCATCTCCAACTATATCGCAACGCGAAAAATAGAAAACAGGAAAGACCCCTGTTGAATCAATTTCTTATACCAACTTGCGACAAGC
>FYBJ01001984.1_pt1 | contig 19974 bp, 20 predicted proteins | sample 1134611 | NCBI WGS metagenome assembly FYBJ01 (sample SAMEA104116008, study PRJEB20421) | marine metagenome | isolation source: marine | reverse complement strand
CGTCAGATGTGTATAAGAGACAGTCATCACATCACTACCAACGCTATGATCGCTCACAGATCTATCTGTTTGTGAATAATCGTTGGGTAAAAGATAGCAAACTCACACGTGCGGTCATCAGAGGTTACCAAAACGTGCTTCCTCCAGGGCGCTACCCGGCAGCCGCCCTCTTTATCAGTGTTGACCCAACACAAGTGGATATTAATATTCATCCACGAAAAGAAGAAGTGCAATTTATGCACCCTCGCAAGGTGGAACAAGCACTGCAACAAGCTATCACGTGCGCACTTGAACAACAACTAAGCAACCAGCTCAAGCGTGAGGTGACCATCAAGCCCGAAGCACCAACACCCACCACACCCAGCTTTAGCCCCTTTAATTTTGATGCACTATTTACTCGCACAGCACCGGTGAGCACCACAGCTATTCCTTCAGATCCATTTGCTGTAAGTAGACCACAAAAAGTGAGCCCCACTACCAGCAATGTGAACGTAGAAGCAATGCCTACACAAGCATCACACCCTATCAAAGAGCAGATGCAACAGCATGCAGTAGTTATAGAAAAAAACTATACCCTTATTGGACAATATCAGCTCACTTATCTTTTGATTGAAAAGCAAGAGGGGCTCCTGCTTGTCGATCAGCATGCGGCTCATGAACGCATATTATATGAACGTTTTGTTGCTGCGCATGGCCAGAATGCAAAAGTGCAGCTCCTTTTTGCACAAACACTCACCTTCACTCCTGCAGAGTGCGAGACCATTGCTCAACATCAAGCGCTTTTTAGCTCTTATGGCATCGATCTTGAACCATTCGGCACCAATCAAATTAAGGTGCAGGCAACACCTGTAGCGCTCAAAAATGTTGCTCTTGAGCCGATCATTCGCCAGGCGGTAGCTTCTATTGCTGAATGCAAAGATCTTGGCACAGAACAATTTGAAAAAGAGATGCAGAAAAAACTCTATGCTGATATGGCATGCAAAGCTGCAGTGAAAGCTGGTGATCATCTTTCTCGCGAAACGATGCAACAACTGCTTGATGATCTTGAGCAAACACCGCATCGCTTTTCATGCCCTCACGGTCGCCCTACCAGTTGGCTACTCCGTTTAGACGATATTAAAAAACAATTTAAACGTGATTATCGATCGTATAGTAGCGTTTCGCCTGACTAGTGATCTTATTTCATCATACAGAAACAATATCATTCAAAAAAGATACCATCCCCTCTTTGAGGAGTCCGTCTAAGATAGTTTGATAACGATCAACCTCTGTACCCAATTGCGCAAAAAGGTCGTGCTTTGCTAATGCACCTGCAGCAACCACTTTTTTGATGATAGCACCACGAATTTGCCTGTCTGAACCTTCGAACTTAGACTGCTTTTTATGATGTGCACTTTTGCGACTGGGATTTGGCAGCTCTTTTTTCAGATGCACACCATAATCCATAAGCGCATAATACCACTCTCGCGGATTATCATGGTCAAGCGTCTTTTGAATTAGTGGCATAAGTTGTTTGTCGGTGATACCTTCTTGGCCTTTAAAAAAAGCATGCAAATAGACCGTGCGAATATTTGTTTCAATAAAGACAACTGGGCGATTAAAAGCAAAGGCGCAAATGGAACGCGCAGTGTTGGGCCCAATATGCGCAAAACTTTCCAAGACCGCAGGATCGTTGGGTAACTGCCCATTATACTCATTGACTATGCGTTGTGCATTTTCCCATAACGCCTTGCCACGGCGATTATACCCAAGCCCTTGCCACAGACCAAGCACGTCACGCAGATCAGCTTCTGCTAATGCATATACATCTGCAAATGCCGTTATGAATGCTTCGTATTTTGGTGCCACACGATAGGTCTGCGTTTGCTGCAACATAATTTCAGAAACAAGAATATGGTATGGATCATCAGTCTGCCGCCAGGCAAAGGCACGCCCATTCTGATGATAAAAGGACCATACGAACGACTGAAATGAGGCAATATCTGTTACTTTTTTTTGCTGCATATAAAACTCTTGCCATCTAACGTACGTGATCCATCCCAATTCTTTGCATTACGTACATTTTTTATTATTTTTCGCTGAGCATCTATCCCAGACTGTATCTCACGGCACGCACTATTGCTATCGCACATCATCAACAAAAGTCTCTGCCGAGCAATCACGCCCTTTGCCTCTTCAACCATATCAACGCTTCGTTTATTCATATGCTTCTTCCATGCAGCATAATCTAACATTATTAACGCACCTGGATATACCGCATGTTTTTTGCTAAAAAAAAGCTCTCCTGCTTCCTGCCATTTTTCCTGTTGCAACAATGCACACAATGCAGGCGCATACGAAACTTTTTTGCCCTCTATCGTTTGCGCATAAGGCACAGCTTTAATATATTCATCTACATCTACTTGATCATCTTCTTCGTTGCGCAATGCATAATAAACGGCAGTATCGTTATACCATTCTGTTGGAATACATGCATCTCTATTGAGCACTGCATGCCTTAAAATACATCCATCAAAACCGAATTCAACTGCATAAGGCTCATCATACCCTTCAAGATGCATCGCAACACCACACAGATACAGAGGCTCTTTTTCTTTTAATGGTAGCGGCTCGATTACTTGCCCCAAATCGTTTGCACTATCATACATAAGACCAAGACGAACTGCCAGATTATTCCAATCAGCAGCATGAAGAGTATCGATACCTTTAGGCGACTGACTCATGTCATAAAAAAAGGCGCTCAAATAATTCACCATACCTTTGTTTGTACTAGCAACATACCATGCATTGGCAGCAGTACCATTATTGTTGCAAAAACAGGAACGCAGTGCACAATGCAGCGAAGACAGATCACTTGACAACATCTTCATTGGCATAAAGGCATGTATAAGCTTGCTATGCAGCACCTGCTCATTAGGCTGATCATCAGCCGCACAACGGAGGGAGCATGTAAGAACACTTATTATTAAAAAGAAAAAAAACCGCTGCACAAAAAGCACCTTTAATTTTGACTATAATAGTTTGAAATTATAGCAAAAAATAACACTTTTTGCACAGGGCTCCCAGCTTCTTTTATTGCACTGAGCAACCACAACTCTCTTGCTGTTCCTGCTGCTGATGATACAACTGTAACTCTCGAAGCGCTTTATCTTCTTGCTCTTTCTTTTCTCGCTCATTTTCTTTGCGCTCAATCCGCTGCTGCGCATATGCGCGTACCTTTTGCATCCAATCATCTGCATCAAGACAGAGCAAACCTACAGTGAGAGTGTTCTTTTTTTTATTCTCTTGCAATTGCTCATCTGCTTGCCTAAATTGCTTTCTTTCAATCAATTCTTTCACGCATGCTATCTTTTGCATGCCAGAACGTTCACTCAAAGCAACTGCATATTTGTAATCATGTGATCGGTTTAGTTGCTTAGCCCACAACCCTTTGCTATTGTCGCAACCAAACACACATTGTTTTACACTCATTATATTAAAAGATACTGTGTGATCATACAACCAAAAACGAAAATGTATATAAGCGCCCACTAACCGCCACAGATCAGCATCGGGCAACTCATCATTATTCCACTGTTCTTTCGTATCTTTAAAGGCATTTGCAAGCGGGCGTCCATTATTCAGATATAAGTGCAAGCAATCTGCCGTTTTTTTATTTTTTGCTGCAAAAAACCATGCTTGTCCCACGAATACCGGCACATTGCTTTGTGTTTGTTTGATCCCTTGCCATGCTCCTTGGCGAAAATGCCAATCATGAGCTTCTTCATGCTCAAATGTATGCATACAGTCTTTTAGGTGCATTGATGGTAATGGTTCTTTGTCAGATTCCACAAACGCAGGAAATGAAACCATCTGCTCTGCCGAAGCCTTTGTTTTTTGTTGTGTACGAGCAGATGCTGCACCTTGTGCATGAACAAACCAAAGACTAACAAACAACAACAGCATACGTTTCATGAAATTCCTTCGATTGTGTGAAAAGATCTGTTCTAGTTGTATCAAAAAACAGTACACCAAGCAAAACTATTGCAGGGCGCAGCGCGGTGCAGCTTTATCTTTTTGCGCAGATTGCAGGCCAGTATACGCTCGCCAGGCAACCGTATCAACAACAATCATACCCTTTATTGGGCCATAACGTTCCGGCTCGCCATCGTAGATAGCACACATATCTTCACCAAGCTCAAAAATAGATCTGTTTTTTTGCTTCGCAACCGTTTCATAGGTATATGGTGAATAGCATCGTGCCATATTTGATACTGGTAGATGCTCAAGCTTTTCATGCATGATACGATACGCCATTTTCTCACCAATAGGAACTGCTTTGCATGCATTTTCCTTTTCATCATATCGATAGACAAATGTGGCCACATGCTCGCCGACCAAATGCATAAAAGCCGCTGTATAGGTATCAAAAGAGTGTTTTTTTTCTATATTGGTCAGCATACTATACCAAGCATACTGCAGCGCCTCCCGATTAGTACGATAGGCATCATCATGCGCATCAAACAATGCCATCTCTTTTTCAATGCAATCAGGCAACGCCTTAAAAAATGCATCTCTCAATGCAAGCTCTTCTTCTTCATTTGCAGCCTGACACCAATACAACAAGGCACTTTGCGGATCGCCATGCCATATTGCTCCAGCAAAAGCTGCACAAAGTGACGAAGATACATAACTGCAACTCACCTTGATATCTTGATCTTCTATATCATCGGCAGCATGAGCTACAAACATAAAAAATAGACTCATACCTATCAGCTTCATTGTTACACCCTCTTTTTACTCATCCTACAAGATAGAGCAACACTTTTTATTTTCTGTATCTACGCTCTCCGGCGCTTGCTCCTGCAGACGCCCACGCCATCCTTGCGCATCTATTGCCAACAAACCTTTTATGGCATAACGCTTATCCATCTCTTGCAAGTAACGCTCCGCTAAGGCCTGCACAAGCTCGCTAAATTGTTTGCCACCAGCCTCGTCCCATGGCGTGATATTATTGCATACACAATGCATGAGATATTTTTCTGCACATGGTATGGGCACATGATCAATGCGAGAAGCAAGTGGCACATAATATTTATCAGCTAGAGTGCTATCATTTTTTATCCATTGCGCAACATGCCCAAACTGCTGATATGAAAAAATAAAGCGCCCTACAGTGGTACCCACCAGATGAGCAAAAGCAACAGTGGAGCCATTAAATTCCTTTCTATCAATCTTTACTGCTTCACAACAACGCCCCAGCGAACTTAGCCATGCTAGACGCAACAATGTTTTATTCTGCTCAAACGTATGGCGCTCCTCTTGGTCTTTGGACGGCCGCTTTATCAATTGCGCCACGTACGGCATAAACGTTGCATAAAAGTCTGCCTCCACCACTGCCGCCACTTTTTGATTGGGCATTTGCATCCACATGCACAACGCCTGTGAAGGATCGTCTTTAAACAGATGCTCTAACGCCATAGCCTGCGTTCCTTCAGTAGCCGCACCATAGACAAACGAGCCATTACTATTAATAGAACTCATCTCTGAACTAGTGGAACTATTACCCTCAATACCAAGAGCACACCCTTCAGGCACAAGCGTTGCGTCATGCATCATCGCACTGGCGCGCATAATATCATAGGTAAGATTATTACTATCTGAAGAACTTGCTGCACATGCACCCGGCACCACCAAAAAAAGCGCACCGACACTCCATACTACCTTATACATAACAACCCCCTTTGGTAATAAGGCCTCTCTTGCAACAATACGTCATTACGCATGGCGCAATCAAGATAAAACCCTCGACATCGCCTCATCCTTTGACGTAATCTTGATACTATAAAAAGCAAGGAGGTTGCAATGCTTAACGCTTTTCTCATATGCGCTGGCATTATTTTTTGTTATATGTCAGCACTTTTTTTCGTTTCAATATATAAAAAAGATAATAGCATCGCTGATATTGGCTGGGGCATAGGGTTTATACTCATAGCGCTATGTACGCTCTTTTATAACGGCCTTTTTCTTGAACGGCACCTACTTATCACCCTCTTAGTGGTCATGTGGGGTACACGATTAAGCCTGCATATTTGGCAACGCAATAGAGGCAAAGGGGAAGATCCACGTTATGTGCGTTGGCGCGAGCATTGGGGCAGCAGCTTTTTAATACGCAGCTTCTTGCAAGTCTTTATGCTGCAAGGGGCCATTATGCTGTTGATTGCCACACCGATTATTTTGGTCAACATGAGCGCGATACCAGGCCTGGGTTTTCTTGACCTGCTTGGCTTTACCATCTGGTTTATTGGCTTTTTCTTTGAATCAGTTGCTGATTATCAGCTCTATATCTTTTTGCAAGATCCTGCCCATCGTGGCCGCATTATGATGCATGGCCTCTGGCGCTATTCTCGCCACCCTAATTATTTTGGCGAAGTGCTCATTTGGTGGGGCATCTATTGCATTGCACTGCAAGTGCCATATGGCATTCTTGCCATTATCAGCCCTATTACTATCACTTATATACTACTCTTTGTCTCTGGCGTGCCATTAGCGGAAAAGCAAATGAGCGGCCTTGCAGAATTTGCTGCATATAAAAGACGAACGAGCATCTTTATTCCATGGTTCAGCAAAGAGATGGAGTAATGCATGCCGAGTACTAAGATTGCTATTATTGGCACCGGATCTGTTGGTGCAACAACGGCATATGCCTGTTTAATGCATAATCTTGCAGCAGAACTATGGCTCGTGGATATTAATCAAAAAGGATGCCGCGGGCAAGTGCTTGACCTGAATGATGCTCTTTCGCTGAGCGCCACTGCCGCAGTCAAACAGATTGCCCTTAATGAAGCACGCCATGCTGATATTATTATTATTGCAGCGGGAAAAGCACAAAAACCTGGCCAGAGCAGGCAAGAACTGCTACAAGAGAACAAAGAGATCATCGCTTCGATCATAAAAGGCATACAACCTATTAACCCACAAGCATGCATTATCATAGTCACCAACCCTGTGGACACCCTCACGTGGCATGCACAGCAATTGAGCGGCCTGCCAAAAGAGCAGGTCTTTGGCTCAGGCACCCTGCTTGATGCAAGTCGCCTGCGCAATCTGATTAGCCAGCGCATTGGCGTAGCAGAACAATCCATTCATCTATATGTCGTTGGTGAACATGGCGACAGCCAAGTAGCCGCTTTTGCCACTGCCACCGTGGGTGGCGTGCCACTGACAGCATTACTCGATGCGCAGACATTGGCACAACTTGCACAAGAAGCTAAAAACAAAGTATATGATATCATAGCCTGCAAAGGATGCACCTGTTATGGCGTCGCTTCCTGCATTGCAGCAGTGTGCGAGTCTATTATCTTTAACCAAAAACGGGTCATACCTGTCTCATGCTACATTAAAGAGTATGATCTCTGCATGAGCATGCCTGCCGTGATTGGCGCACAGGGCATTGAACAGATCCTTTCCATTCCATTAAGCCCACAAGAAAAAGAGCAGCTTGCCCAATCAGTGGAACAACTGCAAAAGATGAAAGCCCTGCTTTAAAAAAAAGAGCCCCAAAGAACGCATAGTGATGTAATTTCCACCATTTGGTGGTCGATTTTACAGACCTTACGCCTTAAGAGGCTCCTAGGGCCCAAAAAATGCATATACACGGCTATTTCCTTACTATATACTGATTTTGATCATATATTTTATGGGGACTAAAAAGTATGCAACCGCTCCTAACCGTTGAGCATTTGACTAAGGTATTCACTTCTGGATGGTTTCACAAACAAAGCAACAAAAAGAGGGCCGTTAATAACATCTCATTCCAACTGATGTCCAATGAGATTCTAGGGCTTCTGGGGCAAAATGGGGCCGGCAAAACAACCACTATCCAAATGCTGCTCCATTTGTTAAAACCTACGAGTGGCATTATTACCTATTTTGGTAAAGACTTTGCAAAATACCGCTCAGAGATTTTAGATGCTATTGGCTTTGCCAGTTCTTATATCCGCCTGCCAAAGCAGCTTTCATTAGAGGAAAACCTTCTTTTTTTTGCACGCATGTATGATCTTCATCCTTCGGAACAAAAAGAGCGGGTTGCCACCTGTTTGCGCTCCTTTCAGTTATGGGATATGCGTCATCAAAAAGCCGCAACGCTCTCCTCTGGGCAAGCAACCAAATTAATGCTCGCAAAAGCATTTCTTGCTCGACCAAAAATTGTATTGCTAGATGAACCAACCGCTACGCTCGATCCTGCATCTGCACATGAAATTCGATCCTGCATTTTGGAACAACGCGAACAGCATGGCGTCTCTTTTTTGTTCGCTTCACACAACATGACTGAAGTCACACAAGTGTGCGATCGTGTATTAGTGTTAAAAAGTGGCACTATTATAGCGGATAATACCCCAGAAGAGCTCACGGCAACCATTTCATTAGCAACGATTTTACTCTTGATTAACGAAAACGCCGAGACCGCAGTTGCATATTGCCAAGAACAAAACATTACGCATCAGATGAACGGCAACGATCTAGCATGCGAGGTGCAAGAGCAACAGGTGGCCCATTTTCTGCAAGCGCTCACCCGTCTGGGCGTGAGCTATTCGCAAATTTATATTAAAAAGCCACAGCTCGAAGATTATTTCATCCAAATGAGCAAAGGATAACTCATATGAAATGTGCGCGCATTCGGGCGCTTATTGAACGATATGTCCTGGAATATATACATGATTGGACACGCCTTACAAATATCGTGTATTGGCCCATACTGGATATCCTCATCATGGGATATACGGCTGAATGGCTTTCTGATGATAAAGGATTGTGGATTATCCTTGCATGCAGCGTGCTATGGCAAGTCGTGGTACGAGCTAACTATGATATTATTGAAAATTTATTGCTCGAAATACGTGAGCTTAATATCTCTAACCTTTTTTCCACGCCGCTCTTGCTGAGCGAATGGATTGTTGCCTCTATTATCTTGGGCATAGGCGTACAACTCTTTTGCCTGGTTGGAGGCATATTGCTCGTCTATTGCTGTTATGGCATTAACATATGCCACCTAGGTTTGCCTGGCCTTGGTATAGCTGCAAATCTTATGATTACCGGATGGACATTTGGCTTATGTTCGTGTGGATTTATTATTCGTGATGGCGAGCGCGCCAACAAATGCATCTATATGATAGATTATGCTCTGGCCTTGTTAAGCGGTGTCTATTTTGCTATTGATGTGCTGCCATTGCCTTTTAGTTATCTTGCACGCTCATTGCCAGTGGTTTATGCATTTGATGCCATCCGCGCCTATATTAATGGCACCTACACATGGCAGACACTACCACTATTATTTTGCATGAATAGCATCTATTTTTGTGTTGCTCTTTATTTTTTTTATAGCATGTTTGAACGAAGCCGCAACCAAGGCCTTTCGCAACTTATTGAATGAGAATCAACAATACCAGGCGTTTTGCTTATTCACTAACAGACACAAACAAAGTATTATATTCTACAAATGATTACGTTGCACCTTCAACCTTAGGGAATATCACGACTATGTTTAAAAAATTACTTTTTATAGCATGCACTATTGCCATCTCAACAACACATACAGCTGATAAAAAACCATTCGATTGCCAAGAGCTCAATTTCTTATGGTTAGGCCTTATGAGCCGCGACTTGGTTCCCGACGCATGCAAAACACAATATAGATACATGCTTGATGTAGCAAGAAGGGGCAATACTTTTTCAAAAGATGATGAAACGTATCATGCCATCAGGAGTTTTTTGGCTGCAGGTATATGTAATGGCATACAGCCAAATGAACGTGATGAAAATAGTGATTATGAAGGCGAAGCGCCAGAGCCAGATGCGTTGTGGATCGCTCTGTTATATAATGATCCAGACTTTGCCACATTTTTAATCGAAAAAGGTGCCCGTCCCCCATTGCAAGAGCGTGGTCGATTGCTTGAAATGCTCGAAGATGTGCAACATCCTGAAATAGCAAAACTATTAAAAGAAGCTGGCGTAGCTCTGAAGGACAATGAAAAAAGCAGATTACTCTTTAACATATTAGCGCAGCCAATACATGGGCCTAATAGAGAACAAAAAGCACAAAAAAACGCCAAGGTCATCAGCGCATTACTTGCACACGACGTACTCGATCCACAAGCAATAGCTTCGGATAAAGATGATGCAACTGCATTGCAATACCTCGCATCTATATGTCCTGTCCACACGCCAGAATCAATCGTAGCAACAGCTAAGACCTTAGTGCATCATGGTGCGCGTATAGATAGTCCCAACAAACTCATGACCCCAAGAGAAATTGCACATGAAACAGCAGGAAGAGCACGCAACCAAGCTGCTGCTTCATGCTATGCACTCTCATCATTCATATCGCAATTAGAAGAGCAATCGCGTATCGAAGAATAAGAACTAAAAAGACGAGCGCCAACAAAGTCTAATGTTGGCGCTCATTCTCATACTATCTTTTTCACTATATACTAAGCAGCAGATCTTTGCGCTAGCTTGAGATATTTCTCAACCTTATCCACTGATACAATACTGCCTTGATCATTGATCTCTTTTGCTTGTTTTAAGTGCTCTAACGCCCGGTTTTTTTCATTTTGGGCCAAAAGTATCTTTCCTAAATGATAGTGCGCTTCAAAATGGCGTTCATTTATGCTCAAAGCCTGATTGAATTGCTGCATCGCTTCTTGCGTTTTTCCTTCTTTGCTCAGGCAAATACCCATATTTGAAATCGCATTCAACCATTCAGGATCAACCTCCAATGCTTTGGCATAGCATTGCATAGCCAAAAGAAGCTGTTTATTTTTGCGATAGGCTGTGCCTAATGAATCATATGTGGAAGCAATATGAGGATTGTGGCTGATTGATTGCTTTAAATGCTCTATAGCCAATGGATAGGATTTAATAACAATTGCTGTATGCCCAATATTACGATGCAATGTTGCATAGCTCTGCTCTGGCTCTGATTCTGGCAACAACGCTAAAGATGCCTGCCATAATTCAATTGCCTTTTCATGATCAGCCAAACCGCTCAAAGCATTACCGGCTAACCATGCCTGGCGATAGTCATCTAAAGCGGCATTGGCCACCAAAGATTGAAAACACTCTGTTGCCTGATCAAATGCATGCAGATACCGATAAGTATTGCCCATAAGCCAGAGATAATCAAGATAGAGCGCCTTTTGATGTTCAGCATCAATCTCTGGCGCTTCTTTTAATATCTGCAAAGCACCTTCAAAGTTGTCTAATTGCGCATATGCTTTTGCAATGCGCATATAATGCATAGGATTCTGCGGGTCTTGTTCTTTGGCTGCTTGAAAAGCGGCTAATGCATCTTTATAATGCCCACGATCATAATGAAAAACGCCAATCTTTGCTGGATCTTGCTCTTTTTCATCAGTAAAAATAACATGCGTGCTCAACGAGAGCACAACAATACAAAATAAACGGAACTTCATACGGACCTCCCTTAATAGCTTGTTCATCTCTCTCTATTTGAATATATAATGCAGCTCATTATAACACAACCTTTTATATACCCACATTACATGCCGTAGAAGATGAAGTTCGCTCATAATGAGAAGGCCTGGAGCGCTTTCACTTTATATTCAGCTATAAAATTTCACAAGACGGGCCTTTTTCAGGACCCCCAGCAGCAGAGGAGCTTTTTGCGGCATCAATCATGCCACACACTTCAGCATCACCAATTGCATATGCATGCTTATGAACCCCATACGCTTTGTTATCATCACGTGCAACTCCCTGGCCTTCTTTATACATTGTGCCCAGGTGATAGTAGGCCAATGCCTTGCTTGGCTGATGGTCATCACGTTTAGCAACGTCCCAAAGGCGCGCTCGCGCGTCTAAAAATGCTTTATCCGCATATTCTTTGTAGCTTTGCGCAAGATGGTGACTTTTTTCCGCCGCATGCTTTTCTGCTTCTTGCATATCTGTTAAAGCTTGATCGAAAGAATCAAGACCTTTCTTCAGCTTTCGCTGCACCAGCCATGCCCGCGCCTCTGCATCAACCTTGTCAATATCATTAAACCTAAGTGTATAACGTGAAGAATAAGAGTATCTTTCTCTTCTTTGTTCGGATGTCAACATTTGTTTACACCGTTCATCTTCAAAAAGACGTGCAATATAATAGCAATTTTGGTGAGATTTTTTGTTTGAATGCTTTTGCTTTTTCAAGAAGATATTAACTATTGATTGCAGCGACTTTTCATCCAATTGGTCAAACTGTGCAAATTGCTGTTGTGCATCATCGTGCAATGCTTTTTTTGCCATTTTTGCTTGTTGCCTTTGTTCTAGCAAGGCATCCAACAACGCTTGATCATGTTTGTCCGAATGGCGTGATTGCATCTTGCGCATCGCCTTAATGCCTTTATCAAGCATATATTTGACATGCCACAGACGGTCATACTTTTTTTCGGCATCCATTTCTTCAGCAGTGTTTGCCATATTATCTTTTGCATATGCCAAACCATTGCGCGCTATTCTGGGTAATAGATCTGCTTCTAGCGAAGGGTCAAGCTTTGCGGCTCTACCAAACCACACGACAGCACTATAAGCACGATATGATTCAAAATCTTCAGCTAATCGCAGCGCTGCACACACTTGCAATTCTTTTAAGCGCTCGGGACACTTCATATCTACAATCTTTTCTAACTCTTTCTCGCGATCCCAATCACTCATTTGAACAGAGTCTACATACAATAAGCGCAAACGTACCCAGACGTCATCTTGCAATACACAAAATGATTTAGAGGCCTTATCCAATGCATATGCTTTATCAAGAATCTTTTGTGCAGCAGCATCATCTCCTTGCTCTCTTTTTTTCTGCACTGTTTCTAAAAGATATTCACCATAGCCATTCACTAGTGGCGACATCACCTCTGATCTTTCTTGCATGTTTGGCAGGGCTAAGGTTGATGCGCCAGACATACTTCGCTCTAAAAGATCATGCGCTTCATCTGCATCCACGCGGCTCTCTTGCGGTGTGCGATCCCCACATCCAAGAAAACATCTCACCAGAAACCGCGCTGCTGACCCTTTCACGCCAGATCTATCATATTTCATTTTCTTTTCTGCAATAAGGCCACGCGCCATAGCCAATTCGAATGGTGTTGGAATTCCTCCATTATGTTCTTGGGCACGATCAAACCACTCACATAAAAAAGTAGCGGCTTTTTCTTTAAAATAATCACACTTCTCATTCATTACCATATCACGCGCATATTGCACAAATTGAGGCAACTGATGCATATGAGCTTGATTTTCTGCACGCATGCAATGAGAAAGAAGCAGAACTTGTGCTTGACGCTGCACCTTTTGGCATGCGGGTTCAGCATCATCTGCAAGTTGCCAAAGAACATCGTTATCTTGTGGTCTTGCGCAATCTCCATCCATTAATGATTGTTTTCTGCATAGTTCGTACAACTGACCGCATCGTTGCAACATGGAACCTGAAGGTGCATTATATGACAACGGCACTATATATTGCTCAAAACGTTCAATAATTTGAGAATCTATTTTATCTTGATGTAGTAATAGCTCTTCAAAAAAAGGACCATCTAATATTTTTTCTAACCAATTGGTAGCAACAGTCTTTCTAACCAATGGATTATCTTCTTGCTCAATGAGCTTCCAACAGGTTGCACATTCCTTCCAAGCGTGGCAACTCACCGCATCGTGATTAAAAAAACTTTTTAATGTACGAATCTCTTTATCATTCTGGAACCGTAACTTTTCAGCACGAGTTATTAATGAAAGGATAGGAATATCAAATTGATAGCTATATGCAAGACCTCTTTTAGTTGGATTTTCTATCTCATCTCTTATTTGTTGCCTTTGCTCTGCTGTTTGTGCTTTTTGATGGTCCCTATATTTTCGTACAAGATAAACAAAATACTCATCAAACTGGTCTCCCTGCTGACGCACATCAAGTAAATAGCTTTCCAATTGTGTCTGCTCTGCATCAGTGGCATCTTGCCTATAGGGCGCCATTTTTTGCAGAATAAATGCTCTTTTTTCCTTGAGCATGCTATTTTGTAAGGACTTGCGAAGATCATATGCAAAGTCTTTATGCATGCACGCCTTGATTGGCAATGTCGTTTTCAAGTAATCAGAAAAACATCTTTCGATACTTTGCAATGCACAGTCAATCTTTTTAATCATCACTTCGGGAGATGAATGAACAGCGTCTGCAGCAACCACATCAAGCGTCATTTTGGCAGCTGAAGCAACAAATGGATCTCCACTCTGAGCGAGCTGTTGCCATTCTTTTTCAAAATCTTGGTTAGTATCTTTACCAAAATATATTCTTCCCATGAGCGCCTGCTCTTTAACAATAGCTGGCGCACGCTCATCTTCCAGCAACTCGCAAAAGAAAATCTCTGCTTTAGCCCTTTCAACTTTATTTTCTTCTTGTGAAAGCTCTACTGCTAATGCAAGCTTTTTTCGTATTGATTCAGGCATAGCTGGCGCAGCACCGATTTCTCTTTGCCCATTGCTCATTGATGCCGGTAGGCTTGAAAAACTTGAAGATGCTGCAAATGTCGCTTGTTTTTCACGTTCCATGGCTTTCAACGTCTTGTGATAAGCTCGCAGCTCTTTTCTTGAACCCTTGGAAACAGCATGATTACTCAAAAAAGGATTCAACGCGGTCATTGCCTGCAAAAACTCACCTTTTTTAGCCAAAAGCTTTGCCCAACGCAAGTACTGCTTAGCAGATGTATCTGGCGTTGTAGCGGCTTCACGCTTAATGCCTTCAGCAATCTCAGTGGAAATAAATCTATTGCCCAACAGACGCTCTACTTCACACGCTCCTTTTTCGTCTTCTTCTTCCAACCTTTTCTCATACGAATCAAACAGCTGCTCAGTAGAAAGACAGGTATGTGGTGCCTGGCGCGGATCCATAGGCAAACCACTCACCTGATGCGCAGATGAAGTAGAACTTGCAGCTTGAGAGGCATCAAAAGCAGACAAAGAGAAGAATGACAAACCGAGAAAAAAAACGACAAATAAAAACATATAAAACCCCTAATGAAATAGACTTCACCTTACTATACATAAAGGGGATATGTGTGTCAATGCCGACAGGAAGGGGTTATTCAGAGTGAAGCTTCTATTCGCGACTTTTGTTGCGGCTCACTTTGCTGCAAGGATTGCATACTGTTATACCAGTTTGTTATGGTCTCTTGTGCATTATCAGAAAGATATTCTTCTCTGCCATCTGCAAAAAATGGGCACAAGACCTCCTCAACTTGATCTGCAACCTGTACATTTTCTGATGATGCTACACAGTCTTGAAAGCCCTTTAAATCCTTGCACTGTTTCTTTTGCATGCATGAATACACCAAACTAATCCCTGCAGCATGTGCACGTAACCAATCTTCATGTAGTTGAGCCACATAATTTTCATACTCTTGAGGTACATCGGTATACCATCCGGCTAGTTGTATTGCTGGATTAGCTTTATAACTATCTCTATGAGTAAAATATCGACACCAAGCTAATTGCTGGGCAACATAATTTTCAGACGTGAAGGCCATTAAAGGCATCAATAATGCAATTAATACTACTGCTTTTGCTCTGTTCATGCGTTGCTCCTTAGCTATTGTATTTATTTTCATAGAGTAGTATATCATTACTCGCCAGATTCTTCTAACTGAAAGCCCTCAAAGCTCAAAATGAATCCTTAATAAGAAAAAATTGATATTCAATTATTTTTGCGATTCTTTTAGACGGTGCACGCTTTCATCCAGAAATTGCAAAACCCTCTCACTTTCCTCTATTTCTTCTTCCTTTTCTATTTCACGCAACTCAGCTTTTGCAGCACTTAATGTAGCGTTGGCGGTCTTCTTTACCTTTTTACATTTAGCGATTATTTGGCACAGTCTTTCTTTGTTTTCTGCACGTTCGACGACCTTTGGCCTACCTTCCTCGACTTTATCAGATGCAAAAGCCATCAGAGGCACTATTAAGGCTAGCCACATTTGCTTAAATAACACTTTTTTCCCCTCACTTGAAAAGGACCTCATAAGCGAAGCCCCTTCAACTATATTTTGCGATTATTTCTTTGCTTGCTTATCTTGAGTTTCAACATCTGCCGAATGAGCTTCAAACAACAGACCTAGTTCACATTCAAGTTCAAACCTCTCCCTCTTAAGCTCATTTATCTTTTTTTTAAGTCTTAGTATTCGTAGCTCACCTTCTGAAATAGCCAGCTTCTTTTCAACCTCAGCAATTTCTTGAGCTCGCTTTTCTAGTACTTCTTTTTCTTCATGAAAATTATCAACACTGTCATGCCCAACCGGATATGACGGCCAGTTAGGAAGCTCTGGCATCCCGTTGGGAAGTACATTATGACTAAAAGAAGGCCATAAACGCCAATCTTCTTCCGAGACGGCATGATGGCTCTCAGATGCAAAAGCCATCAGAGGCACTATTAATGCTAGCCACATTTGCTTAAATAACATTTTTCCCTCTCACTTGAAAGGGGCCTCGTAGAAGCCCCTTTAGCTATATTTTTCGATTATTTCTTTGCTTCTTCTTGCTTTTTTTTGGCCTCAATATCTGCCAAATAACCTTCAAGCATACCCAGTTCATACAGGCGTATCTGCTCTTGAACTTCTAGATTCTGCAAAGCATTTTTTGCAGCAGCGATTTCTTCTTCAGTTCGAGCCAGCTCTTCGCGCAATCCTTTGTCCTTGGCTACCAACTCAGCTCGCTTTTGCGCTTTGTCTGTCTCGCTCATCTTGCTATAATCTGACCTCTGCTTTTCGCCTGTATCAGAAGCGAAGGTCATTAAAGGCATCAATAATGCAATTGATACTAGTGCTTTTATTCTGTTCATGCGTTGCTCCTTAGCTATTGTGTTTATTTTCATAGAGCAGTGTATCATTACTGCCCAGATTCTTCTAATTTGAAGTTTTCAAAGCTCATGTAAAGTTTTGCAGCCATATCCTTTATTGCTTCTTTTTTAATCCAGAGGTAATGATTGTCACTGAAAGTAACCTCAAAACCCTTTCCCCAAACGTTGTTCATCAAATAATGTGCATTATCAATGCCTAACCTTTGCGCCAATAATGAAAATAACTCTACAGGTTTAAATGATGATCTATATGTAGGAAATCGTTTAAAAAAAAAGTAATACTCGTTTTCTGACTTTTTAACAGCAGGCCGACAAAGAGTTAAGTTGCTTATTGTCCACCCGGCACTTACATCTGCTAATATCTTTCCATAGAGTTTTTGATCTAACAGCCTTTCAGATTGTGCCGTAAATGTTATCTCTTCTTCCTTTTTATCCACCGATGTTACCAACGCACCTTCAAATACCCACTCTTGCCTGCGAGTGTCTGCAAATATCGCCAATCGATCATCTGCACAAATGTCAACCATTCGGCCTAACAGAGCAAAGTCTTCGGCATCATGATCAGCACGGGAAAGTCTATACGTATCTCCTTGTGGCGATGTGGCAGTTTGGCATTGTTCCATTTTTGCAGCTATCCATGCCGGCAGCTGTTCAATGTTGGTGACGGCATTATTTGCAGCACCATGCACAAGAGAGGTGAGAAGCATTAAAGAATGAGCAAAGATTATACGTTGATACATATCATTTTCCTTTTTTTAAAACTATATCGCATCAATCAAAATTCTGGCATATCCTACCACTCATTTATGCCAATAACAATGACTCACATCGTTTGAGTATAGTGCAAGGCTGTGATTGCAACAGCATTGGAAAGTGATTCAGCTTCAATCGGTAAGCTTGCAAAGGCTGCTGGAATATCACTACTATTGGTCAGGATATCAGATCAAAAATCGGAAATAGGATTATTTTATTGGCCTTAGGATTATAATGCCAAAGGCCAATAGCATTTTTGTAGTCTGTTTTAAAAAACGACCAGTATCTTATGTATCTGCGTTGAGATGATTAGGAGGGCAAAAGATGCGAACGATGCTCTGGTTGTGAAAAATCAAATCTTGTTCTAGTTGTACTTTGGGCTTCTTGGACTGCTGCAGTTAGTTTGATAACTTCAGTAGTGGTTTGTTGAAGATTTTTTTGTAATTCTTGATTAAGTTTCAATAACTCTTGCATTTGTTGTTGTTGGTTGCGCAACATGTCCTGCAAGTCGGCTTTGGATGGCTTGTTTAATGATGAGGATGCAGCTAAATCTGCCTGTGAAATTGTATTATCAGCTCCATGCATTAAAGAAATTGTAGAGAGTAATAGGTAACAAGTATTAAATTTTTTCATGCATGGCCCTTTTGATAAAAATGTTTCTCAGAAGTGTATCATAATATATGCAAAAAAAAAGTACTCAACAAAATGAGCACTTACAAAACGATGTTTTCGGTTCTTCACTTATTGTCATCAATGCAATAGCTCATACTGAGAGCAGTTAAAGTTCCTTGCACTGTTGCTGCAGAACAGAGGGCAAGACCGATGCCTAAGTTCTGTATATCATTTGCAAAAAGACCCCAAATTATTGTTCCAAGGCCCGCGCCTAAACTTCCAGCACTTACACATATCACGCCAAAATTTGACACCGTAGCTAAGATATCTGCAACGGTACTTTCTGTTTTTTTTAATCTGTATGCCATAATCGCATGGGCTATAGCCATAGAGCCGGGAAAAATATGCTGCATTGCCACAGCAGTGGCACCGTAGATCACCGCGCCGCTAACGTTTGCTGCTATAAGCAACTTCCTGAACTGCTTATCATCCTCTTCTTTTGCTTGTGCAGCATTGTTGCAATACGATCGCGATCGCAACGCGCATAAGGCGCTTTTACCTGACGATGGTATTGCTGGTGCATAAGATGCAGCAGTATACGCCCCTAAACAAGCTGCTGTTCTGCATGCATGCTGCATGCCATACACAGATGAACCACTCAACATGCAAACAAACAATAATAAAACGCTTTGCATTGTTCTTTTTAATTGCTTCATCATACTATCCTTTTTTAATGTTGCTCAGATTCTTGAAGAATATCGTCCACCAGCCTTGATAAGTATGTTCTTAATTTTTTTCTTTAACTCATAATCATCATGCCCTGGCGCATTAGCAAGGTCCAAAGCTGATCGATTGTAGCCATTTGTACGATTAACGGAAACCCCTTGCTCAAGCAAATATTCAACACATTCTGCACATCCAAAATAGGCTGCAGCTAAAAGTGGCATTTCTTGTAACTCCCAAGCAACCTTATTTTGTTCTCCATGAATTTGAGCCCCATATGCGTGCAAAAGTGCTAAGGTATCAGCATGCCTTGATTGAATAGATCTAAAAAGCGCATTATTAAGCACCGCCTCAAAGCCAACTGGATCTACCGGTGAACTTCCAACAGCTAAGTCCGGAGCACATAACACAACATTAATATGCTGCATAATATACAGAATAATTTCATTCTGACCTGACCTAGCAGCATAAGGCAAGCATTGCAAAAGATCATCCTGACGACATTTGCCACTCTCAAAGAGCACCTTCAGGCTCGCTAGATTGCCCCGAAGAGCAGCGAGCTGTGCAACCGTTCGCTCATCAAGATCATATCTTTTTTTTACGTTCGCACCTTTTTTGAACAACGTTTTACACGCTTCAGGGCGATTATGATACACCGCCAGGTATAACGGCGTTATGGCACCGAAGCATGTGTAGCTAACCCCATCATCCTTGAGCATACGTTTCTTTTTATTCGGATCGCAGCCTTGTTCATTCATCATCTGCTCTAAAGTTTGGAACTCTCCATTTTTCGCTGCCTCAAAAAATGCATTATAGTCACATGTGGCCAATGCACATGAATTAAAGAGTAATAAAAGAGAATATAATATAATCATGTAACCTTTAATCCTTTGTTTTTAAATGCTCTGGCGAAAAATTGTGTTGTACGCCATGTTGCGCACATAGGGCATTAAACACAGCATCTTCTTTTGTTAGCTTTTGCCAGTAATCAAATTCCTGTTCAAATGGCTATT
>FYBJ01001854.1_pt1 | contig 19983 bp, 32 predicted proteins | sample 1134611 | NCBI WGS metagenome assembly FYBJ01 (sample SAMEA104116008, study PRJEB20421) | marine metagenome | isolation source: marine | reverse complement strand
ATCGTCTTTCTCCTGTGTTGGTGGTGTGGGTACGAAATTGTAGTTCGGGGAAAACAACTGCCACCAATTTGATCTGGGCTGTTTTTGTAAGCGACCTGTGACCAGTGACCTTTCAGAGCAACCAAGCCCACAATCTGGGCAGACAGGGTAATCTGACCTGCTTAAAAACTCACTGCCAAACGGGGGTTCATGTGACCACCCACAAGGGCATACGCTTCTAATGTGGTGCCGCATCACACCTCCTCCTGTGTTGGTGGTGTGCTGCGCCTCCAGCAAGAGAACGCCGCCAGTGGCCAAGTGCTTGTCATTGTCTTTTCAATCAACTCGCAACCGTTCCACGGCGTGTCCAAGAATTTCACTGAAACCCAGCATTTGTGAATGACGTGCCAAGCCTCAAAGAAATAACCATCCTTCGGCGCTGTCTCTATCGGTTGCCACGGGTCGGTGGGTGTGTCCTCAAGACAGGCCAGAACGCGCTTTTCGTAGTCAGCTTGGGCGGCGGCTTTGGCGGCTTCGAGGGTGGGGTAGTCGTTAGCGAATCCTCTCGGGAGACCCCTGTATAGAACACAATATTGCGCTGCGCCGCTCGGGTAGTGTTCTATGGTTTCATAGTCCATAGCGGCATGAACCCGCTTACCATGTCTGGGGCTTTCCACCCACTTTAGCGGCTTTGCTTTAACCATCGTCTTTCTCCTGTGTTTGTGGTGTGGGTAGGGGCATCCAGTGGGTCAAGCGCTCAGGTCTGGGGATGGAGAAGCCGTTCTCATAAACCCACTTCTTATCTAGGCCATGAAAATAACCATACAGGGCTTTTCGGTAGTCCTCGTGGGCGAGAATAACCCTAGCCCAATCGTCCGGCATATCCTCTATCGGCAACCACGGGTCGGCGGGTGTATCCTCAAGGCAGGATAGGTAATGCCATTCGCAGACGTTCTTGGCTTCGTCAAAAGTGCAGCGCAAACTACACCCGTCGGCAAGCCTTACAATAGCAAGGCCACCACCCGCATCCCCGACTGTGTATACACCAGAGGGCGTGTCTGCACGAAAATGGTCCTCACGGATACGCCAATCCAAAGCCTTCACAGCAGGGCGGACGGCGTGGCGGGTGTTTATCCCTGCCTCAAACGCCAGACGCATCTGGTTGCGAATGTGCTTTTCTCGCTTGTCGGACCAAGGCCCCAAGCCCGCGACAAGGTTGTTGAAGTAGGTAACACCGGTGTCAACCTCTCGGTCAATCCATGCGTCGAAGGGGTAGGGTTTAAGTTTATCATTCATCTGCTTGGTCCTTTCTGGCGTGAAACTCAGGGGGTATATTGCCGCAAACATCTTCGGGCGGTTCGCCCTTCTTCACGGTTTGCTTTTGCCCGCACCAAATGCATTCCCACTTGTCAAACTTCCGTGAAAGCGTTTTGAGGCGTATCCTGTCGCATCCGTGGCTCATCTTTCGTCCAGCCCCAAAAGGTGATCTGCCGTGACGTTGAACAAATGGGCAAGGACAACGAGGCCCGCCGTACCAACCTCTTGCCGTCCGCCTTCGATATTAGCTACGCTTGGTCGAGCAATTTGAAGCTTCGCCGCAAGGTCTGCTTGGGTCCATCCGCGCTTCTTTCGCAGGCTCGCGATCCGCTCACCAAAGGGCGGCTCAACAACTCCGGTCCCTTTGCATATAGGGCACTGCTTTTTGTGGCTCATCACTCCCCCTCGCTCTTGAGGGCGGCGCGGGCTTCACGAAACTCTTTGAAGGTCAGGCGGATTGGCCCGTCTGGAGTGACAAATGAAATAGCAGCACTATCGTCATTCCAGTTTCGTGCAAACATCAATCCGGCCATTATTGAGAATGGCATCAAAGCCTCCCGCAGCCGATCTATTTCGTCTTCCATGTCACGAGCCAAGCGGGGTTTTCCGTCCTTGCCAATGTAGGTGTACGATTGCGCAGCTTTGAAAGCCTCTATCTCCGCAGCTTGTGCGGCTATGGTGTTGGCGGCTTCCGTGAGAATGCCTTGACCTGTCTGGAAGGTGTCCATGTCCATCATCACCTTGGCTGCGCCTCGGCAGTCCGAAACCAATCTGGCCGTTCCCTGCTCTCGGTCTTGCTTGATGTCTTCGGGGGTCATTGGGTGGTCTCCTCGGAAATGTAGCTGATAATTTCAGACACTCGGTTTCCCATGAGGGCGTGAAGGTATTTGTATCCTTTGACAGTCAGCTTCGGGTAACGGCCAGTGGTCTTTTTAGCCAACCCGTGTTCCGTGATTATTTGTTGCATGGTGTGGCCCATTGAGTAGCCAAGAACAGCTTGCACCACACCCACGTTCACAACCTCTCGCTTCGGCATGTCGCCAAAGTTAGCGTTCGCGTGCACAATCTCGATCTGCTTATCGGTGACAATTCGCTTGTGTTCGTCCATACCCTCTACTCCTTCTCTATTGGCACGATGGTGCCTGTCGGTTTGGCAGGGCGCAGTTCAATCGTCTGGAAAATCCAGCTCTTGTACTTGCGCCACCATTTCAAAGCGGTTTTGCCATCCATTTCCAAAATGCGCTTGTCGTCGAACTCTGCCCACTCTGAAATGGTATGACGCTCGCACCCGATCTGCATAACGTCGCTTGTGTAGGCGATGGCGTATGTGTCGATCTGGATGCACTTCACATAATCGTTCAGACCGCTGGCGTCACTCAGGTCGGCGTTCCTCAGGTTGGCGTCACTCAGGTTGGCGTTCCGCAGGTCGGCGTTCCTCAGGTCGGCGTTCCTCAGGTCGGCGTTGTTCTCAACGCCCCACTTCACAGCAAGACCAAGATTAACCGAGCGTGGGGTGTCTTCCCCGCATTCGATTTCAGCGGTGAATTTCACTTTGTCAGTGAAGCGCGACAATACGTCAAACTTAATCATTCTTTGATCTCCTTAATGGTGCCTGTGATCTTGTGGGTGGAAGAACCGAGCCTCGAACTGGAAAATAGCCATTGATTGTTGAACTGGCGTTTTGCATAAAGCGTCACCTCCTCTGGAACCTCGGGGGCGGGCTTGGCGCGGTAGACTGTGCCAGCGAAGAAAATAGGATCACAACAGGGTTTCCAAGGTCCGCCGTTTGTCCAAAACTCCAAGCCATGCTCCCACGCTCTCAGCGCCTCTTGGGTTGCCTCGTCCAGCAGTCCAAAGGGTGCGGTGATCTTGGTTAGGTCGAGGGGTTCTGGTGCTGCGTCAAACTCCTGCCTTAGATCGGCAAGCGTCTGCATGGCGTCTTCACCAGACGACTGCGATAGCCGTATTAAATCTTCGTTCGAAACGCGGTGAGGAGAGCTCGCGATAACCTTAACGAAGTCTTCACCTCGCACCAAGTCTGAAATCTCGTTCCACTTGTCCGCAGCGTCGGGCATGTCCTCACCTGTCACGGTAAAGTTGCACCCCTCAATATCGCACTTTGCCGTAGCGAAGCTGTCGCGGTCGTTCTTGTGGTTAGACCAGTCTGTCCCGCCGCACTTAGGGCAGGGCTTCAACGGGTCTCCGAAGCCGGGTTCAGAGGGTTTAAGCAAGTTATTACCGATTATTTTTCCGCCGATCTGTGTCATGCCGGCATCTCCTCTAAAAAGTAGTCCCGGAAATCTTCGTCACCAATCTCGCCGATCATATCCAGTGGAAACCATTCCTGATCGGTGCCGTAAACGTCCATAGCTTGACGATAGAGCTGTTTGGCGCGGGCGATTTCAATGTCGGCCTTCCGGCACAAAACGCTGTCGTGCATCTTGATTTGGTGGTCCTCTGCGCCGATTGACTGAATGTCCACGCCCTCTGGCATGGTTTGCAGTTTCAGGCGGCGGGCCAACAAGTTTGGAATGCCGTTTTTCTCCTGAAAGAAAAGCCAAGGCTGGTGCGGCTGCGTTTTTGCGCACAAAGCATCGCGAAGCGCGTGTTGTTCCGGCGTCCCCTCGCCAATAATCGACAAGTTAAGCCGTCCGATCATCGAAATCGCCACCTGATAGACGCGCATTGACAGGTAATATTTATAATACTGAACTTGGTCCGCTATCGCCCGATTAACGGGCTTGCCGTTTTTGTTGGCAAAGCTTTTCAGATCCACAAAGCAATCCAGTTTCAGCTTATCAATCCGCGACTTCATGGGGATTCCACTATCCGGGCAAGTCCAGAGGATTGTGACCTCGGACGCGCCGCCGGTGACGAGTTCGTGGATTTCTGGATTTGCCGCGATCCTCTCGATGTCGCGCATGATCTGGTTCCAATATTGGCGGTCGATCGGCTGGCGTCCTCTAAGGTCGGTTTCAAATTCATCCATAATGATTGACTTGATCGGCTTGGCAAAGCCCAGCGCCTCAAGCCTCCGCGCCCGCTCAAGGGCGTTTTCGCCTTTCTTGGACTGAGGCTCTCCATACTCGGCCAGCGCCTCCTTGACCTGCGTGTCGGTCGTCAGCATACCCTCGAACATATCAAAATCGGGCGTGCCAACATATCGGCCGGCAAGCGTCTCGGGCTCAAAAATCGCAACGTGATAGGCGCGACCCAATATCTGCGCCTTTGTGTCGTCGTCATTCGTCTCCCTGTCTGGGTTCAACCAGCTCTTTGCCCAGAAGGTCGCTAGACTGGTCAGGATGTCCTTGATCCCGCTTGCGCTCAACCGTGGCAGCGCGTGATATTCGGCCTCGGACAAATTGAAATAAACCCCATCAGGCAGAGTCTCGTCTTTCGGTTCCTCGATCTTGTCGTTGTCAAACAGGCTCATTTCTTTCTCTCGCTTTCATCTGCAATCAGGTCGCGGTCCTTCCAGACCAAATTTATGTCGGTTGGCGATCCGTAGGCAAGCCGCATCACGGCTCGCCAGTCGATTTCGGGTTTTTTCCTTGGGGATAAAAGTCGGCAGATCATTCTGGCGCGTCCACGCGGTAATAGCGAACGCTTGACCGGTTCGCGGCATAAGCGCGGCCAAAAAGCTCCGTATCGACTTCCTCTTTGGTCGCGGCTTTCGCGGACATCGGCAGATTGGTTCCGCTCTGAACGGCTGTCGCATACCACCATTTTTCGCTGTCTTGTGTCATCGTCTTGCCCTTTCAATGTTTTTCTTGCCTTGAGTTTTGCCATGCTTTATGCGTTGAGTCAACGTCATAATAACGCAGAAAGGGAAAAAATGGCGAAAACTTCTGGAATGGCAATTAGCGTGACGGATGAGGAGCGAGAGCGACTTGTTCGTCTTTGCGAAAAGGAAGGTCGAAGCCGCAAGGCTCAGATCATGTGGCTGGTTGACCGCCGCTTGGACGAGATTGAAAAGGCTGAAAATGCCTAACAGCGTCCGCCGCCTGCGCATATCCACACCGCCGCCAAGCGTGAACGCTATGTTTGTGCCGATTGCGAAAGGGCGTCATATCCTTTCAAAAGAGGGGAGGGCGTGGAAGGCGTTGGCGGAGGGCGAATTGATGGCTCAGGGCGGACTTGGCGCCGAGCCGGGATATTGGCGAGCTGACATCCTCATTCCGGGCATCGGGACGCGGTGCGACCTCACCAATTATGAAAAGGCTCTGACCGACTCGTTGGTCAAAGCAGGAAAGACCCCTGACGATCGTTATCTAGTCGATTTCCGCATAAGGTTTCACGCCGGCGAGGCCGTCGAGATTGCCGTCAAGCGCGAGAATATCGAGCATTGGGCGAAAATCAGGGAAGCATCGAAAGCAACAACAAGGAAAATGAAACGTGTCTGATCAAGTAAATTATGAATTCATCGACCCGGAGACCGGCGAGGCCTTCGAAATCAACGCAACGTCGCTGGTTGCCAACGTCCGTGACATCATCATGTCTCGGCGCAAGCTGCAGACGCAGGCGAAAACATGGCCTGATCTATCCGAGACCGAGCAGCGGGACGAAATCACCGCAGTTCAAGAGCTGGCCCGCGATCTGGTCGGCAAGGTTGTCGAAGCCGTGGCGGAAAAGGGTATGACCTGCGCTCACGTCGAGGTTAGTAAATTCGCGGTGGACGTCGAAAAGGGCGAGGTCACAATCACCAGCAAAGGCTTTGCCAGCGACGAAATGTTGAGCGATTTGGCCCACGCCAAGGGCAAGGTCGCGAAACTCACCGTCGTTGACGAGCGCCAGTTTAACCAGAAGGCAACGCCGCTCGAGCCTGATCCAGATCAAAAGCCGCTGTTTGGCGAGGATCCGGCGGAAGCGCCGGCCGACGAAATGTCAGAACAGGAAGTTGAAGACCTCGGGGCCGAAATGGACGCCGAGGCCGAGGCTATGGATGAGCCCGACGATCTGCACGCGGAATCCGAAAAGCCTGCGGAATGGCATGACGGCTTCAATGCGCGCTTCAATGGAGTCGACAGTCAAGACAATCCCTATGACATCGACAGCGCCGAGCGCGAGGAGTGGTATCTAGGCTGGAAAAAAGCTGACGACGATCCAGAAGCCCCAGAGATCGCCGAGGCAAGCCCAAAGGCCGAACCGGAGGCGGAAGCCGCCGAGGACCGCGAAAAGGCGCTTATGGCCGCCCACGCTGACGGACAGGCGGCCCGCCTCGCCGATCTTGGCCCGGACGAAAACCCCCACGACGGCGGAACCGACGAGCATTCCCAATGGAAAGAGGGTTACGACCTCGCGGACAAAGACGTCCAAAAGGTGATTGAGGGCGGACGTCAGGCCAAGCGCGACGGCAAAGCCAAAAAGGATTGCACCTGGAAAAAAGGCTCGGACGCCGAGCGGTTCTGGCTTCAAGGATATAACGAAACCCTTGACGAAGCCGCCGCCTAGCGGTCTATATGGGGTCAGAGGGCGTTTCGTCTTGCCCTAGATGGCCCCTTCTTGTTGGAACCCGCGCCGCTATCACGGTGCGGGTTTTCTCTTGCGCATGTCGTATAATGAATTTATACGTAATGACAGCATATAGGAGGGCAAGTCGTGCCAATAGGAACTTTTGGTAAGCAGATTGGCGAGCGCAACCGCGAGCGCGTTTTCGAGTATTTTCAAAACAACCCATGCTCGACAAATCAGGAAGCTGCGCAAGCGCTGGACCTGAGTGTCATGGCTGTAGGTCGCCACGCGAAATCTATACGCGAGGGATGGCGCCCAAAGGGGGATGGCGAAAGTGCGTGAATTTGTAAAAATATCCACAACGATCTGGGACAGCCGAAAGTTTTCAAAAATCGGAGACGACGCCCGCCTCCTTTATTTCTATTTGCACACATGCAAAAGCGTCAATTCAGTCGGGTGCTTTGTGCTGAAAGAAGGCTATGCACTCGCGGATTTAGGATGGACCGAAAAACGGTATAGAAACGGTATCGATACCCTATGCAAAGCCTCTCTATTGGCTATCGATAGGGAAGAGGACATGGTCCGGATAGTCAACTACATGACTTTCAACCCGTTCATGAACCCAAAGCACGCCGCAGGGGCCGTGAAGATAGCCGCAGCACTTCCCAATTCAGAGGAAAAACTTAACCTTCTCAATGAATTAAGTGCCTGCAAGTATGCCGAAGACAACGAAGACCTTCACCACCTAATCGATACCCTATCTATACAGTATCGATATACCGAGACCGTTACCGAGACCGAGACCGTTACCGAAAGTCCTTTGGACTTTAAGGAAAAAACAATTACGGATTTTTCGCCACTCTTTGGTGATGACCAAAAAAAACCACCCCGAAAAAAGAAACGTGCATGCCAACTTCCACAGGGCTGGGTGCCGTCCGACAAGAACATTGAACACGCCAAGGGCAAGAACTTCACAGACGCGGAGATTGAACATGAAGGAAACCAATTCAGAGACTACCACCACGCCAGAGCAACAACATTCGTCGATTGGGACGCAGCTTGGCGCACTTGGATCGGCAACGCCATCAAGTATGGACGCCGCTCGGGAACCGCAAACGGTGGCGGAATGGCAGTCGATGCAAAAACAGCAGAGATTGCAGATCGGGCAGCTCGCATCACAGCAAGTCAAGAAGCGGAACGCAGAGCTAATCGCGATGTTGGAAGTGGCCTCAGCCAAGATTGACCGCTTTGGTTGGGATCGCATGAGCCAGAACGTCAAGGATGCTCTATGCGCCGACTGGTGTGACCGTCTCGGCCAATACACGCTTGCCGAGGTCAAGCAGGGCGTCAAAGACCTGTTCTCGGCTCACAAGGGAAAACTACGCTCAATCAACGAATACCAGGTCGAGGAGCAGATAACCTTTCGTCATCGCGCAATCACCGCACGGCTAACCGAGCAAGACAAGATCCGCGAGCAGATGGAAGCGCGAAAGCCAGATTTGACCGACGAGGAAATCGCCAGGCGAAAGCAGGTTGCCGCCGATGCGATGAAAGGTTTCCCGAAAGAACAATCCGAGCAGGAAACGCAAAACCAAATAAACGCGGCCAAAGATCAGATCGAAAATATGCCTGAAAGCAGCGGAGGGGCGAAGCGATGACCCCTATTCAGTTCACCGCGCAAAAGTTTATGGGCGTTGTCACGTTCCGGGGCGAGCACTGGCAAGCCGAGTTTCCAGAAGAGAAATTGCCGAGCTGGATCGCGTTTTATGAGCGCATGAGCAAGCGCTACGGCCACAAGTCGCCAAGCTATGCTTCGGCACTCTCAGCGTTGCGAAAGTTGACCTGAGCCGCGTTTTGCGCCTATGCTGTCCGTCATGGGACAGTAAAACCCCAACAGAGGAGACCTTTCATGAAACGAATCCTGTTTACCGCATTCGCGCTTGTCGCGTTCGCCGGGGCCGCTTTGGCCGCTGGATATTTGCCCGCGTTTGATCCGGTGTCACCGTCAATTGTCATGCCGACCGAGGCCGCAGAGGCTATCCCGTGGCTGGCTGTTGTCGCCTCCGCCGCAATCATTGCCGTCATTGCGACCGTCGGAGAATTTGCGCAATCGGAGACAGCGGCAGGGCGTCTAAGTCGATGAGACGCGGAGCGGTGAAAGACCGCGGCTAGAATAAGAGACCGACCAAGGCAAGACGGCGGTGTGAGTCCGCGCCGGAGACGTAACCGGCAACCAACACAACAGAAGGGCAAGACAATGAAAACTCACATTAAGCTTTTGGTCATTATGGCGGGCGGCGACATCACCGCAGAAATCGAACTAGCGGCTGAAACGCCGGTTGCAAGCCTTCCAGCAGCGGCAATGCAAGCCGTTTGGGAGCAGCACCCGCATTTGGTTGGGCAGCCGATTTCGGGGATCCGCTACGACGTTCACGCAAACGCAGGCGATCCCGCGAAAATCAGCGGTCAGGCCTATGAGAACGCGATGATCGGCGGTCCCGATGCGTGATTTGTTTGATGGCGTTCCCAACTTGGCGAACAAGCGTCAGCCAGTCCGAGCGGTGGACGCTGACGCGCTTTTGCCGATGCTGCGCGAACAGCGCGAAAGCCTCTTGCGCCGGATCAAGCCTCGTCAGGCTGGCGTGACCGAATTGCGCGTCCGCCTGAAAACTATCACGCATTTAATCATGCGCCTGGAGATGGCCGGATGAAACTTAAGGTTTTAGACCTGTTTTCAGGAATTGGCGGCTTTTCGCTCGGCCTTGAGCGCGCCGGCGGATTTGAAACCGTGGCCTTCTGCGAGATTGAAAAGTTTCCCCGCAAGGTTTTGGAAAAACATTGGCCCGAGGTGCCCATCTATGACGACATCACAACCGCCAATTTTGGACCTATTGGACCCGTGGACTTGGTTGCGGCGGGCTTTCCCTGTCAGGACATTTCACTCGCTGGACAAGGTGCCGGACTTACCGGAGATCGTTCAGGGCTCTTCTGGCATATCTTACGAGCCGTTCGCATGGTGGGACGGCCCAAACTCTTGTTGGAGAACGTGGCAGCGTTGCTTGCTCGAGGGCTGGGAACGGTTCTCGGAGCCCTTTCCTCGATCGGGTATGACGCGGAGTGGCATTGCATACCGGCTTCCTACGTTGGAGCCTGGCATAAACGGGACCGAGTCTGGATACTTGCCCACCCCGCTGAAGAACTCATCGAAGGGAGCGTCCAGCAGCCGATTTTACGGCAGTCCGACTTATCGCGCGAACTTTGCCGAGGGTTTGAGAAATGGGCTGGACGATCCAATTTACCCGCATCCAGATTTTGCGGACCAGGTAATGGGATTCCCGACAGGGTGGACAGAACTGAAAGCGCAGGAAACGCAGTCGTCCCGCAAATCCCAGAAATGATTGGGCGAGCAATAATGGACTATGAGGCGACGCTATGACTTGGCCTTTTGGACTTCTGCGCCGGCATGGCTACGGCGTGATCTACGCGGATCCGCCGTGGGGCTATGAAACTTGGTCTCGCGGCCATGTGGTGCCTCAGAAAAGTACGGACCCGGGCGAGCAGCATTATCCAGTCATGACGACGCCAGACATGGCCAAGCTGCCGGTCGGTCAACTTGCCGCTCCGAATTGCGCCTTGCTCATGTGGTCAACCAGCTCGCACACACCGCAGGCCTTTTGGCTGGCCGAGCAGTGGGGCTTTCGCTTCGCGTCTAAGGCCTTCACATGGGCCAAGCTGAACAAAAATGCTGAGGACCGTCACCGGATCGATGCGATGCGTTGGGGCGAGGAGCCTGCAACTGATGGCTTTGGCGACTTCCCGTCGATTGCCGACAGCGCCAACTGGTTTATGGGCATGGGCCACGGGACGCGCCGCAACACTGAGGATTGCTGGCTGTTCACCAGAGGAAACCCAAAGCGAATTGGCAAAGGCGTCAGAGAATTGATCGTCAGCCCGATCCGCGAACATTCGAGGAAACCAGATGAAACTTATGACCGGATTGAGAGACTTTTTCAGGGGCCGCACTGCGAACTCTTTGCCAGAAACTCAAGGCCAGGATGGTCAAGCTGGGGCAACGAAACCTCTAAATTTGACTGACCTCATGTCGTCAAGCGCGACCGGATGGGCCGCGATCATTGATGATGTGCTGGATGCCCGCACCATATCCGACAGCAAGAATATGTGCGCGCTCTATGCGTTGCGATGCTGTGGATTTGGCGTGATGAACCCGTGCGGCGATACCGATTGCGATTGCAACGTCAAAATCCTGACAGGCATGGCACCCAAGGTGAAGCTGGTGCAGGTCCGGATCGAGGTGATGGACGATGCCTGATCGCATCACAGCAGAGGAAAGAGCGTTGATTGATGGCGCGATGGCCCGCAAGGGGGTTACTCGGCTCCAAGATTACGGGCGCAAAGCAAAGATGATTAAGCGTCAGGAAAAGGTCAAAGTGATGGCCGCTGACGGTCTATCTGCGCCGGCAATGGCTGAGGCTTTGGGCGTTCACGTTGTCACGATTTACAACGACGCCAAAGCTCTGGGCATAAAGTTGCCACGCTCGCGCCGTGATCCGGCCTCGCTCAAAAAGCAGCAGCGCGGATTGGAGAAAGCCAAGCAGGTTCGAGATCGCCGCAGATTTATGTCAACGCCAGTTCCAATGGGCGAGCCTCAGGTTTTGGCAGATGCCGACGCCACGGGCACCAACTTTCCGGATCGCGTATTTCAGGCCGATGGCGAGGAGCTGGTTTTGAAAGACGGCTGCAACAATTCCAAGGTTGGCGGTGATGTTTTGGTTGGCTGGCTCAAGGGCGCTTACATTGCAACGCTAACACTTGAGGAGCGCGCGACATGCCCTCGATCGTGCCTGATGTGGCGCGGTTGTTACGGCAATTCAATGCACTTTGCGCGGCGCTGGGCACCAGGTCCAGAGCTTGAGGCCCAAATACGCGATGAGGTTGCGCTGGCCTGCGACAAAAACGACAAGGTTTTGCTACGCCTTCACATTCTTGGCGATTTTTACAGTGTCGAATATCTGCAGATGTGGGCTGACCTGCTGGATGAGCATGACAACTTGTTCATTTTCGGCTTTACCGCGCATTTGCCAGACACGCAGCTTGGTCGCGGAATCGCATGGTTGAGACAGCAAGCGCCACGGCGTTTTATGGTTCGCACGTCTGGACAGACCGGAACTTGGGGCAGTTTCACGCTGCCATTCCCAACCGACAAAAAGAAAATCGGTGATGCGATTGTGTGTCCCGAACAACTGGACGCGATGTCAGGCGGCAAGCGTGGCGTTCATTGCGGAAACTGTGCCGTCTGATGGTCGAGTGATCGGCCAATAGCTTTTGTGGAGCATTGAAAGGAAACACGATGGAAACTTACTACGGAACCAAGAAAATCAAGGCCACGCCAATGGGTTGCGGCGCCTATTTCAGCAGCACAAATCGCGACGTGCCGGCGGATATGGACCCCGATCAGGCTGGATACATGGTGGAATATCCTGGCGACGGGTATCAAAGCTGGTCGCCAGACTACGCTTTTGAGGCCGCGTATCGCAAATCCGGCGAAATGAATTTCGGCCATGCGCTTGAGGCGCTGAAAGAGGGCTTGCGCGTTTGTCGCACCGGATGGAACGGCAAGGGCATGTATCTCTGGATGCTGCCTGCCGCAATGGTCAAAGCCGAATGGTGCAAAGAGCAGCATTTGAAAGAGCTGGCCGAAAGCAATGGCGGCGAAATTGAGGCTCTGGCATCTGTTCGCATGATGACGGCAGACGGAAAGGTTTTGACGGGTTGGCTTGCCTCGCAAACCGATATGTTCGCTGACGATTGGATGATTGTAGAGTAACCGAAGCAGGCCCAGCGGACGGTGGCCTTTCATCCCTCCTTTTGCATAGAGGCGGGTAAAACATCCGCAGTCGGAGGCCTGATGTCCTTCCTTCTGCATCGGCGGCGCGGCGGAGCCCTTGGAATGAGCCTTGGGAAACCTGCGGGACAAGTGGCCGCTCGACAGTAGAAAACTCAAAGTCAGGCTGATCCGGCAATTTACAACAGCAAGAGGGCCAACAATGCCAAACGATCCAACATTCAAATCTCGCCGAGCGCCGGAAGCCAAAATCCGCAAGCGCCAATTTCAAAGCACAAGCGCATTTTGTCGCGTTGATTCCGACTTTAGGCAAGACAAGATTTCGCTATCAGAGGAGCCGTGGAATCGACCCGCCGTGACAGAAGACCAAAACAAGGGTAAAATGGCACCATGATCGGACTTATTATCGCCCTGTATTTGTATTTTGTCGGCCTCTGCTACGTGCATGAGGAGAATGTAGCCTATCACCACACGGGCTCGGAAAAGGCTCAGTTGTGGGTTTATATGCTTCTCTGGCCGATTGTCGTGCCTTGGGCGTTTATCATCAGGTGGATTGACCGGATTGTTTGAAGACCAGAAGAAAAACAACGAAGGCAAGGACGAGCGCGGCCTGTTCGAGGCTGGCAACCAGCTTTGGCGTCAGCGCTCAAAGCACGGCCTTTCGCGTATTTTCGAAACGCCGGCTGACTTGGAAAAGGTCTGCATTGAATATTTCGAATGGGCCGACAGCAACCCACTGCAAGAGGACAAGGTTTTCGGAACCGGGCTGCGGGCCAAAGTTGCACACCCTCGGGCGCTGACCCAGCGCGGCCTCTGCGTTTACGCTGGAATTTCTCAACGGACTTGGCGCGACTATCGGCAGCGCGAAGAATACGCCGAAATCTGCGAAATGGTCGAGGACATCATTTTTGAGCAGAAATTTGCGGGCGCGGCGGCTGGCTTCTTTAACGCCACGATCATTGCCCGCGACCTCGGCCTTGCGGATCAACAAAACAGCAATTTGACGGTCGTAATCAATCAAGAGGATGATGACCTGTAATGCCGTTTGACGACACGACATTTTCACTGACCGAAAAGCAAAAAGAGGTCAAAGCATCATTCGCGCTCGGTTTTCGGTATTTTCTCGTCTACGGCGGATCACGCTCCGGCAAGACGTTTTTGATTGTTTACGCCATTTTGGTTCGGGCACTCAAAGCGCCGGGCTCGCGTCACGTCATATTTCGAAACGACGGCGTTGACGCAAAGCAGTCGATCGGCAACGAAACAATCCCCGCGGTCATCGCTCTCGCCTTTCCAGGCTTGGTCATCAAGTGGAAGGACAAGGACGGCTATTTCTTGCTGCCGAACGACTCGCAAATTTGGCTGGCTGGACTGAAAGACAAAGAGCGCCTGGATAAGGTTCTGGGTAAGGAATACGTTACCGTTTACATAAACGAGGCCTCGCAGGTTGCTGTTGAGGCGTTCGAACTGGTCAAGTCACGCTTGGCTCAAGTTGTGAAGCAGGTGAACGGCAAATTCCTTTCGCAGCGCATGTTTGTTGACCTCAACCCGACAACCTCGGCACATTGGACCTATCAAGTGTTTGTCTCCGGCGTTCATCCTGTCGATAAACTGGAAATTCCCGATCACGCCGAGGACTATCACGTAACGCGAATCAATCCCGTTGATAATCGCGAAAACCTGTCAATCGAATATCTCAAAAGCCTTGCCAACATGCCAGAGCGTCAGCGCAAACGCTTTTATGAGGGCATTTTCGGAACTGACGACGACAACGCGATTTGGCAGCGGTCTTATATCAAATTTGAGGAGCCGCCCGAACTCGAGCGCATTGTCGTTGCCGTCGATCCTGCCGTTTCCAACAATGTCGGCTCGGATGAAACGGGCATTGTCGTTGCGGGAAAGGACGCCACGGGCCGCGGGTACGTCATAGACGACGACAGCAGCCGTTACAGGCCAGAGGAATGGGCTCGGCGTGCAGTTTCGCTCTATGACACCTACGACGCCGATTGCATTGTTGCCGAGGTCAATCAGGGTGGCGACATGGTTGAGGCGATGATAAAAGCCGCCGCCAAAGGGCGGGCGATTCCCGTGAAAAAGGTACATGCAACGCGGGGAAAGCACGTAAGAGCCGAGCCAATCGCCGCCCTTTACGAACAGAACAAAGTCAAGCACGCAAGGCAGCTCACAGAGCTTGAGGATCAAATGTGTTCTTTCACCATTGATTTCGACCGCAAGGCCGCTGGATACTCGCCAGATCGCGTTGACGCGCTTGTATGGGCGTTCACCGACCTGTTCCCTTCGATGGTCAAGAGACCGCCTACCAAGCCCCCTGTGATGCCCCCTCAACGCGCCATGCCCATGGCTGGCCGACGCTGATAGACAAAATCCCGCGCATTTGGTATTCATTTGAAAAATCATGCGGTGGATCAAATGGCCCGTAAGACCAAAGAGCAGAAACTTCAAGAAATACACGAAACGGCTAAGGCCGAGTTTGACGCTTCGATCAGCGCATCTCAGGACGAGCGCGAACAGGCTTTGCAGGATCGGCGGTTTTATTCCGTTCCCGGCGCTCAATGGGAAGGCGTGATTGGCGAGCAGTTTAGAAATCGCGTGATGATGGAGGTCAACAAGGTTCACTTGGCCGTCATTCGCATTTTCAACGAATACCGAAACAACAGGATCACGGCGGTATTTTCGGACAAATCCGGCAACAAAAACGACGAGCTGTCTGAGTTGTGTTCTGACCTTTACCGGGCCGACGAGCAGGACAGCCAAGCCGAGGAAGCGATGGACAACGCTTTTGAGGAGGGAACCGGCGGCGGTTTTGGCGCATGGCGCCTGACAACGGAATACGAAGACGAATACGACGACGAAAGCGACGAGCAGCGCGTTCGGTTTCAGCCAATCTACGACGCCGATTCCTGCGTTTACTTCGACGCCAACGCCAAGCTGCAAGACAAGTCAGACGCAAAGCGTTGCTGGGTCTTAGAGCCTTGGAGCCGCACTGCGTATGAGGAGGCATACCCTAATGACGACCCTAGTTCGTGGCCTCGCCCTGTATCTGATGCTGAGTTTGATTGGACTGGTCCTGATCTTGTTTACGTGGCGGATTATTACGTTATCGAGGAGACGACAGAGGACGTTCACACGTACCGCACCATTTCAGGCGATGAAATCCGCGTCCGCGATGCCGATCTGGACGACGAAACGATTGCGAAATACCGCGACACCGGAACCATTCGGATCAAAACGAAGCCGGTAAAGCGCAAGCGCGTTCACAAGTACATTATGAGCGGCGGCGGCATTCTCGAGGATTGCGGTTATATCGCCGGAACGGAAATTCCGATTGTTCCGTTCTATGGCAAGCGCTGGTTTGTTGACGGGCAGGAGCGCTTCATGGGGCACGTCCGACTGGTCAAGGATCCGCAGCGCCTCAAAAACATGCAGATTTCCGAACTGGCCGAAAAAGCTGCCGAAGGCGGCGAGCGGACTCCGATCATGGCGCCCGAGCAAGTTGCGGGGCTGGAAAACGTTTGGAAAAACAAGGCTGTTGATCGGCCCGCGTATCTCTTGCTCAACCCGATTACCAACGCTGACGGCGATCAGGTGTTTCAAGGCCCTATGGGATACACCGAGGAGCCCACGGTTTCGCAGGCCATGTCGGCGCTCATGCAGCTGGCCGAGGCCGACATGGACGACATTCTCGGCAACCAAGGTGGCGGCGAGGAAATCCAGTCAAACCTATCAGGGCGTGCCGTTGAGTTGATCCAGTCCCGCCTAGACGGTCAAACGTTTATTTACATGTCCAACATGGCCAAGGCGGTTCGCCGCAGCGGTCAAATCTGGCTGGGCATGGCGCGGGACGTTTACGACGAAACCGGACGCAAGATGAAGGCCGTGAACGAGCAGGGCGATGTTGATTATGTGGACATTGGCAAATCTGTGATCGGTCCAGACGGCAAGCCCACACGCGAGGCGGACATTACCTCGGCGAAAATGGACATTACCGTGGACATTGGCCCGACGTCGCGGACGAAAAAGCAAGCCGTGGTCAATTCCTTGGTGAACATGCTTCAATTTGTTACGGACCCAGCCGACCAGGCGGTTATCAGCGCAATGATCTTGCGGAATATGGAAGGCGAGGGCATCGGCCCAATGCGCGAATATTTCCGCCAGAAGCTTATCCAGCTTGGCGTTGAGGAGCCAACCGAAGCGGAGATGGAGGAAATGGAACGGGCGCTGGCCAACGCTGGACCACAGCAGCCCGACCCACAGGCCATTTACCTGCAGACCGAGTCTGAGAAGAACATGGCGGAGGCTGAGAAGGCGCGGGCGCAAACGGGTAAGACCATTGCTGACACGGAACTTTCACAAGCCAAAACCGCAGAAACACTTGCCGGCATCGACCGCGAAGACCGGCAGCAAGCTATTGAAGGGGCCGAGAAGATAGCCGGCGCCGTTAGATCGGGAACCGTCACCCCGCAAGTGACGAGCAACACGGGACCACGACCCGCCAACGTGAGATAGGTGACTAATGTTCGAGCAGGACGAAATTGACGATCAAGAAGAAAACCTAGAGGAAGTTTCCGAGGAGCCGGAGGTTGATGAAATCTCTGAGGCCGAAGATGACGACGACGAGGCTGAACTTGAAGTTTCGGACTCTGACGATGAAGAATCCGACGAGGAAGATGATGAAGACGCGGGCGACGACGAGGCTGACGGCCTTGTTGTTGATCTGGGTGGCGACGATGACGATGAGGCCGAGGAAAAAGACACCGGCCCGATGCGTTCTCTGCGCCAAGCCAACCGCGAACTGAAAAAACGCCTGAAAGAGTTGGAAGGCAAAGGCCAGGAATCGCCGACCGCCGCCGCTCAAGAACTTGGCCCAAAGCCAACGCTTGCTGATTTCAACTATGACGACGAAAAGCACGAAGCTGCTTTGGTCGCATGGCACGATCAGAAGCGCGAACTTGAAGCCAAGCAGGCGGAGGCCGAACAAGAGGCTCAAAAGGCACAGGAAGCCTATCAGAGCCGCTTTGACGGCTATCAGGCGGCTAAAGCTGAACTCGGGGTCAATGACTTCGACGAAGCCGAGGACGCGGCCCGAGAAACGCTGACCCAAAATCAGCAATCGGTCATCATCGCCCACGCAAAGCAGCCTGAATTGGTTATCTATGCTTTGGGCAAAAACACGAAACAGGCAGCGGAACTCGCGGCGGAAAAAGACCCGATCGCGTTTGCTGTCAAAGTCACACGACTTGAGGAAAACATGAAAGTCACCGGAACCAAAAAGCCGAAACCTGAGAAAAAGCAATCCAGGGGCGGAGCCCCGCGGAATGCAGCCCCTCAAATCGGCTCGAAAAAACTAGATGCCGCTTTCAAAGAGGCGCAAAAGACTGGCGATTTTTCAAATTATCAGGCTTTAAAACGCGCCCAGAAAGCTCAAGGATAAGGATACCTGAGCAATGGCAAACGATTTCACCACAAACATTGACGTCTTTTTCAATGAAGTCGTCGAAGGCTTTGACGCCCTAAACGTCTCGGCCAAAAACGTGGGCATGTATAAGCCCGACGCTAACTCGCTTGCGCTGTCTGCGCAGACGTTTTACCGTCCGATGCCCGTTCAAACCCGCACCGTTGACGGTCGCGACGTTTCGTCTTCGTTCAAAGATTTGCTGGAACTGACCGTTCCGTCAACGCTGGCCGAAAGCCATCTGCGCAACGTCCCGGTCAAGTTTACCGGCGTTGATCTGAACAACGATCACATGCGTCAAAACCTCGTTCGCGCAACCAACGTTCAGCTTTCAAACAAGATCGACACTCTTGTTGCCGACGCGGTTGCAGACAACGGAACGCTTGTCGTCACCAACTCGAGGTCAATCGACACCTATGACGACGCAGCCGAGGCAGACGCTCTTATGCTGGAACAGCAGGCAACCAACGGTGACCGTTGCATGCTTCTGAACCCGCGCATGAGCAAAAACCTTGCTGGCAATCTGGCGTCACGCGGCACGATGCAGGGCGCTCCGATGGACGCTTACACTCGCAACGCTCTGCCACCAATCGGCGGCTTTGATACGTTCCGCGTGGATTACGGCAAAACCATCACTGGATCGTCGGGCTCCGGCTATTTGGTTAATGGCGCAAGCCAGAACACTGATCCGGTCGCAAACGATGCAAACGGCGTTCCCGTTGACAACCGAACGCAGACCCTGACCGTTGACACCGGTTCGAGCGCTGCCGTTGGTGACTGCTTCACCATTGCGGGCGTCTATGCTGTTGGACACATCAACAAGCAGTCAACTGGTCAGCTTAAAACTTTCCGCATCACGGCGATCAACGGCGCAGACTGGACTATCCAGCCGGCCATTATCCCCGCGGACGGTTCGAGCGACGGTCAACAGGCTTATGCCAACGTTGACACCACACCGGCGGACAATGCTGCAATCACCATCCTAAACACGGTCACCAAGCCGGCGTCAGTTTTCTATGAAAAAGGCGCAGTTGAGATTGTCCACGGCGATTTCAACACCGAAGCGTTCCGCGCTTCTGGCAAAGGTGTTCGCGAGGCTTTGACTGATAGCGGCGTGCGCATTGTGATGTTGACCGACAGCGCGATTGACACCCTGGTTGCATCCTACCGGATGTTTGTCTGGGCGAATGTCGAAGTTCTGAACCCAGAACTGGCTGGCATTATGCTGGAAAACCAAACCTAATCGGGTTTGAGTAAAAACGAGGCGGGGCCACGGTCCCGCCTTTCAACACGCAGGAGACAACAAGATGGCTAAGAAAAAACAAAAGGAACCGTTTGGAGTTATTATGCTCTACAAGCTGGGCGGATCCGAAAAGTATCACGGCATTGAATGCACGTCGGACGTTTTTGACGACGAAGACATGGCGAAAGAAGCGCTTGCCGGCGAATGGTTCGAAAGCCCGCAAGAGGCTGCAGCTTCGGCCAAGGCTGCGGAAAAAAAGAAGGCTCCGGCGAAAAAGCCAGCCGCCCCGAAATCAGCGCTTAGCGATCAGGCCAAGAAGCCAGAGCGGGCGCACAACGAAGACGGAACATTCAAGGCTGACGACCCCGCCACGCCTGAAAACGAAGCCTTCAAAAGTGACGAGAAATAAACATGACTTGGAGCAAGCGCGAAATTATCAAAGATGCCTTTGAGGAGATTGGATTGGGCGCACAAGCCTATGACATTCAGCCCGAGGATTATCAGACGGCCCTGCGCCGCTTAAACGCGCTTGTTTCCGAATGGTCGGGTTCGGGCGCCCAGACAGGCTTTGCCGGCAACAACACGCCGTCAGAGGGTGAACTGGACCGCGACAGCAATTGCCGCCTGATGCCGTTCGTGGCGTTATTTGCGGGCTGG
>FYBJ01001367.1_pt1 | contig 20111 bp, 17 predicted proteins | sample 1134611 | NCBI WGS metagenome assembly FYBJ01 (sample SAMEA104116008, study PRJEB20421) | marine metagenome | isolation source: marine | reverse complement strand
ATTTTTTCTTAGTGAGTTTCACTCAATTTGCTACCTTCTTCTTCCAAATCCTTTAGTTGCTCAATAGGAACTTTATTCTCCGTCAGCCATTCTTTAATTATCTGAATATTCAAATTTTTCTTTTTTAATTGTTTGTCGAGTTTTGATTTTTTACTTTCTTCGGAGAGTTTAAAGACGTCCGGGAGAGCATTGTTCAATTCCTTCTTAAACTTTTTGTTTGTTAACGCGTAAGATGACCCCACCTCGATTTCATACATTTTCCTTTTCCCATTTTTTTTAAACTTTATACTGCATCCCGAATCTTGCTCGTCACCATGAAGTAGGGTAATGTTCGTTCCTGTTCTTGTAAGTCCCTTCAGTTTTAGGCGCTCGAGGTGTGACATTATTTTTTCCTTTGCCTTCAGGTTGAAATCACGTTGAATCTCCGTTGAGTTAAATCTTTCCAAATCACATTTATCGAAATTGAGATCTTTACCTGGTCCTTTCAACATGTAACTTTGTAAAGAAGTAGGATTCTCGGAAGCTATCATTGTTACAAGTTCCCAATTTCCAGGTGTTCCAAAAACCGCTATGCCAGCTTCAAATTTAGAAACTGGGACTTCTCGAAGTATTTTCAAAAACTCCTTTTTCCCGAGTTTAAAGGGACATGTTAGTCTACAGAACTTTTCATTATTGCCATTTATTATGTCAGACACCACTCTCAAGGCCCCAATTAGTTCAAGTTTATGCTGGTCTTGGATCAACTTGAAAAAATCAAATGTTTCCATCTCAACTAAGCCTAAAGTGCTTGCTTGTCCACAGATTTTTTTGAACATTTTTGTCGCTTCCCCTTTCTCCATGTTGCATAAAGCATTTCCAGAAAAAACCGAACGTTTTTCGTACTCTTTCTGTTCAAAGCCATGGACCACACATTCCAATACCTTACCTTTTTTTGACTGAAAACGACCGTTTGCTGTAATTTCTCCTCTATCGTACTTTAAAGCCCTCGTAATTTTATAACAGTTACCAACTTTAACATTTGCACCAAAGCTACCACACGTTCCAAATAGCAGAAATTTAAAGCCCTTGTCCCATCCTTTTGATTTGATAGCGCGAACTAAGTTATCTACCCTGAACAAAAAATCTACGTCACTGGCATCAACAACTTTCCACGCAAACACAAGTGTTTTGTGGTCTGTGTCGTGATAGAAAACAATTTCGAAGTCAAGGGTCTCATTCACAGATACTTTAACATGATGGGGAGGACTCTTCTCTTGCGCAAGCTCTAACAGAAACTTCGACTTCTCAAACTCTTTTGGAAAGAAGACGAACAGCATTGTTGTTAAGGAGAGGTATGTTCTGATTTTGTGTTTTAAAGAAAAGTGGCTTTTTTTTTTTGTGTTTTTGGGGAGCACGGTCACGAAACGCCGCTGTAGGAATGTGAGCAGGGATAAAACGAAAATGAGAAGGTTCCGAGATTCTTGCTGTGTCTCGCGTACTTGTTCAACCGACCTCTCAACCTTCCCAATACCTTTACACTACTTTTATCAATCCTTTTCGGTTATATACACTTTTCGATATTTTTTAATGGTTGCGGATGTCTTCCCAGGTTGGCTTGCACGGTTTTCTTAAGCCCAACATCAATCATATTTAGCAGCACTTCACCGATTTCTTAAAGGAGCTTAATCTGATCAAGATCATCTAAATTTTTAGCATTCTTTAACCTTACATCCTTCGTGATATCTCTTAATTTCTGCTGTCGAACCTTTAAGTCAGTTAAATCCCTACCACGAGAAAGTGCCTCAATATATTCACGGTCTAATTCCTCGAAGAGCAACTTTCGCCACTCTCTTAAGTGTTCCTTTTTGGTTTCGACTGCACCTACCATGTCAACTGTGACTCGTTGATTCTCTCTATCGAGTACCCAGTTCTTTTGATAAGCAGTATGAGGAAGGTCTTTGAGATCCACTTCGAAGCCGTTATAAAGTTTTATATAATGATCTAATCGTTGAGGACTGACTGGGCAATATCGAACAAATCCTTTGTCTTCATAAACAATGTAATGAACCATCTTTGTAAAGTTACAATATTTTAACAATTGACAAACTTGTCCTCAATTCATCACCAGTAATATCTGTAATCTTAGTACCATTATAGAAGGCAATTTCAACTTGAAGGGTATCTGCCGACTCAAATTCAATGTCTCTACTAGAAGATAGATGACCGAAAGCATTGGCACTGTCATAATTAGTGGGGGAACCCATATACAGATAATAAGCCCCTTGAGAAGTATTCAATTGAATGATACCAGTGGAGCTATTTGTCCCGGAAAACCTTAATGAGAGTGTTACTCGATAATACCCATCTGATGGACAGGTCCAAACATTGGTACTCGTTGACCAAGCACTGTGATTGTCAACCACTTCCGTATTGAAAGGAATGTGATAAACAGTACCATCACCCGTCACATTACTCAGATCTGTATCATGATAAACTATTACCTTAGGATTGGTATAAGCTACCCAATTTGACCCATTGTACCTCAGAATATCTGCCGTTGAAACTCCGTTTGTATTAAAATCTGACAAATCAGAGCTTTCTGACGGAACATTGGTAGGAATCATCGCAATAATTTCCTCGTCCGAATACGAATGAAGCTCTTGGTCCAAAGCTTTCACTACAAAGCTAGAAGAAGTACTAATTATTTCCCCCTCAACAGGAGTTTCTATCATCACAGCAACATATTCTCCCTTGGCCAGTCTAGTCGTAACAGTAGTTGCCGTAGTCTTAAACGCTGAAGTAAGGTATTCAAAATTAAATGGATCATTCTTCTGTTTCACTATACAATACTCCGTATCAGTAGTACCTGCCATTGTGACCGTAATTTCAAATCGACCTTCCCACGGAGCTACATAAACAGTTCCAGTGGCAAAGGTTAAATTGGTTTGAAAGTCATTAATTAGGTTCTTTCTGGTATTATTGAAAATAGCAAAGTTAGTATCGTCCATCACACACTTAATTGACTTAATTATGTTAGTACGTTGACTAGAAATGGTAGCATTCCACCCTTGTTCTGCTCCATTGATATAATAGGTATTGGTATCATCTGAAAGTGGATAAGTTGGATTACTCGCCTGAGAGGCACTAGCATCTACTATACTATTGTTAATCACAGTACCGTCTTGATCATAGATAAAGAACTTTTGAATATTGTCAGCATCAAGAAGATAAAAGGTTTCCAAAACCAATAACAAATCACTAACATCTTCATAATTTTCTTGAGTGGTGTCAAACTTCAAGTAGGTAAAAGGTACATCCAGCACATAACTATTTGACTTAATTGCAGTTGGAATGGTGTAAGAATATTTGTAAACATTTGACCCCAAATCTGATGGAGAATCCCCAGAGGCATCCGTAGTAAGGTTATAGGTCTTATCATTGGCATACATCAGGTCAAAATCAGCTCCAGTAAAATCACCACCATAAGTAGCATCTCCTAAGGCATCATAATTGACGAAAGCAACTGATTTCGGGGCATCTTTCATTGTACGGCCAAAAAGCATGTATTCACCAGCGTCATCATAGTATTGCTGTTGCCCAGTTGGGTCATAGGCTCCTACGGTTTCATCATCGTCAAATAGAAACATTGTAACGTAGCTGGAAGTAACTTGAATCCCTGAGCCTAAAAATGCTGTACTATCAGTCAAAAAGGTATTGACATCACTTTCATCAATCCATTGAACCTCCGTTAGGTGACTACTCACACCAACTGTCTCTCTAAGACCATAGAACTGATTCTTCCCTGAGTCATCGAAGGTAGAAGTATCGGTATTACTGTAGGTCACAGCACTTCCGGTATTTTCCACCCAAGAGGTATCTCCAGTTCCATCTGTCGATAAAATGTAACCAGAAGACCCTGCATCAACCGGAAAACGAAAGGTCAAATCTGATGCCTGTCCATTGTAAACTTCCAATTCGGTTTTGTAAGTACCTGCATTGTTATAGATATTCACCTTTTCGTAAAAACTAACGTCATCATTAAAACTAGAAGTAGTTCCTTCTAGAACACTAAACGAATTACCTTTAATCTGAGTGTCTTGTGTATTGTTACCGATGTTAATGTTACCCAAGTCATATTTGATCACAGTTTCATCTGAAGCATTTCTTAGGATCCATTTATCAGCCTTAAGTTCCATATAATCGGAATCATCACCATCAACTCGAATCACCGATCCATTCGTTAGGTAAACACCTTCAGCATCTCGAATAGTTTGATCATCACGGATTTTAACGTCAGAAGACTCTATGGTATCACCGGAAACACCATCAAATCGGGCAATTTTATGGTTAAGATCAGCATCAGGTAATGTAGCAGTTGAACTAACTCCTGGTGTACCCGATGCCAACAAAGGAGTACCATTAATAGTAATACCAGCCGGATTACCAGCTAAATCAACTATATTAATAGTACCACCAAGTTCTAAAGTTTCATTTGGACCAGCTCGTAAACAAATTTCATCGTCTGGTCCTCGGTTTGTAAAAATATGACTCTTGCCAAGGTGAGTGTGCCGTGACATTTATTTAACAGCTACTTAGAATTTCCTTTTCTGTAGTTGTCAGCAGTTCATAGGACCAGTTGCTTCCGTTTTTGTGTTGTTCATTTTCGCTTTTATTTTCACGTTCAACAGTATTATCACCATGATTAAAAAGTACTACCATGGGTTTTCCACGAGAAACAATTGTATCCTTCCAGTGACCACGAATAAACTGAGCACCTTCACCTGGCTGTGCATCTTCACAAAATTTAGCACTCTTCCGAAAGAATTCCTTCGTAAAGCAAAAACAACCTTCAGAAGGTCCATAACTTAGAAAACTTTGTCCTGTACGTAGATCGTAGTTATGACAAGGATCACAAAAGGTAAGAGATTTTCCGGTTTCCTTCAGAAGACTTACTTGAAAGATAACTCTACCCGGATCTTGCCAATCGTCATCATCCAAAAACACTAGATAATCACCTCTTGCTCTGTGGCATAGATCATTTCGTTTTTTACCAATAGTTTTATCACTTTCATCAAACAAGACTTCAATGACGATACTTTTTTTACCACGGATAACTATTTGTTCGACTAATTTTTCAACCTGGTGTTGAACCCACGGTTTCCAATTAGGTCGATTAGTTGGAATAAGAAGACTGACAATCATTGAGACAATCCACCTTTATCGTATTCAAAGATAAGATCTACTTGTTCCCAACCGGTGGTGGAATCCATCGTTAATTCATATTCAAATCGTTCAGGAATTCTAGAATGTGAGCCTAAGTTAATATTGCTTTGAGCTAGAGTAATAGCGGAACCACTGCAAAGCAATGGAATACCATTTTTGTGAGTATTGGTATTGACGTTGGAAGTACCAATCCAAGGTACTCTTAACCACACAGCAGTATTTGCAGCTGCGTTCGAGTCACTAGAATATTCAATACGGTATTTCTTAAGTCTTAAATTTTGTACAGGAATCTCAGTCTTCAAAGTAACAGTTCCGGAAAGAGCATCTAATTTCATGTGCAAAATACTAGTCATTTTTAATGATTGCTACAAAAAAAGATGGCTTTATTCATCCATGATTTCGTGGATGATCTTACCGATGCTCAACAGGATAACATCATGGAACTTTATCGACAATCGAAAGACCATGCAAAAACGATGTGGCGCACCAAATTTTTGGAAAGTTTAGTGGAAATAGAAAACTTAACCATAGATATACAGGTCCATAAAGAAGAATCTGAAGATTTGGAACGTATGAACAAACTAATGATGAAATACATTAAAGGAATGACAGCGTATTATAAAAGAACCTCGGGTGAAACCCCGAGTGGTTGTGCTGTTTGCTTGGAAAAATTTAACACTGATAAACCGACCTTCTTTACCGAATGCGGTCATAGGTTTCACTTTAAATGCTTTCAATGTTTAAGGTGTCCACTTTGTCAGCAGGGTCTGTACGCCTTTGAAGACGTAAAAGTGCTTCGTGAAAATCTAAACGGATAAATTTAAACGGTTAAATCTAAATGGTTAAAATATTTATCAACTTGGTGGGAAAACCCAAGTTGTTAAATATTCTCAAATCAAAAAAAAAAGATGCCTGGGCGGATTAATGCCTGGAATAGCGTTACTAAGTATGGGTGGTGGTGGTTAATTAATTAGTCAATCCTACGTCTACAATACCAGAATTTGGTGAAACGGTCACTAATTTAAAGTACTCATGGACTACTACTAAACGTTTAGTAGCCCCTAGATCTGCGTGGGAAACAGTAATTTGCGGATTATTCAAGCCGGATAGACTCAATGCACCGCTATTGTAGGTTCTATCAGGAGATTCCCCCCAGTAAATAGACAGAGGCTTAACAGTAGGCTTGTAAACCACTGCTCCTGAACTCTTTGTCAATTGTAGATTAGAATCAGCGAAGGCAGCATTACGGTGATTCAAAATATCTGCCGGAATGTTGTTAATAAGGTTACGGCCAGCTGCAGAAACAGTTACGTGTGTAATAGCCGAATCAGATCCTAATGTAGTACTAGAATCTTCAACAAAAATATGAGACGCAAATACGCATCCGTTATGTTTAATATCAAGAGTATTGGAGGTGTCATTATCCGTGATGGCCTTGGTCTCAGTATACTGATCGTAAATCAATTGAACCAACGGAGAGTTCTCAGGAAACTGGTTCTTTAGATAGGATTCATAAGCTTCATTTTCAAGTGAACGGTACCATACGAATAGCTTAAAATCCGATGCAGTGATTGCTTGTCCTAGACCCATACCTGCAAGGGAATTAATGTCGCAACTTAGCTCAAGAGTTTCAAGAAAGTTGGAATCCAAAGTCATGTTGGTCTTCTCAAAGAACGGAAAGTATAGTGGTGTTTGAACAGTAACTGAAGTAGCGTTAAAACTAGTTGCACTGTTTACCATCGCACCATGAGTAAGTCCTTTCGTAGTTGGTGCAGTTTGACCACGCACGTGACAATATTGCGGTGTTTGGGAACAAATTTCTTTATTGTGGGATCTCAAAGACACCAGCGAAAAGACACGTTCACCTAGATTATTGTTATCAACTGCACTATTGTCTCCAGCTGTGGTGAGGGTGGTTTGTAGAATCATTTGAGATACTAAACCGTAGCTTGGAATACGGAAGGCAATGCTCGTAGAAACAGGATTAGCAGCTGCTGCGACATTTGGGCTAACTTGAACACAAGTCAGGGAACTATTGACGGTGTTCTTTGCTAACGAGTAGGCGTACATATCAGTTTTAGCCACCTTCTCCAAATTCTGGAGCAAGGGACTGCTCTTGTTGGAACTAACGTGGATGTCCATTATTGTATTTACTGTTCGAAATAAAAAATTCTCAAGAACAAATTTCAACCACTTTCAGATCCCCAAGAGCTTCTAGAATATTTGAACTTTGAGGCCCTTGACCCAAAGCAGCAAAATCATAAAAGCCTTCATCCATAGCTTCCTGAAGACCCGCTCGGAAAGCCGTTTCTCCGTAATTTCTTAATCTAGAAAGGCCTCTTCGTGGTTTGCCCATATACCTCTCTGTCACAGTTTGAGGCAATAGATAATTGTAGAAATTACCCTCTCCACCTAAGGTAAAATTATGTTGTTTGTCTTCCGTCAGACTTTGCAAGGCAATACCGGCCGTAGAAAACCACTTGGCAGCAAATTTTGCAACGTAGTACTCCTTACCGGACATACGGTGTAAATTCTGTTCAATCCTAGAAACAAATTGCAGATCCGCTACACTATGAAAGACATTATCTCCCCCATACGCAATATCATGCAATAGAGCATAGGTGTCTAAGAGATCAATAGGAAGATCGTCGTTCTTTGAAAGAGGCCCTACAAAGTTTCCGTGAAGGGTGGGAATCAAAAGTTTCTTACCCTTCACCTTTGAAAACATACCTTCAGTCCACGACCTTTTGATTCCTAGCTCATCAATGACTGAAATGTTACCGTCTTCATCGTAAAATGCTTCAGCGATCTGACCATCAAATACTTGACGTATCTTAGTGTATTCTTGCTCAATGTCTTCCGGATTAATGAAGGTTTTTGAATTCCTTAAGTAGGTATACAGTTTTTTGGCGAGGTTATCTTGGTTGTATTTTCGATTAGTCTGGGCAGACTCTAGAATGGAAACCAATAATTTGGCTTCCAATTCCTTAATAGATTCATTGTCTTTATGGTGAAATCGTTGAATGGCTCCTGAAAGAATTTTTCCAGTGTTATAGCCCATTTGGTAAGGATCTTTGTAAGTGTAAATCCCATTCAGCAAATGGTCAACATCCACAATCGAACCATTTGGCCCGGTAAACAATAAATCCTTTACGGGCTTCTCGTGCGACCGTTCTTGATCAGCAATTTCATCAAAGATGTGATGAATGTTTTGATAAGTATTACTGGCAGTGGAAGCAGCATTGTAAATATCCAAACCATTTTCCTTAATAAAATCAATGGCTTGCTGAAACCTTGATCGCTCTGCGAGTGGGTCCAGCACATCAACTTCACTTTCAATCGGCCCCAAAACTTCAATGAGATCACCTGCTTCTGCACCTGCGTCAGTTGCCAAAAGCTGTTCGGTCTGAGCAATTGCTTCATCTGTCTCTAAGAGAAGCGCTTCACCAGTGTTAGTAGTAATTTCCGTTTCGGTCGCAAATAGTGCATCCGTTTCTGTTATCAAAGTGTCAGCTTCTGCTAAAAGGGCTTCAGTCTCCACGACTTCAGTAGTTTCTGCAACAACTTCAGCAGCTGTGGCGGCGACTTCTGTGGCCTCAGCTGCTATGGCCGTAGTCTCTGCTGCTGCGGTTGTAACTTCAGCGGCAATGGCACTTGTTTCTGCAACAGCACCTGCAACCTCTCCAATAGCTTCTGCAGCAACAACGGCTCCGGCAATAGCTTCACTAGCTTCAATAGCTCCTATAATACCTAAAACAAGACCCATTTGATAAATTACAACATAATTCTAACAGGTTCTTGTTGATCGTTGGTGGTTGTCCGAATCTTTAAATGGGTCTGTGGCTTTTCGTAAATTGGATTCAGTCCCATGTTAATACTCCTTTCCTTTCGATCATTATTTCGAAGACCTTTCACTAGTCCAGGAGGTAGAAACTTAGATTTGTTAGGATTTGGATTACCATTCGGCCAATAATCACGATTTTTCAAATCTTTCACTGTAGTACCATTGTTTTTCTTTGGTGGTCCTGAAGACCCTTTGGCTTTTCTTGGTCCTGAAGAAGAAGCACCTGAAGGTGTCGCACCTGAAGGTGTCGCACCCGAAGGTGCTTTCATAACATTTGCAAATTCAGTTATTTCCTTCAATGGAATTGCTAAACCACCTGATGTAGAAGGTACTTTCGCTAATGGTCCATACATTCCTTTCATAGCAAAGTAGCACTGAATCACTTCGTGGTTTTCCAGAACGATGTTTTTGGAACTAGCATTTTCATCAAACCTAAGGCTTGGAATGAGAATATCAACTCCAAATTTATTGACGATACTCTTCGATTGAGCAACAAAAGCTTTAGTATTAACAGGTCGATCTTTGAAGACCATTGGGTTCCATTTCGGATTCTTTCCAAACCAGAGTAATACTGCATCTTTGTGAATGGCTTCGTACACCTTTTGATTACCAGACAATTTAGTGCCGTAAACTTGTTGAGGTTCGTCATTGGACCCGTCCGTGCGTCCGGGTTCTGTAGCTACATTTTCACTACCAACTACCGCTTCGTTTGTCGCTACGCTCACTTCGTTTTCGCTCTGTTCGCTTTCAATAACTTCTTCAGATGCCGCTTCTTCACTTTCGTTTTCAATAGCTTCTTCACTTTCAACAGCCCCTTCGCTTACCGCTACGCTTTCGTTTTCGTTTTCGCTTTGCACATTTTTGATGTCGTCGCCACTTTCGCTTTGCTCAAGTCGCTCACTCTGTTCGCTTTCACTAAACGAATCAGTCAATTCCTCAAATTTTCGCTTACCAGGTGATTGAATCGGTGATTTCGGAGGTTCTAAAGGTACTCCCAATGCGGTCTTTACCTGTTCATTGGTAAACTTATCTTCGAAATAAATTAGCAGTTTTTCGTCGACTACTCCGTGCTTGAAATTTTGCTTGAGAATATCGTCGATGTTTGGGTTTTGTTCAATTTCATTAAACAATCGTTCCAGGTTATTTGCCTTGTAGTTTACTTCACCTTCAAGTAAACTACTACTCAAAGCCAGAATTGCACCTGATCTCGCAGCACCAGTCTTTATTTGTCCATCATTATCAAGGTACTTAAACCTTTTTCGTGATTTTCTAACGGTATTGCCCTTTTTAATATTCTTATTCAGAATGAGAAAGGCTGCTTTTTGTTCATCAGTCACTCTACCGACCCAACGTTTCAAATTAGTTTGCGACTCAATTTTATTCGGAAAGTTGCGCATTTATAACTATCGAGAAAATTTAAAGCGATTCATTCAAACTTAACTGTCTTCCTCATACCTCGATAACCACCTCGTGAATAACCTGCTCGAGCAAATCCCTTTGCTTTCCGTACAGTTGGAATATAAGCATCTGGAGCTCTTTCCAAAACAGTTTGTGAGCCTTCTTCGGTATTTTGTTTGTGATATCCATCCTTAAACTTTTGAGCTTCTTTTTCGACCACTTTAGGATTGATATCCTTCTCAACTTCTTTCTCAAGCTTCTTCTTCGGAACCAAATCAACCAAATGCATCGGGTACGCAGGTTCTTGTTCAACGGCCTTATACCCTTCAATGTGAGATTTATTGTAATCAATTGCTAACGAAGTTAAGTTAAAACGTATCTTTTCATTACCTTGAGTCACTGCTTTAGTATCCTTGGCACGTAGTTCCGGAAGAAGACTCTGCAAACGTTTTGTTTCCATAGGTACTTTTGGCACTTCAGTAAGTACACGTCTTTCGGGTGCTTCTAACTTCAAGGACGTAGGATCACGCTTCTTTCTTCCAGCTACGGCGTCATTACCACCAAAGCTACCAACACCAATTGGTTGTTCTGGAATCACAAAAAGACTATTTTTGGGTTTTCCAATAACAACTTCCTGCTGTTCTTTGGATCGAATATGTTCAACGTTTTCTTTTATTTCGGGTTCAATGTAATTATTCACTTTACCGTTTTCCATTTGTTATTATTCAAGGTTATTAATTTGTGCTTTAATTAACAAATGGAACAATCATTTCTTGCAAACCGTGAGTCAGAGTTAATCAAACTTCTTAACAATATCATAATCAACGACGATTACGTTGATTCAATTGACCGAAATTTACCAAGTTGTGTGAAATACATTCAGAAGATGGACTCCAGAGAAACTGGTGAGGGTCTGGCATTTGACTTCCCAACTACTGGGTTCCTTTCTAATATGTACCTCGAGTTAACACTAACAACATCTCAAGATAAATCTAGTGAAGAAGACTTATTAGCTACCAGAATATTTGACCGAATCACCCTCAAGCAGCATAACAAAATCATTCAATCTTTGACACCGGAATACATCATTTCTCGCATTGATCAAGAACCAAAGGAGAAACGAGATGCATTGCATTTCGTATCAAGTCCTCAAGAAGATTGGAATAACAACACCGTTACAGTGCGTTGTCCACTGTTCTTCAGTTGTTTGGAACATTCCAAGAAGAACTTTTTGTTAGACTACGTGCGTCGATTGGAACTCGTATGTGAGCAACCTGATGATGATTCCTTTACTTTGTCGGCCAAGTTGGTCTGCGTCTTGATGAACTACGAAAAGGAATTTTACAATGCTCACATCAAAAATGCAATGAACGGGTCTGTTGGCACCTTGAGTTATGATATTCATTGCGATTCAGTAGCTCTAACCACTGGTTCTACTTCTACTAAGTTGTATCTAACAGCAACGCAGCTTGTTCAATCTGTTCATGTTCTGATTAAGAATGCGAGTGGATCGATTTTCAAGATTAATAGTTTTGATCTGGTAGTCAATAGTCAAAAGGTAGTCGATAATGCTAGTATTGAGACACTCATCTTTGACAATAAATTTACGGAGTATCATGCAGGAAATAGACCATTGGTGCACTTCTTTAGTCGAGACAAGACTCGTTTGGAGCATACGGGAGCATTGAACTTTAATGGTTTGTCTGAAGATAAGTATATAACAGTAAATTATGATACCATACCGGCTGGATATACCCTTCACGTGGTCTGTGAGTACCTTACGGTAATGCAGCTTGATGTGTACGGCCACCTTCACCGTCAGATGATTAGCTAGTTTTCCATGGCACCACCTGGAAAGGCAATAGCTAACTTTTCAGAAATTGCATGAGTGACTTTGTTTGCGTGATGAACACCTACTTGCTTCAACCAGAAAAAGAATGCATCATGATGTTCTTGAGTCGATCCTCCCTCGTGCATCAACAAGAACTGCCCAAATAATTGATATATGTTGTTAATCGGCGGTGCTCCACCATCTTTACGATCACGCAATTGTTGTACGGTCTTAGGTCCAATTCCTGGTACATCCAATAGGGTTGGACTTGGGTTCGCTAGAAACTCTGCCAATACATCTCCTGTCGCAATGGATCCGTTGATATTAAAAGACATGGTTGTAATTTTTCAGTTTTTCTTTTGTCCTTTTTTTTGTATCCGAAATATCAAAAAATATTTTTGCTTAGATTTTCTCTTTCTTTCCAAAATTGCACTGATTTCTGCCTGAAACTCATGTAAAAATCGGTGCAATTTTGGAAAGAAAGAGAAAACTTAAGGGAAAATTTGGGGGGGGAATCAATGGCGAAAACCGGTGCAATTTTGAAGGAAAGAGAAAATATTTTCTAATCAAAAAGATTTTTTCATATTTCTGGGTACTGCAAGGTAGGGGTGTTACACTTGTTGTAGGGGTTCAAATCACGGTAGTTATGCATCGATGTTCGTCGGTTGTGTAGGGGAGTCGCAGACTTAAGGTTGCAGGCTTGACTATGACCATTTTTGTTCAAACAGATATTTTTCCCCAAAACTTACAACACAAAACTGCACGCCATAGTTTTGCTAATTTTTTCCCCAAAATCTTTTCACTTACTTCAATGTTCTGCAACCGAATATTTTTCCCCAAAACATTTTTACCGTAGAGTTCTTCATAGTTCTAAGGCAATTTTTTTCCCCAAAACATATTTACCGTAGAGTTCTTCAAGGTTCTAAGGCAACTTTTTTCCCCAAAACATACTTACCGTAGAGGTTCCTAAGGCAAATTTTTTCCCCAAATCATTCTCACCTCAGATGTTTCTAAGGCAAATTTTTTCCCCAAAAATTATGCACCTGCAACACAAAATAATAAAGAAAAACCGAAAACGACAATGGATTTTAATGCGGAAGATTTTAACGAAGATCTAATCCGATTTCTTGCAGAAAGATGTGCAAATTACGAACCTAACACTATAGAGCGTATTATTACAGTATACAATAATCTCAAAATAGCCTGGCCCGTAGTACAACGCAAATACAATAATGTGAGTAGAAGCAGAGTTTCTCAAAAAAAGGCTGCAGAAAATGTGAAAAATAATGTCAAGAATAAAAAGAAGGCATTAGAAGATTTTCTTAAGGCCACAAGAGACTTTTTAGCAACGGCTTCTATTTTCTTGCAACATAACGCAATCATTGCTCAAGTTTTGAATGCTCCGGACATTGAATACTTGCAAAATATTAGAACAGTAACACAAGTGCAACAATTTATTGACTCGCAATCACAATCACAATCGTATGTAGCAGTTAACAATTTCGCAAGCTCCCCTCAATCACACACCGAAGTTGACGTTTTAGGTTCTTCACCTCCGAACACCGAATTAGGTTCTGAGATTGAAAGTTGGTCGCCGGTACAAACGAGACAATCAAAAGCAAAAGCGAAAACGACAAAAACAAAGGCAAAAACTCCAAAAACTCCAAAAACAAAAGAACAGTCGCAGGATAATAACCAAGTATCACAGCTAACGATTACTATGAGTCAAAAATTATATTTGGTTGACCATGATGATGATGATTTATGACTGGGGACTTACAAAGTGATTCGATATCCTTCGTTTAATGGTTTTGATCGTTTGTCATTAACAGACTCAATTTCTCGACCAGTTAACTTAAAATTGAAATGATTGGGATTAGGTTTCAACCCCATTACTTCCGATAAAAATCGTTCTTTATTCTTCTTCTTAGTGTGTTTTTTGCCAATACTAAATTTTGGAATCTTATCCCCAACCTTGTATCGATATATATACTCATCATAACCCCTAGCTTGTGGGTTACTATTATCAATCACCGCCGAAGTGTACTTGTCTCTAGTAATATTGTGTATATAGTCTTGGCCACTCTTTTTGTCAATTAGACTAGCGAATTGTTGTCCTACTAGTTCTTTATCGTATGAATTAAAAGTATGGAATAATTGAATCACCTCGGCGTTGTTTCGAACTACTAAAGGTAATCCTCCTCGACCGCCAATTTCTTGGCTCAATACCACGACGCTTATGTCCAAATGACGACCAAGTACAAATAATTCTGATACAAATGGCGAGCTTCTGACTCTCTTTTCTTGGATAATGTCGTCCATTACTATCAACACCTTATTGCGCTCCATGAACTTTTTAGTGGTTTGGTGCTGCTCCAACTCATTGTTGTGCATTTTGATTTCCTTCTGTTTTTGAATGATTTGACCAAGTGTTTCTTCATTTAATCCCTTAATTTGGTTCTTTTTGGGAATACATTTAAAATCATTCTGAAGACCGGCCGTTCCACTAAATAAATAAGCTTCATCGAATCGATTCTTAATCTTGCAAAGAGTATGCATTAACGAATGAGTCTTTCCGCTGCGTCGTTTGCCAAATACAATCATAGTGAAATTCTCAGGAAGTGATTCAGGATCCCAATCTCGGACTTTAGTACTTTGATCATCACCCTTCTGTTCTTGCATTTATCATAACATCCAAAATTCTCAAAAAATAAAATACCTTAAGAAATAAAAATCTTAGGATGTAATAAAATAAGATGGATCGTAACGAAATTGAAAAGGCATTGGAAAATGCTACTTCTGTGAGAGAAAGAGTTCGCCGTAACAATCAACACCTTTACAGTCGTACTGTTTTAGGTAAGATGAAATTGACTGATTTGCAACAAGCAGTTGTAAGAATGAGTCAATCACTTGCTGATGAGGAGGCAGGTTTTTTCATTGAATTGAAAATTCCTGGGATTGAAGCTTGGGAATCAGTTGAACTTTCTGCTGAACAGGAACAGATTATCCTGTCCAAAGAGGGTAAATTCACTCGTTCTCGATTCTTTGAATATGGTTATGAACCAAATTTAAGTATTGAATGGGATCTTGCTGGTTCGTTGTTTAAACTTCCAGTTCCAAAGTATGTTGATGGTGTTGTAATTAGCACGGTGGTTCCTCAAGGACGATCACTTGATCAATTTTTCGGTCGTGGTGGGGGTGCTGATGAAATGAATGATTGTTTCTATAACGCTATGATTCAAGCACGAATTCCAGGATTTGAGGAAATGTTTCCGAACCCTGCATCTTTCAAAAAACGGTTTGGGATCGAGAGAAATGCGTTGGTTCACACCAAATACCACCTGGTTGGGGTTGGTGAACTTTATAAAAATGGTATCGGAAAATTCCTAGCAAAGACATTTGATGTTTGGTTGATTGTCCCTAAGTGGTACAATAATTGGCATCAATCTGGTAAATACAAGGTCGAGATGAAATTTCTGAAGTTAAATGGAGATTATCATTATTTGCTTGCATACAATAATTACCCTCGAATTCCACATTTACAATCAAACTACCGTAACGAAGAACGGGAGTTTTGTTATTATCACCGCGTGGGAGATTCTGTTGAAATCTGCAAGGGAAATGGCTTGGAACAACGTGATGCAAATTGGTTAAAGGAACAGAAAAAGTTATGTTTGTATGGTGGTGAGTATCATTTAATCAAAAAACCGTTAAGTAGAATTGATGGTGAAATCAAAGATTGTGAATGGTTTTACAACCAAAAAGTTGAACTTCAACAAGCCTTACAAGACGTCGGTATTAATTTAAAGATTACTCCGGGTAAGTATACGTTTACTCTAGCAGAATTCTGGAAGAGAAACCCATGTGTAGTCTTTAACAACAAATTTCCAGCTGAAGAAGTTGGATTTCTTGAAAGGGCAACCACTGGAGGGTTAATTTGGCACACCAAATATCGAGGTCCTGCGTGTCTGTATGATATTTGTTCTAGTTATCCAGCCATTTTGCAATCGAATGATTTTAGATTTCCACGTACGTACGGTAAGGTTGTTGAGCTTGTTGAACCGCCAACTTGGCCTTTAGCATACGGGATTTACCAAGCTAAGGTGCAAGAATACCAAGGTCCTTTCTTTAGACATAATCCAGACGATCACTATACTCATTATGATCTTGAAGTAGCTCGGTTGCTAGGTTTAAAAATTGAGTTTGGAAAATGCTGGTACAAGTATGACGATTTAATTGATTCGAAGCGCTTGTTTGAAGATTTCATTCAGGATCTGTATTCAAAACGTATGCGAGCAAAGGGCAATCCCTTGGCGGAATCGTTTTTGAAGCAATGTTTAAGTGGTATTTGGGGACCTTTGACACAACGCAAACGTCGTGAGCTTATTGTTCGAGACGGTACCAAGTATGACCACGTGATCGATGATTGGAAGAATTTGGTGAAACATTCTAACGAAAAGGGGAAAACCTACGTTTTTAAGAATTTCGTAAATAGTTATGTGTTTGGGACAGCTAGAATGAAACCATTTCTTTTAGCTAAGGCTCGTTATGATATGTACATGGCCTTACACCTATGGGAATCTTGGATCAAACGAGTTCATACTGATAGTGTGTTATTGTCCTGTACGATTGATGAACTTCCTTCGAATGATAACTTTCAGGTGACAACAGTGAAAGATGTAAATTCCATTGGTAAATGGTATTGCGGGCCTCAGGACAAATTTCTGGAATGTGAAGCCGGTAGTACTAAACCATGTGAACTAGTGAACATTGAAAGAATCAATTTGGGGAACCCGAATGTAACTTGCGGTAGTGAAAGCGAAAGCGGTAGCGTCGACGAAAACTTATTTGAAAGTATTGAGTAAATGGCAGAGTTTTTAGCTCCTCGGACGAGAGAGCAACGTGAATTTCAGAGACAAAGAGAAGTATTTAATGTTACTCGTAAACCCGGAAATCCACGGGACACTTCTTTCCCTCGGGAAGGAGTTAAAAACCTAAATCAACAGGCTGATTTATTATTTTTACCGGAGACCCGACAAGGGTATAAATTTTTGCTTGTAGTGATTGATAATGGTACAAGAGAATTAGAAGCTGAGCCTTTGAAAGATAAAACTCCTTCAAGTGTTTTAAACGCATTTAAACGAATGTATTCACGTTCGGTGTTGAGTAGACCATCAATAAAACTTCGAGTTGATGCAGGTACCGAATTTCGTGGGCAGGTTGAAAAGTATTTTGTGGAAAATGGTACTCAAGTTGATAGACTTGAGACAGGTAATTCCCGAGGAAACAGTTTAGTCGAAGCTGCTAATAAACAAATTGGTGCTGCTTTAAATCGATACTTGTTGTCAAAAGAGCTTGATTCTGGTAAATTGGAGCGCAATTGGTTGCCGGCTTTACGACCAATTATTAATGCTTTAAACTCACGAGCTCGTTCGGATACCCAGAAGCATGTGAAGAAGGAACGAAAGAAGATTGAGGAAAATCCGAAAGGTGAACCGTTAACTTGTAAAGGCAAAAGTTGTGAGCTACTACTTCCAGGCACTAAAGTTCGAGTAGCTGCTTATGTGCCGAAAGACATTACTGGAGCACGATTGGGGAAGGATTTTCGTGTGGGTGATATTCGATTTGGACGAGAAGTTAAAACGATCACCAACTCAACGATTAATCGTGGTCAACAACCATTGTATGAAGTAGATAATAACAAGAATACGTTGTTCCCCCGAGCTAAGTTACAGGTTGTTTCGGAAGATGAAGTGAGAGGTAAATCGGAGCCGGTTGAAGTTAAGAAAGCTCGTGAAAAGGCTGAGAAACTTGCTTTTGAGAAAGCTGAACGTAAAAGGATTGATGAGAAGAAACGATTGGCTAAAGAAAAGCGCAGCGCCGCCGAGAAGCGTCGAGAAGCTAAGAAAAAGGAAAAGAAGAGCGCAGCGGCGCAGCCAAAGAAGTTGGGGAAGAAGGAAGCGGCTCAAATTGTGAAGATTGTTAAAGTCGTTAGCTCTGGTAGGCGACCGGTTTATGAAGTTCAACGCCGTGATGGTAAGACAGAAGAACGTTCTCGTCAATGGTTAATTGCGAACGGATATAAAGAATTAATAAATATCCTTAAGGAATAAAAACTTTCATTATGTAAAAGAACAATGGTTGATTGGAATAATAAAGAGGAAGTGAGAGCTTATCATAGGGAGTATCATAGACAATGGAGAGAACGCAACAGGCAGCACTTTACTGATTATCAAAGGGCTTACAAATACAAGTTGAAACATCAAAGTGATTTTGATAATCATTTGGAAAAGGTAAAGAAAGAACTTGAGAAGCTAGAGAAACAAAGAGAGGAGTTACAGAGGAAAATCGAGTTAAAAACTGCTTATGTGAAAAATATGGAAGACGCAAAAATGAAAATGCCTTAAGGAATAAAAATCTTTGTAAGTAAATAAAAAAAGAAATGGATAAAGTTATGAGTGCCTTGGTAAAGGTCCAGGAAAAACTCGAAGAAGAAGATCTAGCTTACTTATCGTGGCTAATGGGAGATGTGCGTAGAGTTAAACAAGCGAGTGAAGTTTATCAAAAATCATTGGAAATAGATTATAACACTTGGAAGCAACAATGGGAAATCACTCATTACAAAATCCAATATCCGGAACCTATTTATTGTACCGATTACGATGACAATGAAACTTTTGAGCAAACGAAAGCACAATTCCGCGAGAGTCACTCAGAAGTTGGAAAATTGGTGGAAAAATGGTTAAATGATCCGAAGAAGAAAGTCTTCGCTAAAGTTGGTTTTTTCCCACCTCCGTATCCTTGCAAACCTGACACTTACAACACATTTAAGGGTTTTAAATTTGATAAATATTTGCCATCGGTGAATGGTGATTATACCCATTGGAAATTATATAATGAGCTGATCGCCAGTCTGTGTGATTACAATGAAAAATGCAAAGAGTATTTTCTGAAATTTATTGCACATATCATCCAATGTCCTGGGAAGAAACCTGGTGTTACCGTGGTTATTTTAGGTCCTGAAGGATTGGGTAAATCGAAATGTGTGAATCAGATAACTCGGATGATTGGGGACGAATTGACGTTTACTACTGATGATCCTCAATCTTCTCTGTATGGGAGATTTAATGATGCAACGAGAAATAAATTGTTGATAGAAATTGACGAATCAAAAAGTTACCACAATCACAAAAATATGGGGAAAATTAAGTCCTTGACCACCCAAAGTATACTGGATATTGAGACGAAGGGTAAAGCTAGAAAGAAGGAAATTAATTTTTTGCGATTAATTTATACTACAAATGAAACTAATCCGGTTAAAGTTACAGGTACTGATCGCCGTTTTTTTACGATCACACCAAGCTTAAAACATCGACAAGATTTTGATTTTTTTGGTCAAATTGATGACTGTACGGATGATCAGGTGTGGTATACATTTAACAAACTCAAGAATATGGAAGGTGTACGGGATTTTAATTTTGAGCGAAACTTGCCTCAAACTGATGTGAGAAAGGATCTACAGGTCAAAAGCATTCCTTACAAGTATTTGTGGTTGAATAAATTGTTAAATCAAGAAGATGTTGAGCAACCTAAATTAATATTGAATTTAACTCACAAAGAAAGAAAAAAGTCTTACGACGAGTTTTTTGATGAAATGGGTGTAACCGACCGAATGAATAATATCCAGATTGGCAACTTTATGTACAGAGATTTAGGTAAAAATGCGGGGATTGAAAATAAGCGTTCAAACGGTAATATTTACTGCATAATTGACGTTGTCAAATGTAAAAAATATTTGGAAGACACTGGTTTCCGTATGAAAGAATGTTTGTTTTA
>FYBJ01000102.1_pt1 | contig 20183 bp, 27 predicted proteins | sample 1134611 | NCBI WGS metagenome assembly FYBJ01 (sample SAMEA104116008, study PRJEB20421) | marine metagenome | isolation source: marine | reverse complement strand
AGATATTCATCACATTGTAGCTGATTATAGTGATTATAAAAATATAAGAAAAATAATGAATATTTTAGCCTTTGAGAGTGATGATATGAATAAAATTTGTGAAAATTATAGAGATGATATTGTAAAACTTATAAACGATGATGATATTAAAAAAATTTATTTAAAAGATGAAAAATTATTTAATATAGATCATGATGATGATTTTGAACTTACAATTACATCATCATTATTTTCTATATATTTAAAAGAGGGTTATTATATTTTTACTATTGATTTACATACAAATACACGTACAAATTCATGGATAAGATTTTCTAATCAAGATTATAAAGATAAATTAACAGTAGATGTTAATGGTTTTAATACAGAGATAGATATAGAAAGATTTTTGCCTTTCTATAATCTAAATAAATTTATACAAAATTTGTTCAAACCAAAAATTAAATCAGCAATGAGTTTCTCAGATCAATTTTTGATCTCTTAAATTATCATAAATAATCCATTCGATATCAGGATACGTGTTGACACTTTTTTCTAAAATTGGATTATCAATCCATTTAGTTTTTTCATTTTCCCCTGTACCACAAAAGTTAATTCTCTCAACTTCAAATTTAACTCTAAAAGTTGATCCACGATTATCAAAACCCATACTATTCAAATTTAAATAAATATAAACATTTATTTTTTTTATGAAATGCATTTCATGCTTAACAAATTTATTTTGTTCAAAAATACTGTAAATTATTTTATATTTTAAATCTGTTTTTACAAAATTTTCTATTTCTTTTACTTTTTCACTATGGTTATTATTATAATTATTTTCATTATTAAAACATTGACAATTAAAATTAATTATATCTGCTTTGGATTTATACAAATTATTAATTTTGTCAATATCTTTTAAAGTTATTTCACCGTTTTTTGTTACACAAAAATCAACTTTCATTTTACTTATAAAATAAAAAAAAATAAAATATTTTATTTTTTTTTATAACTTATTAAAAATGGTTCGAACATCACATGATAGATTTGATACTGTGCAAAGTGTTAAGAGAGGTCAAATGAAAGTATTGCAAAGTTATTTTATGGATTTGTGGGAGTTAACTGTAGGTACAGAATGGCAAAAAATTTCAGATGATCATCCTGAAGAAGCCCGAGAAAAAATAGAAGAAAATGAACAATGGGAAAAAGAAATAGAATGGGTTCATCTTAAAATTCAAGAATGTTTGAGAAATTTGAGATCTAATCAATTTATCACAAAAGAATATGAAGAATTAATGAGAGTATTAAGTCAATTTTTATTTTTAACTATTGGTTTGAAGAAAACTGAAAGATATTATAAAAATAGAGATGATGATGATTCATATACTATAGCCAACGACAGATACAATTTCAAAAAAATTGTACAACATTTATGTACTGATTTTGAGTAAACCAACATTTTCAAAAGTAAATATATAACATTAATTTAATGTTATATATAAATGACTAGTAACATTTCCAGACCAAAATCTATCGATTTTGAAGATTTTTCTATGTCTTTATGTGGTTTGATAACAATAGCAGGTGTTTCAAAAAGTGGAAAAACTCAATTATTAAAAGCCATAATGCGTGTACTATTAAGTTCTGAGCCATATCGTACTTATGTATTTTCTCCTTACGCAGATTTATATAGAGAAAAAGATTATAATTTTACAGCAGGAAAATATGTCAGAAAAATAAATATGAAAGAAATATCTAGAATTAAAGCTAGACAAGATATTTTGAAAACTAAATCTTTAAATGATAAGAGAATAAATGTTCCTTGGATAATATTAATTTTAGATGATTTTATTGGAAGTGAAGAAGGTAAATTAAACACAAAAAGAGGTGAAATTATTTCAGAGTTAGCTACAGGAGGTAGACACTCTAATATTTGCACTATATTATTGACACAACATTTAAAATGTTGCCCTCCTAAAGTTAGAGATAACTCAAATTATTTATTTGCTACAAAAGTTAAAAGAGAAACTATATTAGAATCAATATATTCTTGCCAGTTTGCATATGAGAATAAAAATGATTTATACAGAGATTATAGAAATCATATAATGGGTAACCCATATTCTTCAATAGTTTATCAACGAGAAAGAGCTTTCGAACAAGATATTTATTTTCTTAATTCTTGTCGAAGAGTCGAATTTGCAACAGATAAAAATACTGGAGAAATAAAATCATTCTTTTTAGATGAAAAAAAAATAAAAGAAGATTCTGAATCAGTTGAAGATTTTGTGTCTGAAAATAATAATTTCAATTTTGACATATTAGATGAAGATTTAAGCGTATTTAAGGACGAGGAGTCCAACAATAGCGAGACCTCCGACGACTAATGCAGTTTCACTTATAATTGCTTTTGGTGAAGGTAATACTTTACCTTCTACATCAGAAACAAAATCAGCTAATCCTTCTCCTAAATCTCTAGCTCCAAGAGTCACAGATTTAACATCACTCCCTATTTTATGAAGACCTTGTTCAGTAGCATTTTCAAGTTTATCACGTGCTCTTCCTAAGTCATGACTAAATTTTTTTAAATCTTGTTTGGCTATGTGACCAGCATTTTCAGCTGCAGTAACTAAACTATTTTCTACACCAGACAATGCATGTTCACTTTTATGAACTACATCTGTAAGACCCTGACCAAATTTACTGAATCCATGTTTTACTCCACTAAGTAGTCCTTGATTAGAATTATGAGAAGCATAAGAAATATTACCTACAACATGAGGAGCTTTTTGTATTTGCATTTTAATTTTATTAAATTCAGCTAATTCCGCAGGTGTTATATTTTGCATTTGTAATTTTTTTTGTAATTCTTGTAATCTTTGTGCTGGAGCTGTGTTACCAGATTTCGATGACATTCTTCCTTGAGAGTTATCCATACCTGGTAAAGTTCGTATAATTGGAATTGAGCCTATTTCTTGACCTATTTTGTTTTCAGCAGTTTGTAACTTATGTTCCAAATTAGTTATGAAAGACATTATTTTTTACTAATGTAAAAATATAATATAAAAATAATATTTAGTTAGCTTCAAGTTGAAGAGATTCTTTCATTGCTAAAGTATCACGATATGTAGAATATCCAAATCTCATCACTATTTCAGAATTAAGTCTAAAAGGTGGTTGGGAATATCTATTTCTTCTTCCTACTACCCATCTAGAAATAGTAAAAAATATTCTTTTATAATTATGACCTGGTTTAAAATTAATTATATTTTGTGGATACGAATTATCTTTTTTCCATTCTATCATTTGTCCATAATTTGAATCTGATAATGGAACTACAAATTGAGCATTGTCAAGATATGTATCATTAGATGATGAATCTAATGGAGCAAATGGTCTAATAAATATTGCTATACCCCACTCTCTATTAAACATCGGATATGGAGCTGTGAACGTATTAGCGTATGGAGAAAATCCTGCTGGTACTGTTGGTCCGTATATTAATCTTTCATCTACCAAAGGTATTATCCCTAAATAATATCCTACTGGATCTGAAGCATTGGGATCTAAAGTTACTGGAGCATATATAGAAAAATCTTGGCCTCCAACTGTTGACCATGATATTTTTCCTGTTGTTGCATCAAGTGTTACTGAATAAGTATAACCATTTGGTGATAATAAATTCATTTGAGTTTCTAAATATGCAACTATTTGAACAGGGTCTAAAAAATCTTCTGGAAAGGTTATTACTGGTCCATTATTTGTATAACCAGGATCTTCAGTCCATGTAAATTGTGAAAAGGCTGTAGGAACTATACAATTTGGGAATGTAACTTCTTCTAAACTTATTTGCTTTATGTCCAATATTGGTTGTGTTAATTCAGCAGAAAATGAATCAGAAAAAAGTTCTGCTCTAGCTCGATATCCCGAATAAACTGTAAAATATTTATGAGTATGAAAAGTATCAACTTCCATAATTTTAATAAAATAGAATTTTTTTTTATATAGAATAAAATATGAACAGTGATAAAATCCGACATAGACTTATCAAGAATCCCAATCTTACACTCGCAGTTCAAGATGGTGATCAAATTGTTAATGTAAACGCTGAACACGCTTTTATTTCGACAGACCATAACATAGGCGATCAATATTCCTCACTCGGGGCCACAAACGGGGTTTTACAAAATTCTAGCATCCGTTTAGAGTTTCAGATCTTTAGTTCTCGATTAAACGAGTATAAATTTTCATTTTTAGAAATACCAATCACAAATAATGATTTGGTCAATGATTTGGAATTAATTCCTCCAATTTTCTGGTGTAACTTGATTGAAATTTTAATTTCAAATAACAGTGCTCAAGAAATTTATAGTGAAGGTTTATGGATGGCAATGCGTCAAATGACTGACGAACAACGTCTCATCATGTCTAGATTATCTAACATGATGTATCCTGATACTATGGCTGGTAGAGATGTAAATTTAGCCAACCCAATTCTTGTACCTGCTGGTACAACTCGATATGTTTATCTTCCTCTCTTTAATACTCTTTGGGAACAAACAAAAGTCCCATTTAATTCAATTAAATCATCCACTATTAGATACAGATTCACTTTTGATGTTTTCTCTCGTGTAACTGCTACTACTAATGCTATGGTTACAGCTTCTAATTTAGTTGCTGGTTCTGTTAATCTTTATATTTTAGGTTCCGGTTTATCTAGCATTGGTTCAACAATTGTTCAATCTGCTCTTCTTGAAGGTCCACATTCTTACAATTATTATAAACAAGAACGTCAAATTTTGACTAACGGTAATACTATTCCTGGTGCTAGAATTAATCAATCTCTGACTAATTTGAATGGTACATATGCTAACATCATATCATTCTTACGTCAACTCAATCCTGTTGGTGAACAACAATTTCAATTTGATTATACAGCTGGTACTAATCCTACATTTTACGCTATTGAAAATCCTACTCTTAAGGACAGTAATGGTTCACCATATTCTCTTACTTCTGAAAGTTTCTTGTGGGCAAAATGGTTCCCTGGATGTATTGATTCCGCTAACAATTCTTTAGCTCAATATTCTACATTCCCTGATTATTACTCTTTTGTTGAGTATGAATTGTGTGGTGATATGTGGAATTCTGAGCGTAGAGGTCATGCTGGTGGTATTGTTGTTAACAATGCTTGGTCATTAGAATATGATGTTAACTCTGCCAACACAACTGATTATCTCACTCCTTATCCAGCCATTACTCCTTTCGTGGCTCAGAATACTGAGACTGTTACAATCTCCAGTAGATTATATGCTTTAGATTTGGCACTTGGTGGTCGTGCCAGTTTCCGAGCTCAATAATTTTTCGTAAAATATTTCCCCCATTTAAAAATAATTTTAGTTATTTATTTTATTTATAAAATAAATATGAAAGTACCTCTCGTTAAATCAGCGATCGCCGGTTTAGTTTCTGGCAGTGTTTCCAAATTCTATGGTAAAAAAAGTAATAAGAGCTCTGTTAAATCAGGTCTCATAACATCTGTATCCGTTATTGTCACAGATACTTTATTTAATCTTTCTGATATGTTACCAAACTTTTTCCAATTTCTTGGTAGTTATGCACAAGATGTAGTATCATCTTTACTTGATGCTTCAGTTCGTATGTTTGGTAAAAAGTCAGAAATGATTACAAGTAATGGTGGTTTTGTTATGGACTTCTTAATTTCGTTAGGAGCAACTGTAGTTTCTGCATATATTGAAGCACCTATACAACAATATCTTCCAGCAGGGTTACAAAATTACGCTTAAAAAAAACTTATTATAAATATTTTTTAAGTTATAATAAATAATGAATAATAATAATTCGTTACCACAAATTTTTCGTGCTGTTAATCGTAATGGTAGTGAAGGTAGATATTACTTTGTAAAAAATAGAAATATCGTACCTGGTCAAGTTTCTAAAAATAATGAACCTATGACATTTAAATTATCTAATTATGAAGTCGTTCCTCACCCAGGTAAGAGAGATAAATCCTCATCTGGATTTAATAAAATCAAAGATCATAGTCCTAAATTCTCTTATCAATGTCAAGATCAACAAATTGATAAAATATGTCAAGAAATTGGTTGGACTTTAACCAGGAAAGCTAAAAAAGCTATTCAAATCTGGAATAAAAATCCGATGGATTTACAGGCTATTCTCAAAGGATATAAAATTAATACACCAGATCTTAATGTTTTAGATTATAACTCTAAAACTAACTGTTTTGTCGCAAAACATTAACTTCCTTTTCACTTATCCTAAAAATAATAAATTCATACACTATGAATTTATAAAAAAAATGCACGCCGAAAAATACAATACAACAAACGAGAAGGAATAAAAGCAATATATGAGTGTATAATTCATAGTATATGAGAGGGAAAAAAATGGATATGGACACCTATTTTGACAACTTATTTGAGTTCCCTCATTATATACTAGAATAATTTTTTATAACTTTTTTTTCACTTTTTATTTTTATTTTCTTGCCGATTTTATTTTTCGAAATCTCAAATTTCTAAATTCATGATATAAATTTACTATTTGTAATGTTGTTAATCTCATATTAACATATATTTTATTACGTTTATATAATGCTAAACCTTCCATTTCAAATTCATTATCTATGAAATCACAAAATCTTGCAACTTCATCATATGTCAAATATTTATTCCAATTGTTCCAAACTGTAGTTTTACCATCCATAATTTTCATTTGTATTATTGGTCTTATTTCTTGATGATCACTATCGTTCATTTTTTATAATATAAAAAAATTTTTTTTATACTATTTTTTATTTTTATTTTTTTTTATTTTTATACTATTTTTATTTTTGGAAAATCATGATACACATGACCATTTTTACTTTTTTCTATTTTTAATATCTCTTCTGGTAAAGTTATGTTATAATTATCTATCATTTCTTCAATCATTTCAGTTGTAAATCCATACGGACAAGTTAATTTTTTTATTTGTTTCAATTTTCCTTTTCCTCTTCCAAATTTAAATCCGCTCCATGATTTTATACATGAATTTACTATATTATTTATATGCAAAAATTTTTCTCCATCATATTTACACCTACATTTCATTATATCTACATACATATCAAATTTTTTATGAAAATGATCTTGCACTTTTTTATCATTTCTTAATTTACTAAAATCTATCTCACTTTCGATATCATAACTATTTTTTAACCCTACTATCTTACATAGTTTTCGCATTAAAATTAATTTTGGAGATTTAAAATTTTCTATTTCTTCATTTATTCTTTCTATTTTTGTATAATCTTTACTAATTTCATTAAATATCTCACTTTTTACTTCATACGATATATTTATAATATTTTGTATATATTCTTTCTTACTTATTTTAAGGATATTTTCATTTTTCATTAAAAATTCATGATTAAATTTATTAAATATTTTAGATTTACTGTAAATTTGATAATCTTCTTTTGTTCCTTCTCCGGATATTATTTTTTTATTTATTTCATTTAATATAGTATCATCAAAATATACATCAGTTTTACTAAAACTTTCTAACTTCTCTTTTTTTATTGTTTCTTTTGACTCTTTGATACTATTTTTTACATCTATTATAACTTTATTTTTAATTTTATCTTCTGGTGTTTCATCAACTTTTTCATTTTCATCTTTTTTATCTTTAATTGGTATATCAACATTCAAAATTTTAATCCCTGAACCTGCCATATAATAAAAATACTCATCTGTATAATTATTTAACGATCGATTGTTCAATATTTTATGATATATTAATAATTTAGTCCATGGATTATTTACATCTAATTGATAAAAAAATTTACCATTTAATATTATTGCATCTTCTTTTACAAATCTATTACATATATATTTTTTTATTAATTTTAAACTATTATTTACTCTGTTTTCATGTTTAGTTTTAACTGTGTTAAAATCAACACTATTTTTACCGTTATGTTTTTCACAAAAATAATATATTTTTTTATCATTCAATTTTCTCACTCTATGACTCATTTGAGATAAGTATCGAGCATTACATGTATGTATACTAGGTTTAGAATATACAAACATTACATCAAAATGTGTTACATCAATATTAACACCCGGGCCACAACTTGGTGATGTAAATAATACATCATATTTACATACTTTTTCTTTTAAGTTATCCATAACACTTTTTTCTGAAGAAGAATCAATTGTTAATGTTCTATTAATATCTATATTAATATATTTATTCTTTTTTATTGTATCTAAAAATGATTTAACGTTAGACACAATACATATTTTTTTCTTATTTTCATACTCATTTTTTATCATTTCTATAAAATTCTCACGAGAATTCATATTATATAAAACATAATCTTGCTTATTTTCGTAATGATTATAAATTAAATGAATAGGTTCATTTATTATGTTGTGTATTATATCAAGAGATTCTGGACACATATATGCATCTAATAACAAAATTCTATCAGCATTTCTTAAAATTTGTCTAATTTTATCTCTATTCATAACTAAATTATTATTGTGATATCCTGAATCAAAACATTCTAATACAGTATTTAACTCATCTATTATTACTATATTTCTTTTATTGTTATTCATTTTGTGTAAAGATTCAACTTGACATACTATATGTCTCGCATTTACATCAAAATCTTTACTTAAATAATTCGTAAAATTATCTTCAATACCCTCTCTTAAAAATCCTTCTTTCATTTCATCACAAAAATTTTGTGTAAATTTAATTCTTGAAGATATAGCTATTGAATTTTCTCCATTTTGTGTATTCTTTTTTACCCAACTAGCTGTCTGGTAAGTTTTTCCTGAACCTGGATTAGATTTAATTGCTAATATTCTCTTATCTATTGGAAACATCGACATTCTTTCACTATTTATATGTTCAACTGTTACAAATTCGTCATATTTTATATATCTTCTTCTTAAATTATAATCATCTATTTCTCCACCTAATACTGTATCTTTAAACTCTTCTTTTTTAAATACTTCATCTAAAGACTGTATTTTAAACGTCCCTTTATTTGTAGCATAAAAGCCACATTTTTTATCTAAAATAAACTCACCATCTTTTAAATTCATACCTATATTACCACATTCATTTTCACTAACTTCCATTTCTGGACACGTTACATCTACAAACTCATATTCCTCTTCCTCTTCCTCTTCTTCCTCAGAATAGTATTCATTTTCAGAATCTGATTGCGAGTCAGATTCTGAATTATTCCAATCATAATATCCCATTTATGTATTGAAAATTTTTTTTTATAATATTTTATTTTTAAAATATTTATTCAAAAAATTTTTTTTTCACTATTTTATTTTTGTTAAAAAAAATTTACTATTGCTTAACAACATATAATACCTATTTTTAATTTATATATCATCATAAAACCAAATAAAGGGAGGTCGACAATTTGTCAAATATTTACAAAATATTAATATTTTATATATTCTTGACAAATTGTCGACCTACCTAAAATGGTTAATATTATTTGGATATTAAATATTTCTTATCTTAAAACTTAATGTTTTGCTGGGTTAAGCAAAACATTAAGTTTCTCAAACATTTGCTTAACCCAACAAAACACTACATTTTTACAATATTAAATATTGTTATACAGTTCCAAATAAAGAAATTAGGTAGGTCGACAATTTGTCAAGAATATATAAAATATTAATATTTTGTAAATATTTGACAAATTGTCGACCTACATTAAAATCTCTAATTATGCATCATAAACGATTAATTAGAGATAGAATTTTAACATTAATTGTATAATATTAAAATTTCTCCAAAAATTATGAAAAAGTTTATAATTTAGCCATAATTTTTGTAGGTTTAGGTTCTTCTTTTTTAGGTTTAGGTTTAGGACCACGTTTTTTGTAAGAAGATTTAGGAGGTCGACCCACAGGACGTTTAGGTTTAGGTTCTTCTTTTTTAGGTTTAGGTTTAGGTTTAGGACCACGTTTTTTGTAAGAAGATTTAGGAGGTCGACCAACACCTCGTTTTATTTTAAGATTTTTAATATCTTTTCCTAAAGCTTCTACATCTTTCTTTATTTTTTCTTCATCTTTTTTCAATCTTTTAGGAATTGGATGTTTTTTATAATCTCTAGGTTTATCTTTTGCATGATGAACTTTTTCAATTTTAACAAGTTCTTTATGTGAAGCTTCTACAAGCTTAGGAACTTCTTTTTTCACAGCTTTTTCAACAGCCTTACTAACATCTTTCTCAGTTTGGATTTTTTTGTCGTGTGTTTTTATTGATTTAGGTACAGGATGTTTTTTATAGTCTCTAGGTTTATTTTTTGATCTATATGAACGTTCTCTGTTTTGTCTTTTAGTATTTTTTTTATTTAAATAAACACAATAAGAATCAGGAATAGGAACTTTTTCATATTTAGTTGATTTAGAGTGTGGATCAATTCGTCTATAAGGTTCTTTATTTATTCTAGGAATATCAGAATGATCTACAAAATATTCTACTTTTTTTACCATTTATATAAATAGTAAAAAATAAATAATATTTAAAAGTGTCTGCTTCAAACATTATTTCTCCTGGTTAATTTAATTTCACCATTAGCTATTTTTTCTTCACGTCTTTCTTTAGCACGAGCTAAAAGTCGCTCCTTATTTTTTTCATAATAAGTTAAAGGTTTTTTAATTTTTTGTGATTGGTTCTTTGAAGTTTTTTCAGCATATCTATCTTTAGCTTGAGCTAAAATTTTTTGTTTATTTCTTTCATAATATTCTTTTTGTCTTTGTTTTAAACTTTTTACAGTCTTAGGAGCTTTCTTTTTATAATGTTCTTTTTGATATTGACTATTTTTAGATATAATTTTCTCTCTATTTTTAGCATACCATTGAACATACCATTCTTTTTTTCTATCTTTTTCACTTAAAATGTTACCATTTTCATGAACAGTTTGAGAAGATTCTACAACTTTAGACTCAGATTTGTTATTCATAAAAAATTTTTTTATTATAATAAAAAAATTTTTTTTTAAAACATTTTTTTATTTTAAGTAAAAAATGAAAAAAGTGAAAAGTGAAAGTGTAAATATTTCAGTTGGATTTGAAAATCATATTGATAAAGTAGAAGAAAGATTAAAAACGAGAAAAATAATATCAGAATTGCATAAGTATATTGGTTGTAATTATGATAAAATTATTGTTGATATAGAGAATAATCTTTATGTAGACCAGAGAAAAAGATTAAGAGAAAAGAGAAATAATTCATGGCCAATAGTACTAAATGAAAGAAAAGAAAGAGAAGATATAAAAAAATGTATGAAAAAGATAAATTTGTTAATATCAATTCAAGGTAAACAAATAAAAATAATGTATACAGTTGAATTAGATGGTATAAAATATTATAATCATCAAATTGACCCTTTTAATATTAGAGAATCACAATTTGAAAAAATTATAAATGTTATTTTAGAGCAAGAGATAGGTAATAGTCTCAGAGACCATATCAGTATTTAAAGGAATGTCATCAGCTACATCTAATCTAGTAATAGCAATTTGACCAGCAGTTGAAATGACACATCTACAAGGTGTCCATCCAATAGTAGGCATATCTAGATATATAAAAAATAATTGTTGTGCTACTGGTCTCAGTGGTGCATTTAATGTGTTAAATAGTAAAGTTGGAGTATCAGCTTGGTTATACGAAAAAGGTGAAAATCTTAAAGTTACTGAATTATTACTTATTAAAGAATAAAAAAATGGATAATTTGCGTTTAATATCACTCCAGCTTGATTTGTAAAAATTACATTATTTATACCACTTAATATACTATTGGAAGAAGAAGGACCAGTAGGACCTATTACACCTTGAATTCCTTGAGGACCAGTAGGTCCTATTTCACCTTGAACGCCTTGAGAACCGGTAAAACCTGTTTCACCTTGAATACCTTGAGGACCCGTGGGTCCTGTATATCCAGTAGCACCAGTAACACCAAAACTGGCGCCAGTAGGACCAGTAGGTCCTGTATCACAATCACAACTACTACAACCGCCACAAGACCTCCATCCTGTAATATTACGAGAATTACAAAATACCATATTTATTTATAATAAAAGATAAATAAATAAAATTAATAATTTAAGTTAAAACCAGTAAAGTAAACTGAATTATCTAAAGCTTTACTTAAAGAACCTGAACCTTGAACTTGTTCACAATATACCCAAATAGAATCATTAGGGTTTAAAAATGCTATAGATGATATAGAGAAATTAATTTCTTCATTTAAACTAGCTACTTGTATTAAAGGAGTTCTTCCACGACATACTTGTGGATTAGAAGTAGTAGCTATACCAATATCCCATTGACTTACAGAATTACTGACATTAGCAGTAACAAAAAAGCTAACATAAAAAAATGTTAATTTAGAACCAATAAAAGATAAACTACCATCCCCATTTAAAGTAAAATTAGTTTGATTTGGTACATCAAACAATATATTATCTCCATTATCAGGATAATTATAACCACTATTAACTGTGACGCTAAAAAAGCTAGGTTCTAAATTTGTTGGATCCATAGGACCAGTGGGTCCAGTGGGTCCTGTATTACCAATACCTCCAGTAGGACCAGTGGGTCCATCAGAACCACTACAACATATACAAGTCATATTTGTAACATAAGGATTACTCATTTTCAATTACATTATTTTTTAAATCTTGTTCTAGTTTTAGAAAAACTTTTTTAGGAATATTAGTTATAGAAAAAGCATTTAATAGTTGAATAGCCCCAGATTTAGATATAGATTGTACTGAGCTTTCAAATATATCATTTGGTAAATTTAATAATTTAGAAATATAAATAGCATTTATTATTTTCGCGGAAGGAATAGCATATTTTTCATTTAAATTATTTAACATGAAAATAAATTGCTCTTTATTCATTTTATTCAGGGTAAAAATTTTTTTTATCATTTTCATCTTCATATTCATCAGATGAACTATCTCCCATTTTATTATTTGTTATTTCTGCGTCTGTTGGAATTTTCATTTTAACACCAGTTTTATTTTCGCAAAGGGTAGTACCAGCAATAAGACCCATAGCCACAAGCAATCTAACATATGGTGGTTGATCACTTAACCCAATTAAATAATCTAAATCTGCACTCATCTCATCTAATAATTTATTAATTTCTTCATTAGTTATAACATTTTGAGTATAACCTTTTAAACCATCTGGGTACAAACTTTCAATAATAGTTGAACTTTGAGCTAAACCTAAAAAAGCTAAAGATTTTAAAGAGAACATAGAAGAAATTTTACGAGAAGCTCGTAAATTTTCTTCTCGTAACTGTTTATTTTCTTCAATTAATTCTGATCGGGAATTTTCACTATCTTCTTCAAATTCATCAATAGATCCAGGATCATCTTTTAGAAAATCATCGTCATATAAATCATCTAAATTTAAGTTAGTAAACTCATCACCATCATTTAATTTTTTATCTAAATTATCAGAAAAAGAAGTTATGAAAGATGATTCTTTGTTATTAATTTTTTTCTTATTTCTACTTTTCTTTTTTTGTTTATATTTAGGTTTATATTGAGAATCTATAGGTTTGGGTTTAGATAAATCAACAACTACTTCAGGTTTTTCAATGATTCCTTTATCAATTAATTCTCTTTTAGCTGATTGATTTTGAACATGAACTCTACAAAAATTAATTTCTTCAGATACAGATTTTGCTCCGCAAATTTGACCTTGTCTATTACCTTTTAAAAATACATGTGGACATGTCATGATTTTATAAATGTTAATAATATTTTTTTTCACTTTTTTTAAAACTTTTATTAAAATATTATTAAGCAATTCTATGCATACCAAAGTATGTAGTTGGAATTCTAGTTAAATTTTGGAATGATGTTTGAACTGTATCAACAATTAACGACACATTTATTTCATCACCAGCAGTCAAAAATAAATTTGATGATATGTTATAATTAACAGCATCATTACCATTATATAAATTTAATGTTCTTAAACCAACTGTTGAATTAACATAAACATTTATAGTTATAGTTCGAAGTTGATTATTAAAATTCCATTCAAATCCTATATTTGTATTAATTTGGTAAATTCCTGTTGATGGTACTGTATAAATTCCTGTGGCTGGATTATATGATCCATCATTATATCCAATAAATTCACCACCTGTTGTTTGATCAGTATTAAATAATATAAAAGTTTCCATTGTTGTTATAGAATAAATATTGTCCAAAAACATTAGAAATCCATCAGGATATCCACTAGCTCCAGTAGGTCCTACGGGTCCAGTAGGACCTTCTGATGGACCCGTAGGACCTACAGGTCCAATAGGACCTGCTGGTCCTGTAAACCCAGTACCACCACCACATCCACCACAATCACATGGTCGCCAATTAAAAATATTTCTACCTTGACAAAATGCCATTTATTTTTAATATATATTTTTTTTGTGTAATAAAATGTTTAGAAATGCTATTAATGAAAACAAAAATGATGTTATAACTAACACATTTTTATTGACAATTAATTCAAATAAGTCAGCAAAAGATATGGAAACTGCAGAAAATTTGAAAAGAATTTTAATTTCAAAAATAAAAGAATTATTTAATGATTTTGAAAATTTTATAGATATATTTTATGCAGGACATTATATCAATAGAAAAAAAGCAGAAGTTAATTTTTCATCTGTAGCGAGGAATATAAAAGTTAACCCACAATTTGAGATTGGTCAGAGACAAAAAAGAATTCATTCTCATATTGTCGTAAAATGGGATTCTTATGCAAAATATTTTTTTCAAATAAATGTTAGAAAAATGCGCGAGTGGTTTCATCGAAATGGATTGCCTGTCCATATCGATATAAAGTGGATAAAAGGGGATTCTGAATTGTTTCGATATATAAACAAATCGCATAACTAAAAGTTTTTCTATATATAAAAAACTTTTAAATGAGTGAAAATCAAATTGTTAGAGTCATAGGTGGTATACCTGCATGGAGTGATAATATAGTTAATTCAAATTTAGAAGATCCTTTAGTAGTTGATAATATAACATCAAATGTTAGCACAACACCAAATTCAATAATTGATACATTAGCAAGTTCAGGAACAGCAGGTCAATTTTTGCAAAAAAGTGATCCTGCGAATACTTTAGTGTGGGGGTCTTCTCCACCTTCAACTTTTGTATCTGGAAAAAGAATAATGATAAGTCGTCCGGCTATGTATTCTTTTTCAACAGCTGGAGGTATTGTCGCATTTAATTCAAATGTTAATTCTTCTGGTTATACTTTAGTATCTAATGCTATTAGTGTTAATGGGTCAGGAGGTAATGAAGCTATAAAAGTTGAATTTTGGGCTAATGTTGTAATATCTGATTCATCTACACAATTTAGATTTGATCTAGTAGCTGCTGCACCAACAGTTACTTTAGCTACTTGTAAAACGCAATTAATACAAGCAGGAGCTTTAAATGAACATACTAGTGTATATATGAGTTATCAAGGTCTTTTTTCTCCTACAGGAACAATATTTGTTAATACTACAAGAATAGCAGGAACAGGTACGATGAGTGTAGATCCTGCAGCCAACCCATCTAATAATATTTCGTGTACTTTAATAGCAACTCAAATTTAAAAAAATTTGATATACTTAAAATGTCAGAAAATGATATCTTAAGATACATTTCAGGAATTCCTACTTGGGACCCTAAAATTGTAAATTCTAATTTACCAAACCCCATAAATATAACAACTAATTATTTTAACAGAGCAGGTACTGTAACAACACCATCTATAAGTAATATAATTTATTATTATGCTTATACAACAACTAGCACAGGAACAATAACAATCCCTATAACAGATGATGGAACTGGAGGAGGCAACGCTGTATTTTCTGATTTATCTACATGTTTTATATCAGCAATTGCTAGGTATAATACTACTTCTCATACAGCCACCCCTTTTGTATCAGTGAGAAATATTTCAGGAAATAATATTTTACTAAATGTTCATACTGGTAATTCAGGAGGTATTCTTATTGGTGGTACTTATACTGGTATGAAAGATAATTCTAATACTGTAACTGTATATCTTACTGTTGTTGGAGAATAAAAAATATGAAAATGAAAAATAAAATCTTCTATGAATGTGTGTTAGAAGAACAAAAAGAATAATCAGAATAAAATATAGTACTAAAAGGTACTATATTGTAGCAAAAAGAAGGAGGCTCCTATTATAGGAGATTATTCTTCTCCTCCATAATAAAATAATTTATAAATAAGTTATAAATAAATTATGAAAAAGTTTTAAAAAAACTTTTTTAACATCAAATAAAATGCAACTCAAACCATTAGATTTTGTTATACAAATACAAGATGAACCAAATATTGATAAGGAAGAATTTGAATTGTTTAAGGAGTATATAATGAAAATTAAGGATACTTTAGAATTAAAATTTTTATTATTTTTAAATGCGAGTCCTGTAGAAGGAAAATGTATAAAAAATGTTTACACTAAAGATCCAATCATTTTACGTTTTACATATAATCGTAAAGAAAATAAATATTTTTTTGAAAGTAATAGTTTTTTAATGTATTTTTGTTCGTGGTCTGGAGAAATAAAGTTTTTACTTACATATTCAGATACACCTAATATTTATGTTGGTAATCTTGGTAGACATTATGACAATTCTTATGAATATTCTAAATATATCGAAAAAATAGTTGAAAATTTTTATAAAAATAATAAATTTGTAAATAACAATAGTAATAATAATGTAAAATTAGGTGGAAAAAAGAATTCTGGACCTAAAGTTTTTTATATGAGATAAATCATTTTTTATGTTTTCTATATTCAATAGCTCTTCCTTGTTCCTTAGCTTTATTTTTAGCTTTTTCTCTACTCATTTTATTATTAGAAGTATAATAATATTTTTTTGCATGACCATATTGATAATATGGTCCATTAGAATCTTTGCCTCGATGAACTGGCATATTTAAAATAGATTAAAAATTTATAACTTATTTCTCGCTGATTTAATATTAAATATTCTATAATTATCTAACGAATCTATTATATATTTTTCAAAATCAGGTGTAAATTCTACTTCTCTTGTTCTATCATATGGAAAAATATATCTGATATATGCACTTTTACCCTGATTTATATCATAATCATCCCTAGGGTTAATATGAGTTAAATATAAAGAAATGTGACAATAAAATATCCATTCTTTTGTACCATCATCAAAATAATCGGAATATTCTATAAAATTCCACCTATTACTACCTAACCCTCCTTTTTCTTTGCAAGAATTATTCATTCTTATCATTTCATCACAAATTTCATATTTAATATTATCAAACCATGAATAAATTCTTTTGTATTCTAAATCATCAAATCTATTTTTATCAACATCAAAATGAAAAAAACATTTATCGTATTTCATATTTTTATATAATAAGTTAAAAATAAGTTATAAAAAAATTTTATATTAAACTTTTTCCTGACTTTGGTTTTTTGAAAAAATTAGGATCTATTTTAATCATGACATCGCTATATAATTTCCATATAGTTTCATCATCAATATTTTCAACATGATCTTTAAAATATTTTGAGTATTGATCTAAATTCCATTTATCAAACAAAGGAACAGAAAAACAATATGTATCATTTTCAAATTCAATTTGTATTTTTTGATATTTAGCTGGGATTAAACCCCTAAAATGGATATTAGGAGTAATATAACAACTACATATATTCGGTACATTTTCCGGTGACACTAATTGCATTTTTATATAAGTTAAAATCTTTTTATAACTTTTTTTATTTTTTATTAAAATAAAAAATATTTATATTATTTTTCTTGCTGATTTTGTTTTATTAGGTCTAGGAAATATCATATCTCTAGATAATTCGAATATTCTACGTCCATGATTATAAACTTTTTCTTTCATGATATCACGCGAGACAAAATTATTGATACGGGCTCTAGTATATAAATGTTTTATACTGTTTTCAAATAAAATACCATTCCTAAATTCGGCATTATAATCACATTCAATATTATATTTACTTTTCGCACTACAATCAAAACAAAAATTTATAAAAACAACAACTTTATTAGGATAATTACAAACTTCTATATAAACATGTGTTCGATATTTATATCCGTTAAAAAACCGTTTATTTGCAAATTTAAGAACTTCTTTATTCAAATCTTCTCTTAAATCAGAAATTATATCAGAACATCCATATTCTATATTATCTATTATATTTTGAGTTAATATTTCATCAAATCCTTCAACTTTTATTTTTAAATTATATCCTAATTTTTCATACATTTTATAATAAGTTATAAATAAGTTATAAAAAAATTAACTTGTTATATAAAATATGAACAGTTACAACCAACATGAAATTTCATATAATGTAAGATTTAGTAACGCTAATCTTATAGTAGCTAATTTTAATCATCTTACAGAATTTTTACCTAATAGTGAGAATATAGATAGAATATTTTTAAATGAAGATATTTATTTCAATATGTTAGATAATATTATAAAATTTAACATATGTGATAAAATTTATTTTAGAGCCACATTAAGACCTCGAAGTTCACGTAAAGATATTCATCACATTGTAGCTGATTATAGTGATTATAAAAATATAAGAAAAATAATGAATATTTTAGCCTTTGAGAGTGATGATATGAATAAAATTTGTGAAAATTATAGAGATGATATTGTAAAACTTATAAACGATGATGATATTAAAAAAATTTATTTAAAAGATGAAAAATTATTTAATATAGATCATGATGATGATTTTGAACTTACAATTACATCATCATTATTTTCTATATATTTAAAAGAGGGTTATTATATTTTTACTATTGATTTACATACAAATACACGTACAAATTCATGGATAAGATTTTCTAATCAAGATTATAAAGATAAATTAACAGTAGATGTTAATGGTTTTAATACAGAGATAGATATAGAAAGATTTTTGCCTTTCTATAATCTAAATAAATTTATACAAAATTTGTTCAAACCAAAAATTAAATCAGCAATGAGTTTCTCAGATCAATTTTTGATCTCTTAAATTATCATAAATAATCCATTCGATATCAGGATACGTGTTGACACTTTTTTCTAAAATTGGATTATCAATCCATTTAGTTTTTTCATTTTCCCCTGTACCACAAAAGTTAATTCTCTCAACTTCAAATTTAACTCTAAAAGTTGATCCACGATTATCAAAACCCATACTATTCAAATTTAAATAAATATAAACATTTATTTTTTTTATGAAATGCATTTCATGCTTAACAAATTTATTTTGTTCAAAAATACTGTAAATTATTTTATATTTTAAATCTGTTTTTACAAAATTTTCTATTTCTTTTACTTTTTCACTATGGTTATTATTATAATTATTTTCATTATTAAAACATTGACAATTAAAATTAATTATATCTGCTTTGGATTTATACAAATTATTAATTTTGTCAATATCTTTTAAAGTTATTTCACCGTTTTTTGTTACACAAAAATCAACTTTCATTTTACTTATAAAATAAAAAAAAATAAAATATTTTATTTTTTTTTATAACTTATTAAAAATGGTTCGAACATCACATGATAGATTTGATACTGTGCAAAGTGTTAAGAGAGGTCAAATGAAAGTATTGCAAAGTTATTTTATGGATTTGTGGGAGTTAACTGTAGGTACAGAATGGCAAAAAATTTCAGATGATCATCCTGAAGAAGCCCGAGAAAAAATAGAAGAAAATGAACAATGGGAAAAAGAAATAGAATGGGTTCATCTTAAAATTCAAGAATGTTTGAGAAATTTGAGATCTAATCAATTTATCACAAAAGAATATGAAGAATTAATGAGAGTATTAAGTCAATTTTTATTTTTAACTATTGGTTTGAAGAAAACTGAAAGATATTATAAAAATAGAGATGATGATGATTCATATACTATAGCCAACGACAGATACAATTTCAAAAAAATTGTACAACATTTATGTACTGATTTTGAGTAAACCAACATTTTCAAAAGTAAATATATAACATTAATTTAATGTTATATATAAATGACTAGTAACATTT
>FYBJ01000794.1_pt1 | contig 20224 bp, 15 predicted proteins | sample 1134611 | NCBI WGS metagenome assembly FYBJ01 (sample SAMEA104116008, study PRJEB20421) | marine metagenome | isolation source: marine | reverse complement strand
TCGGCTTTCTGATGAACGAGTATAATGAGGCGGATCTGCATGAGCGCCTGGATGAGGCCGAGCTGGAAATCATCAACCCGCTGTCCATGCGCGCAATGGACCAGGCAGGGCAAATGCACGAGGCTTTGGCAATCAATGAAGTGTCTTTGCTGCGGGCGGGTCCGCAAGCCGCCCGGCTGAAGATCTCGGTCGACGACCGGGTTCGGCTGGCCGAACTGGTTTGCGATGGCGCGCTGGTGGCGACGCCTGCGGGCTCCACAGCATACAACTATTCCGCACACGGGCCTATTCTGCCCATCGGGGCCGACGTTCTGGCGCTGACAGCGATTGCAGCGTTTCGCCCGCGACGCTGGCGCGGCGCGCTGTTGCCTAAAACGGCCAAGGTGCGATTTGACGTGGTCGACCCGGATAAACGCCCCGTGATGGCGGACGCGGATTCCATTTCGATCAGTGACATCGACTGGGTTGAAATCCGGTCCGAGCCATCGATCCGGCACCGCATTCTTTTTGATCCGGGTCACGGGTTGGAAGAACGGTTGATCTCGGAACAATTCACGTGATCATGCTTTTGTTCACCTTGGTTTCGAACCAGGTGTTAGGGCTTTATTTGCGTTTGTGTGAACAAACTCACAGTCACATGAGTATGTCTCGAGTAGCCTGATTCCAGGTTGGGTGTAGCGTCGCACAACATGACGTGAGTGGTTTGTTGTGCCGTGTATCTGATGAGTTTGCATTGGTGCGCAAACGCGAGCGCGATTGATTTCGCGCTCGCACATTGAACAACCTGACTGATTGTTTAAGCAATGTCGGCCCTGTCTCCGATCTCGGCGACAGGGCAATTTTTGCGTTGCCTGGGCTGTTTGAAAAATTGCGTCGCAGCTTTGATCAGGTGGTTACATTCCGGAGAATGTGACTCCGAATAGGTACTGCACAGAAGCTTACGGTAAGGTGATAAATGGCGTGGTGCTCCCGCCCGTCGTTGATGTCCCCTATGGGACATCTCCTCCCGTTGGGCCCGGCGCCGCGCTGCGCGCGGCGCGCCACCGCACAGCGCAAAGGGCGTCGAACAGTGGTGAACGTATCATTGCGTGGGCCTCTTGGGGGAGGCGCCTTCAGGAAATTTGCCGGTCGCGGCCTTCCCAATAGGGTTTTCGCAATTCGGTCTTGAGCACCTTGTTGGCACCAGACAGGGGAAACGGATCGCTTCGGAAATCAACGCTGCGAGGGCATTTGTATCCAGCGATCAATTCGTGACAATGCGCCATCAGCTCTTTGGCAGTTGCCCGGGCCTCGGGATGCAGGATCACGATTGCATGCACGCTTTCCCCCCATTGCTCTGATGGTACTCCGATGACCGCGCTGGTGGCCACTGACGGGTGCTGAGCGAGTGCATTTTCAACTTCAGCAGAGTAGACATTCTCGCCCCCCGAGACGATCATGTCCTTCACACGATCCATCAGAAAGACGAACCCTTCGTCATCCATGTATCCGGCATCCCCGGTCATGACCCAGCCCTCGCGGATGGTGTCTGCCGTCACATCGGGCTTGTTCCAGTAGCCCAGCATGGTGATCGGGCCCTTGACTGCGATCTCGCCAATGTCTCCGGTTGGCAATGCCTGTCCGTTCTCGTCGACGATCTTGATTTCACAGACCCGCGTCGCGCGCCCGGCGGACCGCAGTTTGCCCGCATATGGCCCCTCCAGCGTGTGATATTTGCTGTCGAGAACCGTCGCGACCGGGCTGAGTTCGGTCTGGCCAAAAGCCTGCATGAACGCGACGTCGGGGAAGGCCTTGAAGGCATCGACAAGCGTGGACTCGGTGATGGGCGAGGCACCATACCCGATGAGCTGCAGCGATGAAATGTCGGTTTCGGCCAGCTTTGGCGAGGCCAGCATCATCTGCAACATCACCGGCACCAGCAACGTATGGGTGGGACGGTGCTGTTCGATGGCTTCGAGCGTGTCATCCGGCGTGAACATGGGGATCACGACGTGGGTGCCCGCCACAAAGGTGATGGCCATGAACCAAAGCAAGTCGGCGATGTGGAACATTGGGGCGGCATGCAGGTAGATCGAGCCATCCACCACCTTCAATTCCTGCGCGTTCGAGATGCCAGAGACATAGAAATTGGTCTGTGACAGCATCACGCCCTTCGGGAACCCGGTGGTGCCACCAGTGTAGAAGATGCCCGCCAGATCATCGTGGCTGCGGTCTGCATCTGCGACAGGCGTGGCGGCTGCGATGATGTCTTCATAGTTCACCATGCCCTCGGGCGTGTCACCATCACCGCAGAAGATCAACGTCTTGAGGCCCGGAACCTGGGCCTGGATCGCCGGGGCCGCTGCGGCAAAGGCGTCATCGACAAGCAGAATTTCGGCGCCTGCGTCGTTCAGGGCATAGGCGCATTCCGCAGGGGCCCATCGGATGTTCATCGGCATCATTGCGCCGCCGCCCCAGACGGTGGCAAAGAAATATTCAATGAAACGGTCTGAATTCTGCGACAAGAGCGCGACCCGGTCGCCGGGTGCCATCCCGAGGGTTTGCAGGGCACCAGCCAGCCGCTGGACCCGGTCCAGCAACTCGGACCAGTTTTGCGACCGGTCCTTGTGCACGGTGGCGGTGCCCTTCGGGTTCACCTGTACGGCGCGGCGCAGCACGGATGTGATCTGCATGTGTTTCTTTCTCCCTTGGTGTTCGACCTCAACCCATGCGCTGCCAGAGCAGGTCGCACATGCGGCCCAGGCGGGCCTCGATGGCGGCGCTGGCGTCGACAGCCAGATCTTCGCGCCAACGGCGGGCGACGATCTGTACGCTCATCGGCTGTGGCCCCTGCGGCAGTTCGGCCACATGGGTGGGCACGCAGGCAGCGGGCAGTCCCATGAAGTTCATGGAATAAGACCAGAGCGCGGATCCCAGAACCTCTTGTACACCTTCTGTCCCTTGGGTGTCGCGGTCTGGCGCAAAGAAGGGCTGTGGCAGGAACGGGCAGAGTACCAGCGGATAGTCTTGCTGAAACTCCGACCACGCGCGGGCGTAGAAGGTGCGCTTGGCCATCATTCGCAGGATGTCAGTGCCTTCATAGGGCGGGAACTGGTCGAAATATTCGTCAAAGATCGCTCGGATCGTTGGAGAGCCGTATTTTTCGATATCCGGTCCCATCAGGGCCAGAACTTCTCCCATCAGGGTGCGATACCCGTCCATGCCACAGTCGCGCAGGTGGGGCGGGTCGACCTCGACCACCTCATAGCCTGCATCGGTAAGCGCATCGCGCGCCATGTCGAGGGCGCGCGACACTTCGGGGTGAAGGTCGAATTCAAATGTTTCCTTGGTGAAGCCCACCTTGATCGGCCCGTCAAATGCCTCGCCGCGCCAGGGCAGGGGCGTGTGGAACGGGTCGCGGGCGTCCGCTTGGATCATCGTGGGCATGGACAGATGCAGGTCATCGGCGGTGCGGCAGATCAGGCCCTGGACGGACATGGATTGCGCAAGCATACCGCGTTCTGCTGCCTGACTGGGGTTCCAGGCGGGGACGCGGCCGAGGCCGGGTTTGACGGTGACGGCGCCATTGGCGGCTGCGGGAAAGCGCAGGGACCCCCCGATGTCATTGCCATGGGCCAGCGCGCCGATCCCTGCCATGATGGACGATCCTGCGCCGCCCGATGAGCCGCCGGGTGAGACGTGTTTGCCCCAGGGGTTATGTGTGCGGCCATGCAGCGGATTATCCCAGTCCGCGCGAAAGCTGAACTCGGGCGTGTTGGTGCGGCCAATGATGACAGCGCCTGCATCCTGAAGATGGCGCACCAGCGGGGCATCGCCGGGCGCCATCAGATCCTTGAGTGCGGGCACGCCGTTGCTGCTGGCATATCCGGTCTGATCGACGTTGATCTTGATGGTGACGGGCACACCATGCAGCGGGCCTGTGGGCGCACCAGATGCGCGGGCCTTGTCGAGATCGAGCGCGCGGGCACGGGCGTCGTCTGCGCAGGACACCACCACGGCGTTAAGGTTCGGGTTCACCGCATCCATACGGGAAAGCGCGGCGTTTACAGTGGCCTCGACTGTCAGATCACCTGAGGTGGTTCGGGCAACGGTTTCAGAGGCACTGAGGCGCCAGGTATCGGTTTCGGTCATGAAAAATCTCCCGCCCGCAGGTTAGGCGCGGGTCAGGAGAAGGCAAGCGAAACCATTGTGATCGCGGCGTCATTTTTCGGAGGGTTTTGCACCAGGGAATGTGACGATCACATTCGGGTGTGCTCCCGCCCCTTGGGCACGCATCAAAGATGCGTCCCCAGAAGCGTTGGGCCAGGCGCCGCGCCCCTGCCGGGGCGCGGCGCGGTGTATCACATCAGCCAGCGTAGCCGATTGTTTGCAGCGCCAGTTTGATCTCGTCCAAGATGGCCGGGTCGTCGATTGTGGCAGGCATCTTGTAGTCCTTGCCATCGGCGATCGACACCATCGTGCCACGCAGGATCTTGCCCGACCGGGTCTTGGGCAAACGGTCCACGACGACAGCGAGCTTGAAGGCCGCCACCGGACCGATCTTTTCGCGCACCAATTTGACCACTTCGCTTACCACGTCGCCGTGGTCTCGGTCAGCCCCGGCGTTCAGGCACAGGAAACCAACCGGCATCTGGCCCTTAAGCTGATCGGTCACACCGATCACGGCACATTCGGCGACGTCCGGGTGGCCTGCAAGCACCTCTTCCATGCCGCCAGTGGACAGGCGATGGCCCGCGACGTTGATGACATCATCGGTGCGCGCCATGATGTAGAGATACCCGTCTTCGTCAATCATGCCCGCGTCGCCCGTCTCGTAGTAGCCAGGGAACTGCTGCAGGTAGGATTTCCTGAAACGCTCTTGCGCATTCCAGAGGCCGGGCAGGGTGCCGGGGGGCAGGGGCAGCTTGACCGCAATTGCGCCCAATTCGCCTGCTTTCAACTGATGGCCGCCTTCGTCGAGGATCTGAACGTCATAGCCGGGCATCGGCTTGGCTGGCGAGCCAAGCTTGGTTGGCAGCTCCTCGATCCCCAGCGGGTTGCCTGCGATGGTCCATCCGGTTTCGGTCTGCCACCAGTGGTCCACCACCGGCACCTTGAGCGCGTCCTGTGCCCAGGTGATCGTGTCGGGATCTGCACGTTCGCCTGCCAGATACAGCGCCTTGAGGCACGAGATATCGTAGTCGCCGATCAACTCGCCCTTTGGGTCCTCGCGTTTGACAGCGCGTATGGCCGTGGGAGCGGTGAAGAAGCTTTTGACCTTATGCTCGGAAATTACCCGCCAGAAGGTGCCTGCATCGGGTGTGCCCACGGGCTTGCCTTCGAACACGATGGTGGTGTTGCCGTGGATCAGCGGGCCATAACAGATATAGGAATGCCCCACGACCCAACCCACATCTGATGCGGCCCAGAACACATCGCCTGGATCGACGTTGTAGATGTTCTTCATCGTCCAGTTCAGCGCCACCAGATGACCGGCCGTCGGACGCAAAACGCCCTTGGGTGCGCCGGTTGTGCCCGATGTGTAGAGGATATAGGCCGGGTGATTGCCTTCGACCGGAACGCATTCGGCCGGCTCGACACCGTACTGGAAGCCATGCCAGTTGTAATCCCGACCTTCGATCAGCTGCGCAACCTCTTGTTCGCGCTGAAGGATCACGCAGAAATCGGGTTTGTGCTCGGCCAGGTCGATGGCGCCGTCCAGCAGCGGCTTGTAGTGGACAACGCGACCGGGTTCCATCCCGCAGGACGCGGCGATGATCGCTTTTGGTTTGGCGTCGTCGATACGCACGGCCAGTTCGTTGCTGGCAAAGCCGCCGAATACGACCGAATGCACAGCCCCCAGACGGGCGCAGGCCAGCATTGCCTCAAGCGCTTCGGGAATCATGGGCATATAAATGATGACACGATCGCCCTTTTCGATGCCCTTGGCGCGCAGGGCGCCGGCGAGTGTAGCAACCCGGTTGCGCAGCTCGACATAGGAAATTTCGCGTTTGGTATGGGTGATCGGGCTGTCATAGATGATGGCGGTCTGTTCGCCGCGCCCGTTCTCGACATGGCGGTCGACAGCGTTCCAGCAGGTGTTGACCTTGCTGTCAGTGAACCACTCGTACAGTGGGGCATTGTCATCGTTGAGCGCCTTGACCGGGGCTTCGACCCAATCAATGCCCTTGGCAGCCTCAAGCCAAAAGGCCTCGGGGTCCTGTTTCCAGCTGTCGTAGATGTCCTGATAGGCCACGGCGTCCTCCTCACTTTAGGCTTAGCGAATGTGTTACGCCCGGGGCGGGGAGGGGGGCAAGAAAATTGCGGAACCTCGCGTCAGATTATCGCAACAAGTTTGCAGATTTCTCAGCGGTTTTCTGCAAAGTTTTGCAAACCTTCCATTTGGAGAGGCGTTTTTTGCAAGCCTTGTCGACTTTGCAAAGTAATAAAATTGCGCAGCGAATTGTTGTGGCCGAATCCAAGATGCAGGTTGAAAACCGAAGCACAAAACAGAACTGTGCGGCCGCCTTCCCGGTTCTTGCCCAACAGCGGCGGGCGCGGCGTTGCCCGCTGATCGCGTCGGACGCCCTGAAGCCCGGTTCCCTGGTCAGGGCGCCCGAACGTCCTAGCCGTAGTGTGTTACCGGGGTGCCCGCGATGGCCGCCATGTTCAGCAACCCGCGTGCGGTGATCGACGGCGAGACAATGTGGGCCTTGTTCCCCATCCCCATCAGGATCGGTCCGACCTCGATCCCGTCCGCCTTCATCTTGAGCACGTTGCGCACGCCACTGGCGGCATCCGCATGAGCAAAGATCAGCACGTTTGCCGCCCCCTGCAGGCGTGAGTTCGGGAAGATCCGCTGACGCAAGTCGGGGTCCAGAGCTGCATCCAGGTTCATCTCACCCTCATACATGAACTCCCGCGGTTCAGCGTCCAGCAGGGCAATGGCGTCACGCAGACGCTTGCCTGAACCCTCGGCCTGATTGCCAAACTGCGACTGCGAACAGAAGGCGATCTTTGGCTCTATCCCGAAGCGCCGGGCGTGGCGTGCGGCGCCGATGGTGATCTCTGCCAGTTCCTCGGGGGTGGGCAGCTGGCGCACATGCGTGTCCGCGATGAACAGCGGGCCATCCTCGAGGATCATCAGAGACAGTGCGCCATGCGGGTGCAGATTGCCATTGCCCAGGACCTGCTCGACATAGTTCAGATGCCAGCGGTATTCACCAAAGGTGCCACAAATCAGGCTGTCGGCGTCGCCACGGTGCACCATGATCGCACCGATGGCGGTGGAATTTGTGCGCATGATCGCCTTGGCAAGGTCTGGTGACACGCCGCGCCGCTGCATCAACTCGTGATAAGAGTTCCAATATTCATAGTAGCGCGGATCATTCTCCGGGTTCACGATCTGGAAATCCTGACCTGGGCGCACCGTCAAGCCGAGGCGTTCGCAGCGTGCTTCGATGACTTCGGGGCGGCCGATCAGGATCGGCGTTTCTGTGGTTTCCTCCAGAATCGCCTGAGCTGCACGCAGGACGCGTTCGTCTTCGCCTTCGGCAAAGACGATCCGGCGCGAGGCGGCGCTCGCGGCCTCGAACACTGGGCGCATTAGCAGTGCTGATTTGAAGACCGTTTGATTAAGTTTCTCTTTATAGACTTCCAGGTCTTCAATCGGACGTTTCGCGACGCCGCTGTCCATCGCTGCCTGCGCGACGGATGACGACACGACACCCACCAGGCGCGGGTCAAACGGCTTCGGGATCAGATAATCCGCGCCAAAGGTCAGTTGCTCGCCCTTGTAGGCTGCGGCGGCCTCGGCGCTGGTGGTGGTGCGGGCCAGTTCAGCGATACCATCGACGCAGGCGATCTGCATCGCATCGTTGATCTCGGTTGCGCCGACGTCCAATGCGCCGCGAAAGATGAACGGAAAACAAAGCACGTTGTTGACCTGATTTGGAAAATCGCTGCGCCCTGTGGCAATGATGGCGTCCGGAGCCACTTCGCGCGCCGCTTCGGGCAAGATCTCAGGCGTGGGATTGGCAAGGGCGAAGATGATCGGCCGTTCGGCCATTCTCTTGACCATCTCGGGCGTCAGGACATTGGGGCCGCTTAGGCCCAGGAACAGATCGGCATCGTCGATCACCTCATCCAGCGTGCGCAAGTCCGAGGCTTGGGCGAATGCGGCCTTGTGCGGGTTCATGTCTTCGGTCCGACCTTCGTAGACCAACCCGTGGATATCGCACAGCCAGACGTTTTCGCGTTTCACTCCCAGCTTCAGCAGCATGTTCAGACAGGCAATGCCCGCCGCGCCACCGCCGGTCGAAACGATCTTGATGTCCTCAAACCGCTTGCCGGCCACATGCAGCGCATTCTTGGCAGCGGCGCCGACCACAATCGCAGTGCCGTGCTGGTCGTCGTGAAACACCGGAATGTTCATCCGCTCGCGACAGAGTTTTTCCACGATGAAGCAGTCGGGCGCCTTGATATCCTCAAGGTTGATCGCGCCAAAGGTTGGCCCAAGGGCACAGACGATGTCCGCCAGTTTTTCCGGGTCGCTTTCGTCGACTTCGATGTCAAAGCAATCAATATTGGCGAATTTCTTGAACAGGACGGCCTTGCCCTCCATCACGGGCTTGGAGGCCAGCGCGCCGATGTTGCCCAAACCCAGAACCGCCGTACCGTTCGACACAACCGCCACCAGATTTCCGCGCGCGGTATAGCGGGACGCCGTTGCCGGATCTTCCTTGATCTCGATGCAGGCCTCGGCCACGCCCGGCGAATAGGCGCGCGACAGGTCACGACCGTTGGCCATCGGTTTCGTCGCCTTGATCTCAAGTTTTCCGGGTTTGGGAAACTCGTGATAGTCAAGTGCGGCCTGCCGCTGGCTCTGGTTGTCGGACATATGAAACACTCCTCCGGAAATTTAGTTTAGCGTTAAACTATTTTTGACGTCGGGGAAACCCCGTGAGGTGCCGCGTGGCGGGGAAATCCTGTCGCAGGCGGCTTCTTGCAAATCGGCGGGCACGGCGGCACTGTCCGCGCCAGAGGAGAGAGAGCCAATGTCCGACACAATAGCCGAAATGCGCCTTCCCACCAAAGAGTTGCGCGACGACATCCCATTTTTCACCAAGACCCTTGGGATGCGGATGGATTCCATCTATCCCGCCGACGATCCGCGCACGGCTGTGTTCTCTGGGCACGGGTTGCGGTTGCGCGTGGAAAAGGACGCCCCCGAGGCGCCCGGAACGATCCGAATCCTCACGGATGCGCCGGATGACTTCGCGCAGGGTCAGCGTCGGCTGGTTGCCCCCAACGGGACCGTGATTGAAATCGACGAACGGAACCCGCCGATGGTGATGCCCCAAACCGTGCATTCTTTTGTCGTGCGCCGCCTCAAGGACCAGGCTCCTTGGATCATTGGGCGCGCGGGCATGCATTATCGCGATCTGGTGCCTGATCGGCTGGGCGGCTCGATCATCGCCAGTCACATCCGCATTCCCGATGGCGGGCCGGTTCCGGACATGGTGCATTTCCATAAAGTGGGCTTTCAGCTGATCTTTTGCATCCACGGCTGGGTTGATGTCGTGTACGAAGATCAGGGCGACAAGATGCGGCTTACGGCAGGAGATTGCTTTATCCAGCCGCCCGAAATCCGTCATCGCGTGCTCGAGGCGAGCGACAACGTGCAGGTGATCGAGATTGGCGTGCCGGCCGAGCACGTAACCGAGATTGATCACGAGATGGATTTGCCGACACCACATTTCCGTCCCGAGCGGGAATGGGATGGTCAGCGCTTTGTCTACAATTGCGCGGAAGGGGCCGACTGGGTTCCGTTTCGCTTGCCGGGTTACATCTGTCGTGACACGACGATTGCCGAAAACACCAAGGGTGTCGCAGGCGTACAGGTTGTGCGGCGGGGGCAAGGCAAACCGACCTGGGCCAGCCACGACACCGACATTCACTTTACCTTTGTAATGAACGGGACTTTGACCCTTGAGGGGGAAGGCCGTGAACCATTCGCCCTTGAGCAGGGTGATGCCTTCGTCATCCCTCCTGGAATGAAAACCTGCCTGTCAGATCCCAGCGAAGACGTCGAACTGCTCGAAGTGACGCTGCCAGGCACATTCAACACAATGCTTGCCTGATCGCGTCCTTTTGCGCCAAGCATCTGTGGAGAGGCACCGGCCAACGGCAGAACCCCCTTCATCTTCTGCCAAACCCGAAAAATGCTTCCTCTCAGTGACCTCTTCACCTCTGGCTTCAATTCGGATTATGGTGGCGTACTCTGACCAAATGATCAAAAATCGGGGAATCGCCATGAGCTTGAAAGACGCCGCAGTGAAGGTTCGCGAAAACGCACACGCGCCCTATTCGAACTTCAAGGTGGGGGCCGCGATTATGGGCCAGGACGGCCAGATTTATGCAGGTTGCAACGTCGAAAACGTGGCCTATCCGGAAGGGACCTGTGCCGAGGCTGGCGCGATCGCCGCCATGGTGGCGGCTGGCCAGACCCAAGTGACCGAAGTTTACGTGGTCGCCGAAAGCCCGTTTCCGGTGCCGCCCTGTGGCGGGTGTCGCCAGAAACTGTCTGAATTTGGGTCTTCGGATGTTGTGGTGACGATGGCGACAACAGACGGTATCGAAAAATCCATGACGATCGGAGAGCTTTTGCCCGGTGCCTTTGGGGCCGAGCACATGGAAGGCAACTGATACATGGATGCCCGTTCAATCATCGCCAAGTTGCGCCGGCGTGACGTGCCCGACGCGGCAGAACTCAGGTGGTTTGCCCAGGGTCTGGCAGACGGAGGCGTCAGCGACGCCCAGGCCGGAGCCTTTGCCATGGCTGTCTGCATGGGGGCACTGGGGGCCGAAGGGCGCGCGGCGCTGACGCTGGCCATGCGCGACAGCGGCGATGTGCTGACGTGGAATCTGGACGGACCGGTGATCGACAAGCATTCCACCGGTGGGGTGGGGGATTGCGTCTCGTTGATGCTGGCCCCTGCGCTGGCGGAATGCGGGGCCTATGTGCCGATGATCTCGGGGCGCGGTCTGGGTCACACCGGCGGTACGCTCGACAAGATGGAAGCGATCCCCGGAGTCACCACGCAAGTGGGGCAGGAGCGTTTGGCGGATATTGTTGCTCAGGTCGGTGCCGCCATCGTTGGCGCAACGGCGCAGATCGCGCCTGCCGACAAACGGCTTTATGCGATCCGCGATGTGACGGCGACAGTGGAAAGCCTTGATCTGATCACCGCATCGATCCTGTCCAAGAAACTCGCCGCAAGCCCGGATGCACTGGTGCTGGACGTCAAAGTCGGCAGTGGCGCCTTTATGAAAACAGTGGACGATGCGCACGCGTTGGCAACGGCTTTGGTCGAAACCGCCAATGCAGCCGGATGCCGAACCTCTGCCGTGATCACTGACATGAACCAGCCCTTGGCCCGCTCGCTTGGCAATGCTCTGGAAGTGGCCGAGATCATGAGAGCGTTGACCAGCGGCGAGGTAAGCCTGCTGTCCCAGTTGTCTTCGGCCTTGGGGGGCGTGCTCCTTGCGGATGCGGGGCTGGTGGGGTCAGTCGACGAAGGCAGGTCAAGGATTGCCGAGATTATCCGCGACGGGCGCGCGGCTGAACGGTTCGGGCGCATGATTGCCAGCGTTGGCGGGCCGGTGCAATTCGTCGAAAACTGGGCGCGTTTCCTGCCCGAAGCCAATGTGATCCAAGAGGTGGGCGCCCGCGAGAGCGGTTATGTCACAGCCATCGACGGCGAGGCTCTTGGGCTTGCGGTTGTCGCGTTGGGTGGCGGGCGTCAGGTGGAAAGCGACGAGATTGATCCGGCCGTCGGCCTGTCCGACGTCGTGCGTCTGGGGGCAAAGGTCCAAAAGGGCGCGCCATTGGCCGTGATCCACGCAAACCGCGAGGATGCCGCCCGTCAGGCCGAAGCCACATTGCGTCAGGCCATCACGCTCAGCGACACCGCGCCCGACGTGCCGCCCCTGTTCCACGAAAGGATCGGTGCATGACACGGGCCTTTCTGGTGGTCATGGATTCGGTGGGCATCGGCGGCGCGCCAGATGCGGGTCGGTTCTTTAATGGTGGGGTGCCTGACACGGGCGCAAATACAGTGGCGCATATCGCGCAGGCCTGCGCCGCGGGCCAAGCCGAAGAAGGGCGCAGCGGGTCGTTGCACCTGCCCAACCTGGTGGCACTCGGCCTTGGTGACGCAGTCGCGGCGGCGTCATGCGAACGGGTTCTGGGCGCTGCAACCAGCGGCATGTGGGGCTGCGCACGCGAGCATAGCCTGGGCAAAGACACGCCCTCGGGGCATTGGGAACTTTCGGGCCTGCCGGTGCCGTGGGACTGGCACTATTTCCCCGACACGCAACCTGCGTTTCCTGCTGATGTGGCGCACGCCGTGGCACAGGCCGCAGGGACGGAAGGTATCCTGGGGGATTGCCACGCCAGTGGAACGGTGATCATTGACCAGCATGGTGCGGACCACATGCGCAGCGGTTGGCCGATCTGCTATACCTCGGCCGATAGCGTGTTTCAGATCGCCGCGCATGAAGAGACATTCGGTCTTGACCGTTTGCTCAAGCTCTGTGCCGATGTGGCCCCTTTGATGCACGATTTGAAAGTGGGGCGGGTCATTGCGCGGCCATTTGTGGGGACTCCTGAAAGGGGCTTCTCCCGAACTGCCAATCGCAGGGATTTTGCCATCACGCCGCCAGCGCCAATTCTGACCAATTGGGCGCAGGACGCGGGCCGCCGCGTGCATGCTATCGGCAAGATCGGGGATATCTTTTCCATGCAGGGCATCGACACGCTGACCAAGGGAACGGATGCCGAGCTGATGCGAGCTCTGAGTGACAAGGTCCAAACCGCCGAAGATGGCAGCCTGACCTTTGCCAATTTCGTTGAATTCGACAGCCTCTATGGCCATCGTCGCGACATCAGCGGCTATGCCCGCGCGCTGGAATGGTTCGATGCTCAGATTGGTGCAATCCTGGCGAACCTTCGCGATGGCGACCTGTTGATCCTGACAGCAGATCATGGGAATGATCCCAGCTGGACGGGCACCGACCACACGCGTGAACAGGTGCCGGTTCTGATCGCAGGGATGGGGGCCGGCTCCATTGGTCAGGTGGATTTCGCTGATGTCGCTGCCAGCATCGCCCAACACCTCAACATTCCGGCGCATGGGCCGGGGCGGAGTTTCCTATGAGCGTCGCTGACCTTCCCAAAATCGAACTGCACTTGCACCACGAGGGGGCCGCACCGCCCGCTTTCATCCGGCAGTTGGCGCATGAAAAGCGAATGGACCTGAGCGGCATCTTCAAGCCGGACGGGTCTTATGACTTCCGCGATTTCGCACATTTCCTGAGCGTCTATGAAGCCGCCAGCGAGGTGCTGACCGGCCCTGAAGAGTTCCGCCGTCTGACGCTGGCAATACTCGAAGAAAGCGCCGCAAACGGAGTTGTCTATTCGGAAACCTTTCTAAGCCCCGATTTCTGCGGTGGCGGCGACGTTGCCGCCTGGCGGGATTATCTGGCTGCCATTCAGGATGCCGCTGGCGAGGCAGAAACCAAACTGGGCATCACCCTGCGCGGGGTCGTCACCTGCGTGCGCCATTTTGGACCGGAGCAGGCCAAAGCCTCGGCAATTTGTGCTGCCGAAACCGCCGGAGACTGGATCGTGGGATTTGGTATGGGGGGCAACGAAGGGGTAGGGCGACAGGGTGATTTTGCGTGGAGTTTTGATTGCGCCCGCGAGTCAGGGCTGCGTCTGACCACCCATGCGGGCGAGTTTGGGGGCGCCGACAGTGTGCGAGACGCTGTACGTGATTTGAAAGTCGAGCGTGTCGGCCACGGCGTGCGCGCCATCGAAGATGCGGACCTGGTGCACGAGCTGAAAGATCGTGGCACGGTTTTGGAAGTGTGCCCGGGATCAAACGTTGTCCTTGGCCTCTATCCTGACTTCGCCGCGCACCCGATCGCGCGGCTGCGCGACGCGGGCGTCAAGGTGACGGTGTCAACCGACGACCCGCCCTTTTTCCACACGACGATGCGCCGCGAGTATGAGATGCTGGCGCAGGCCTTCGACTGGAAGGAGCAGGATTTTGCCGACCTCAACACCACTGCGCTTGCAGCGGCGTTCTGCGATGAAGATACCCGTGAGCGGGTCAAGAAAAGAATGGAGATGACATGAGCGACCACCTGACCGTTGTCGACCACCCGCTGGTGCAGCACAAACTCACGCTGATGCGGGACAAGGGCACCTCGACTGCCGTGTTCCGACAGTTGCTGCGCGAGATTACACAGCTTTTGGCCTATGAGATCACCCGCGAGATGCCACTTACCACGCGGTCCATCGAAACCCCGATGGAAGAGATGGAGGCCCCCATTCTGGCAGGCAAGAAGATGGCGCTGGTGTCGATCCTGCGCGCGGGCAACGGTATGCTGGACGGTGTGCTGGAACTGGTGCCGTCGGCCCGCGTGGGCTTTGTCGGTCTTTACCGGGATGAGGAAACGCTGAAGCCGGTGCAGTATTATTTCAAGGCCCCCGAGGGCCTGAAAGATCGCCTTGTGATTGCAGTGGACCCGATGCTGGCCACCGGCAACAGCTCGGCCGCTGCGATTGATCTGCTCAAGGATGCAGGTGCCACCGACATCCGGTTTCTGTGTCTGCTGGCCGCCCCCGAAGGGGTCGCCAGAATGAAGGAAGCGCACCCCGATGTGCCCATCGTAACCGCCTCGCTTGATCGTGAACTGAACGAAAAAGGCTATATCATGCCGGGACTTGGCGATGCCGGTGATCGTATGTTCGGCACGAAATAAGGCGAATCAGAGGCAACTGAGTCCTTTACTCAAGAGCTGAATTGCGGCATCCTGCCTCCACATCTTGTGGGGGCAGTCATGAGAATTACAAGAGTTATTGCAGTAACCATAATGGCCGCAACGGCTGGTTTAACGAGTTTGAGCGCACAAACTCTGCGGAAGTCGTCGCCTCCGGCTGAATTCCCTCCTGCGTCCTACAAAGGCAATCAGTATGTTGACAGCCGCGGTTGTATCTACATCCGCGCAGGTATTGACGGCAATGTGACCTGGGTTCCACGCGTGTCGCGCGACCGTCGCCAGGTCTGCGGCTACAAGCCCTCTGCCGTGGCCGGTGCTACAGCCCGCCCGACGCAGGCTCCCAAACCCAAGCTGATCACCATCGAACCGACCACGCCCGCAGCAACAGCAACGGCTGCTGCCACCGCGGCGCCCAAGCCAAAACCCAAGGTTCAGACCAAACCCAGCCCCGGACCAAAGCCAACTGTGGTCTCGACCCCGAAGCCGGCAACAACGGCCGCACCTACGGTGCGCACCGCAACCCCGACTGTCCGGACCACGACGCGCACAACAACAGCGCGTCCTGCGACAACAACAACGGTTCGCCCGACGTCGACACGTCCGGCCACCGCCGTTGCACCCAAGCCCACAACAGCCACAGCGCCCGTGGTTGCCCCGCGCCGTGCCTCTCCGGCGGCAACGGGAGGCGGATGTTCGAATGCATCGAGCTTTAGCCAGCAATTCATCAACAAAAGTGGTGTTAGATGTGGCCCGCAGACTGAATCGCCAATCACCTACGGCTCGGGCAGCAACCGCAAGTCATCAAGCCTGAACGCAGAACCGGACACTCAGGGAGTTCGCGTGTCCCTGGACACTCGCATTTTGCCTCGGCACGTATACGACAACCGTCAGAATACAACCAACGTCGAAGTCCCCAAAGGGTTTCGCCCAGTTTGGAAGGACGATCGCCTGAATCCATACCGGGCAGAGCGAACCCTGCGCCCCGCCATTACGTACAGTCGATTTGAGCCTCCCACCGGATTTCGGGCGGTTGAACGCGAAGATGATCGTTTGAACCCGAACCGCGGGGTTCGGACAGCCGCAGGCGACGCCCAGACCGATGCCATCTGGGAACAAACTTTGCCCAGAACTCTGCGTCACATCGAAACCAACCCGCAGGTCATTCCGATCAAAGGGGTTGAAAATTCGTACACGAACCTGGCTCGGCGCCCGAACCGGTTGACCTTCTCGACCCGCTCGGGGCCAACTGCACCGGTTGAAGCGCGTTATGTCCGGGTTGCGGCCTATCAGAACGACAGCGCCGCGCGACAGGCCGCCAAATCTCTGTCTGGCACCGGGTTGCCCATGAACGTGGGCACGGTGCGTCGTGGCTCTGGCACCTACAAAGTGGTTCTGGTGGGTCCATTTAGTTCGCAGGCACAAGCGGCCTCGGCGCTGAATCAGGTGCGTGGCGCCGGGTTCTCGAATGCACGCCTGACCAAGTGATCACGATAGATTAAGCTGCAAATCATCTGCGGTGTCATTCGCCGCAGATGCTTTGCAGCAGCACCCAATCGCGATCCGGCAACACCGGCTCCAACGTTCGACCTGCCATTGGGTCAGCCTCAATCAAACCCAGAACCGTTTCTCCTGTGACATCCAATGCATAGGCATAAGGCGACGACGGGATTGCGGCCTGGCCAAAGAGCGCCAACATGGCGTCTTCATCCAAAGCTTCGCGCGGTTCAGCCAGGGCTTGCTCGGCATAGCGATCCAGAACATTGGGGGCGATATCCCCTGTGGTGAGCAATCTGAAGGATGGCCAGGCACCGGCAAAGTCCAAAACCTCGTCCAGTGGGTCCGTCTGTTCCGCACGGGCGCGTTCGGCCAAGACAAACCCCGCCGCCACCGCCGGATCTTCGTGATCTTCGATCAGCGTGCGATTGAGCAGCACGATGCCACCTGGCAGATGCAGGCTGTCTGCCACGCCCGACGGCACAACCGCCAACCGGTCCACACCGGTGCGGGCCGCCAGTTTGCGCAAGATGGGATCGGCATCGGGCTGCGAGCACTCTTTCCCGCCGACGCGTTCGATCCGCTCAAGCAGGGCGCGCCCGATCTCTTGCCGCTTTATGTCAGGCACGACACTTATGGTATGACGTTTCATCGCGCCGGGAAGCCAGACCACCAGCACCGCTGCCAAAGCGGCGCCGACGCCCAGAACCGTGGCCAGACGCAGGCGCCCGGGATGTGGGCGGGCCCGGTCGATGGCGCGTTGCAGCCGCTCGATGGCCTCGATCATGGTGGTCTCGCCCTTGGCCAGTTCCAGCGTTTCGCCGGGATCACCGTCAGGGTGATAGATGGCGGGGAATTCGCCAGGGTTTTGACGAACAAGCGCCGCCAGGGACCAATGCGTCAGGGCGCTGTCATTGAAATCTGAAATGGTGAGCGTGGCCTCGCCAATCGAGACAACGACCTCGCGGCGCTGCTCTTCGGCTGAGGCGCGCCACAGACCGGTCGCTTCGATCCGTTCATATTGCTTGAGAGCGGTCATTCGTGCTGGATCTGCTCGTGTTGTCTTTTGTCCCAATCTAGCATGCCCTAACCCTACGCCGCAAACGACTAGCCAGATTTTTCCGCAAGGATGCTGTCGCAAACGCCCGCCGGCGTCGCCTGCGGGCTTGCCAAGGCCCGGTAAACCGCCGAACAAGAGGCCATGCAGGCGGAAATCAAAAACTCTCCCATCGCGGCGGCGGCTTTCATGGTGGCGTCAATGGCTCTGATCGGGGTCATCGACAATTTTATCGTGTATCTGGCCGATTCCATTGGCCTGTGGCAGTTCCATATGGTGCGGTCGTCCATGATGTTGCCGATCGTTTTTCTGATGTCGGTTGTCGGCCTCGGACGGTTCGGACCTCAGCGTCTGTGGGCCGTTGTCATACGCAGCTTGCTGATTGCCACTGCGATGCTGTTCTATTTCAGTGCTTTGGCTCTGATGCCTATTGCGCAGGCCCTGGCTGGTCTCTTTACCTCACCGATCTTCATTCTGTTGATCACGGGTCTGGGGATGGGGCAAAAAATTGGGCCTTGGCGGGTTTTGGCCGTGGCCATCGGGTTCACCGGTATCCTGTTTGTTCTTCAGCCCGACCCACAGGATTTCGACTGGAATATCCTGATCCCCGTTGTCGGTGGGCTGTTTTACGCCCTTGCGGCCATCGCCACCCGCAGCCTGTGTGGCGGGGAAAGCACCGTCGCCCTTTTGGGCGGCATGACCATCGCGCTTGGCCTGATGGGGGTGACGGGTGTAACGGTGCTGCATTTCTTTCCGATGGACAGCATTGATGGTCCGGCGGGTTTTGTCACGCGCGGATGGGTCTGGCCCATGGATGACGCTCTTGTTTGGGTCGTCGTGCAGGCGGTTGGATCAGTCACTGCCGTATTCATGCTGATCAAGGCCTATCAATTGGGCGAGCCGTCTTATGTGGCTGTCTTCGAATATTCGGTGATGATCTTTGGTCCGGTCTTTGCCTGGGCCGTTCTGGGGCAGGGCTTGGGCCTGTGGCAGATCGTTGGAATAGCACTGATTGCCTTTGCAGGCAGTATCATCGCTATTCGATCCAAGTCCTGAGGGTTTTCCCGGCCCTCCAACGTGGTATGGCTGTGTCATGATCATTTCGACCGGCCGCAATTATATCTTTGTTCATATCCCCAAGACCGGCGGCACGTCCTTGTCCCTGGCACTCGAGGCAAGGGCCGGAAAGGATGACATCCTGTTGGGCGATACCCCTAAGGCGGTGCGCCGCAGACCGCGCGTCAAGGCGTTGACGGATCTGGCCCGGGGTCGATTGTGGAAACATTCCACATTGGCGGATATCGAAGGGGTCGTTGCTCCGGATACCTTCGACAAAATGTTCGTCTTTACCCTTGTACGCAACCCGTGGGATCGCGCTGTCAGCTATTACCACTGGCTTCGCGAGCAAAGCTTTGACCACCCCGCTGTCGACTTGGCCAAGGCCCTTAAGTTCAAGCCGTTCCTGCTGCACCCTGATACGCAAGCCGGGTTCCGGCAGATGCCAGCGTCTGCCTATGTGCAGCGGGCAAGTGGGCGCGAACAGTGCCAGGTGTTCGCGCGGATAGAGCATCTGGTGCCCGACCTTGAACCGGTCGAGGCGCACTTGGGGTTTTCCCTGGACATCCCCCACATCAACCGATCCCCTCGAGGGGAAGATTACCGGGTCTATTTTGACGACGAAACGGCCCAGGCGATCCAGGACATGTGCCATAAGGACATCCAACGGTTCGGGTATGCCTTCGACTGATACGGCCCGTTTGTTGAAGTTTTGAGTTCAATCCCCTTCAAACCGCCTGAATTGTCGGAAATGGTCGGGGTAATGCCACAATCTTGCCCTTGTTCGGACGTCACAGCGGCATTCGAATCGGGCCTTTTGATCTGACATCATAGTTAATCCGGCATGCTTGTGACTGCTGCTGCCACAAACAAGGAATAGGCTTGTGTTCGGATGGAAAGAAAAACGGGGTCGGGGAACCCCTCGTATGGCCGAAACCAGCGCTGCTCTGGACGGTTTGTTGATCACGGGTCAGGCCGGGTTCTTCAAGGGCACTCATGTGGCCTCGAACCTGGGGTGGCGTGCGGTTGAAACCCTGTCCATTGGCGACCGGGTTCTGACGTTTGATCACGCAATGCAGCCAATCGTCGACATTCAACGCGAGACATTGATCATGCCCGAAGGGGACGTGGCCGGAGCCCGCCGCCCGGTGTTGGTGCCGGATGGTGCGCTTTTCAACCGGCGCGAGCTGTGGTTGATGCCGGATCAAGGGATGTTGATAGAATGCGATGCGGCTCAGGACATCGCAGGGGATCCGTTTGCCGTTGTCCCTGCACGTCTTCTCACCGGGTTGCGCGGGATCACCTTGGGGTGTCCAGGCGAGCAGATTGAAGTGACCACCATCGGTTTTGCAAATGACGAAGTCATATATGTCGAGGGCGGGATGCTGGCGCATTGTCCAAGCCCACAGCCGTTATTTTCCGAAACAGGCAGCCCCATTGCAGGGCTGTATGACGTGCTTGGCGGGCCCGCCGCACAGTTCCTGATCAATTGCATCATTGATGACGACGATGCTTTGGCGGTGGCTTCGGACCCTGCTGAACTGCCAGGCGGGTTCCATGACGGGCCGGCGCGTCCCAGCCGTCCTGTTAGGTCCATCTAGTCCCCGCTCTTTCGGGGGTTTGGAGTTTCGATACCCTCGGTCTCCAACGTGAAACCGGCGCCCCTTGGGACGCCGGTTTTATTGTTCCACATTGGCGTCAGCCTCAGGCCGCCTTGGCCTCGGGATTGAAGCGACCATAGAAGGTCTGGCCTTTTTCCGCCATTTCCCGCAGCAGCGGCGGGCAGGC
>FYBJ01001937.1_pt1 | contig 20227 bp, 18 predicted proteins | sample 1134611 | NCBI WGS metagenome assembly FYBJ01 (sample SAMEA104116008, study PRJEB20421) | marine metagenome | isolation source: marine | reverse complement strand
ATCTCACCGTCGTTGCCGGTTTATCCCTGCTGGCGCGGGGAACTCTCGGTTCAGGCGTTGCAAACCTGGCTACCGGGCGGTTTATCCCCGCTAACGCGGGGAACTCGTAGTCCATCATTCCACCTATGTCTGAACTCCCGGTTTATCCCCGCTGGCGCGGGGAACTCCCGGGGGATAATGTTTACGGTCATGCGCCCCCCGGTTTATCCCCGCTGGCGCGGGGAACTCTGGGCGGCTTGCCTTGCAGCCAGCTCCAGCAGCGGTTTATCCCCGCTGGCGCGGGGAACTCAAGCTGGCTGGCAATCTCTTTCGGGGTGAGTCCGGTTTATCCCCGCTGGCGCGGGGAACTCTAGTTTCCGTATCTCCGGATTTATAAAGCTGACGGTTTATCCCCGCTGGCGCGGGGAACTCGCAGGCGGCGACGCGCAGGGTATGCGCGATTCGCGGTTTATCCCCGCTGGCGCGGGGAACTCGCGACCGCTCAGAAATTCCAGACCCGATCCAAACGGTTTATCCCCGCTGGCGCGGGGAACTCTCAACATTATCAATTACAACCGACAGGGAGCCCGGTTTATCCCCGCTGGCGCGGGGAACTCAGCGTGTTCGGCATCACCTTTGGCTTCGGCTGCGGTTTATCCCCGCTGGCGCGGGGAACTCTGCGTGAGCGTATCGCCGCGCGTCTGCGAAAGCGGTTTATCCCCGCTGGCGCGGGGAACTCTCTAAAAGTATACATTTGTTCTTAAAGCATTTTTTCCCATAAAAACAACCCACCAACCTTAATGTAACATTTCCTTATTATTAAAGATCAGCTAATTCTTTGTTTTCAAACAGGTAAAAAAGACACCAACCTTAAACCATCCAAATCTACCGGGGTACGCCTGTTTAACCCAAATGTCTGGAACTCAAATCCCGTTTCCGTATTCGTTGCCCATGCCATCACTACATTGCCTTCTTCCGCCAGTCCAGCTATTTGTTCCCAGATCATTTCACGAATTTTTGCGGATACATCACCTACATATACCCCTGCACGTACCTCCAACAACCAGATGGCTAATCTGCCTCGTAAGCGCGGAGGTACATTTTCAGTGACCACGACCAACATACTCATTTCAGCTACTCCGATGGCCTGCATCTCCCAGTGAAACAGGAAGCGGAATGGCAACAGGCTGTGCATCTTCAGGTGGGGCCGGCGGTTGTATTTCTCCAGCGGCAAGCACGTCCTCTATAAGCGGAATCAATTTGGCTAATGTTTTACTACTGCGAAAAATATCCCTGCACGCCAAACGGACTTCCCGGTCCGGCTCACCAGGGTTACGACGCGCTATCTCAAAAGCTTTCGGTACAACAGTGTCAAATTTAATGATGTCTGCAATATCGTAAACAAAGGAAAGAGGCTTTCCTGTATGCACAAACCCAATAGCTGGTGCATAACCAGCTGCAAGTATCGCCGCTTCAGTTACGCCGTATAAACAGGAAGTTGCAGCGCTAATGCATTGGTTGATCGTATCGCCCTTTTCCCAGTCTTTCGGATCGTAGCGACGTCCATTCCATGTCACGCCGTATTGCTTCGCCAGAAGTGCGTAGGTTGCCCGCACGCGACTGCCTTCTATACCTCTGAGTTGCTCTACGGAGCGCCGGGCAGGCGCAGGTTCTCCAAACCGAAGTTCAAACATTTTACGTACGACCTTCAGACGCAAATCTTCATCCAGAGCAAGTTTTGCCTGATAGAGCAGCTTATCTGAACGCGCACCTCCAGGCTGACCAGAAGCATAAACACGAACGCCCGCTTCCCCCACCCATACCAACAATGTTCCAACTTGCGCAGCCAGGCGTACAGCTGCATGCGAAACCCGTGTACCAGGTTCCAGCATGATGCAGGCAACCGAGCCAACAGGAATATGAGTGCGGATCCCTGTCTTGTCGATAAGTACAAACGCGCCATCTATTACATCGATCTGCCCATATTGCAGAAAGATCATGGAGACGCGATCTTTGAGTGGAATGGGATTAAGGGGAAGCCAGGTCATTTTATTACACCTCAATCACAGTGGAGCCAAAGATAGCAAGCCACATCCCATCGATTTAGCTGGCCCAATACCTTGCTGTACAAGATCTATTAACGCTGGCGCGTCGTTGATGGTGAGCACACCTTCAAAGCAAACCGTTTGGATCTTTCCACTTTTACCATCACCAGAAAAATACTGTGGCCGTTCCGATATGGGATGCACATCTTCAACGCGCGCCGCATTGCCCAATTTACGTTGCAACCACGCGATTTGTTCTGCTTCTTTTATTAACGGAACCCGACAGCGTTTAATATTCCCTTTACTGTCCAGGCGCTTTTGATTGTCGAGAATAGTTTTGATCGGATTTGCCCGAAGCCGAAAATAGAGTGGAACACCAACCTGAAGTTGAAATTCAACCTGTTTAGTTTTAATGACTGTCGCAACGGCAGTTGAAACAGGCATTTGCGCTGACTGCAATAAAACATGACAGCCTTCTGGTGTGTTTCGCTTCTCAACATGAAAAAGAAAATCACGAGCAGCATCCGGTCTGTTTGGAAATAAATGCCATAATCCCTGGTGAAGTTGGTAAAGATCCCTGCTCCAGGCCCTGGCAATGATGACTTTACTGAGATACATCCATACCTCCTTTAATCACATACCATTCTCGGGAAGCAAATTGTCGAGGCAAGGTGATCATCGGTTCGTCGCGCGCCGTAAATTTTAAATGATGCCCTGTAACTGATTCCTCACTATATATATCGCCGCCAACGGGCTCATAATTTAATAGCGCCTTCTGAGGATCCGATGCCTGACATGTCCCCAAAAAAAGCGGGTGTGTTAGTGGGCAACTTCTCCGCCCCAGGTAAGGTGTATACCGAGGCTTTAATACTGCTTTTTCAAGTTCTGAGATAACCATCGTTGCATGGGGTGTTAACCAGAGAGCGACGGTAAAGGAGGCATCACATAAATATTCGCGCCATGTTTGAATCGTTTCGTGACTTTTCAAACCACGGTAATCTTCTCGCGCTCCAAGGACTGTATGGTAATCACGCAACCCCGTTACAGACACACGACGATCGTCAAGAATGAGTTCATCGCAGCGCACTGCAAATTGCACACTCTCTGATAACGCCTGTAATGAAGAAGTATCATCACGTTGGATCCCAAGACAAGCCCCGAGTAGCCCTAATAACCCGCTTCGGGTCGGAAATCTTCCGGTAGGTCGCGTTCCTTCAAAGGTCGGCTGCCCCCAGGCTTGCATTGGCCCAGCAAGCCGCAAGATCAAATAAGATCTCATGTTCACGCCTCGCCATTATTACGAACCCAGGATTTTAACTGTTCTAAAGTAGGCATTTGTTTAACTTGAGCAGTAATTGGGTCTACATCAGATAAGCTGAATTGCGCAGCAGCTCCGTTCAGACCATATCCATTGGCAACGCGATCCCAATATTGATTAAACGCCTGTATAGACGGTTGCAAAAAGCCATCTTTCGCTTTAACCGCTTTTTCAAAAGCATTTGCCATAGAAAGTGGCATATCGGAGAAATTAACCATTACCATATCCGCAGGGTTAAAAGCGGCATAAGTACGCTGTTTTGCTCCAGGGACCTCTGTTGCCAGCATATGAACAACATGGGTTGCAATTTCCAGAGCCTGCTCCCTGGAGGCACCACCTAAATTTTCCTGAAGTTGAGCGAGGTTAATGTTGGCATAACGATAAAAAACACCCGATGAAAATTCCTGAGTTCCCAGATGTGCAGAACCTTGTTCCTGTAAATCATCTACAGCGGTGAACCAGTCAATATCAGAATCAACCTGATGAGTAGTGATCGCATGCGCAATGGACATTGCACCATCAACTTTTCCCAACTCAGTCATCATGCCGCTGGTTGCCATTCTTCCACTAAGCGCAATATCAACACCCTGCTGTAAATTCACACGTATGGCGGCAATATCTTCCTTAAGAACTTTGAGCAGCTTTTTATCATCCAGATTATCAGCCTCTGCTTTTGCAACCTGCTCACAGAACCAGGCTATTTCTCCCACAACCCAGGGAGTAACCGCATCGGCAGAAATCTTTTCGGCTTCATCAACTGATTTACCGGAGAGCAGCGCTAATGTCTTATCGATGATTTTTTGGTCAAAACGTTCACCAAGTTTTTGCCGAAGAACATCACGTAATTGTGCAAGATGAATGGTTCTGAGACTGGATTCACCAATATTTTGTGCGTAATAACCACTTTTACGCATCGCACGTTTAAGGCTTTGACTTGAAATTCTTACTCGTCTTTTGCCGCCGAAAATAGCGTCTTTCTGCATGTTCATATCGTCGCGGTTCAGACATGAAGGGCTGTGAGAGATCAGAACATGAATATTGATAAAGTTAGACATAGAAAGGTTTCCTTACGCATTTTTGTTTGTGGTCAATACAAAATCTTCCAGAAGTTGCTGGCGTTCGCGCTTTCCCCACCAGGTCAACATCCTGGCCATTAATGGCCAGTCAAGTACGGGTTCGGCGTGAGTAAGTAATCGACGTAACTGGACCATATCGGCTGTTCTGTCAGCCCGAATTAATTGAAAGATACGGCGCTCGTTAATTCTTCCACTATTGGCTAAAGCTCTTCCCAACGAGATACCTGTTGTTTGCTCCGATTTTTTGTCCTGATGTCGGATGACATTCTTTCCTGCGCTCAGGCAAAACACCATGCGCAAAAGAGCCTGCTGGTGACGTGGGTTTTCCCAACCAAAAGGTTGCACCAGCCTATAAAACGCAGGGATATCGCGTAATTCATCAGGTTCTGAAACACGTCTAATTTGCGCACATGATCCATTATCCAGTTGTTGCCAGGCTCGATATAAAGCCATTGCATCAATTTCATCAGCCATTTGATGGCCCTCCTTGCGGTTTTAACTCCCGTAAATGTTTGTATAGCGTGGCGCGGGCAAGCGCTAATGTGCTTATTAATTTAGGATGATGTGCATAGGGAGCTACAGATTGATTAAATAGCATTTCACACAATTGATGAAGTTTGTCTCGTAAATCAGCTATTACCTCATCAGCCTGGGAAAAATTAACATTCGCCAGTACATCGGGAATTAATAATTCACTCTGTCGATAGAAATGCCTTTCTGCAGTCTCATGAACAGAGACTCCGGCCCCTTTGAAGTCTTTATTTTTAAACCCTTCTGCAAAGGTATATAACGCCTTGCGTAAGGCTGTTTTATATCCCAAACCAACAGTCACAATTTCGTTTATCACATTGCCGTATTGTTGCCACCCCTGATTAAACATCAACACATCATGACGCCGTTCAAGAATAGATGCTTGATTATTACGATATCCCCCCATAATCAATTCAAGAGGACTTTGCGGCGCAATATTTCTGAATTGATTCACAACCGCCGCCACGCGATTTCCATTTTCATTTTGAATAATCTTATCTACCACAACTCGGCTGATTTGTGTCCATGATGGTGCGGAGGTGGTGAAAGCAAGAAATTTTTCCTCAACCTCCCCTTTCTTGACTGTTACCAGACAAGGGGAATGCGGATGGGGCCATAGCCCATTAACTGTAAAGGTAAATTTTTCCTTAAGAAAACCGGTATAACGCAAATTGCTTTCCTGTCCACAGCAAGAACATTTACCAATCCCAATGGGATCGCATAATTCAATATGCGCTGGTTGCCAGAATAGACCACGGACAAACCCAATTGACGAAGCAGGTATAGACTCATTGGACTTGATAGGTTTAATCCAGGTAGGTTGGTTTTCCGTATGTGATTCATTAGGAAATTGTTTTTGAAGACGAGGTAATGTGAGGACATTGAGTAACACCGTTGAACGAAGATCGATCCCACGTACGAACGTTGTTACAGGTGTTCCTCCACGTAAACCGCTTTTAAAACCACCACCAAAACCTGGTGCCTGATTCGCCTGGTTGAATAACGCAATCGCAGTGCATCCACCACATAATGCTTCACCCTGCCCCGGTTTATTGACAAATGCACAATTCGTCGCGCCGCTTACCCCAGCCAACAGTTTTTCCATTGGAGTCACATCATTTGCTTTGACACCTTTGGTCTGCATAAAGGGATGTTCTGCGTGATTAAGGTAGAACATATCTATCCACGGCGCGATGAGTTGTTGAAACTCATCTTCAGTGAGCGGATTCATTATGCGATGTCGAAATTCAACGTCATCTTTTGCCGGGGCGATAATTTGCCCAATGCAAACCAGCAGTGCTAAAGCGGCCAGTTCCATATCGTCACGGGGCAAACTTAATCGCCACTGATCTCTACTGCAGTATAGCGATTGCAGATTTATGATTTGGACTTTCCCCCCGTTTCGCGGGCGTACAGGGATCCAGTTATCAATAAGCAAATTCATTTGTTCTCCTTCATATGCTCCGACATTTCTCCTGCATTTCTATACGTCGGCACACTTCCGTTATCGGTAAAAACAAAGAAAAAATACGGCGTAATTAATTCAATAATCACATTCACTGCAAAAATATATTCATTGGTTTAATACAATTAACCTATACATATATTAAGATGTGTTGAATTGTTTAAAGACAATAATGCATGCATTTCAAATCTGCAAGTTATTCGTTTTATTATTAAAGAAACTTTTAGTTATAATAATTACCATGAATTTTATTACATAAAATATTCATACTGTGAATATAAAATCTCATACCGGGAAATTAAAAGAAGATGTACATTGTGCACCTTCCCTACTTAAGTAGGGATAAACCGTTATTGGTCTTATTATCGTCATTGATAACAATCATTCCCGAAGTTATTTGGGATTTGCAGGGATGACTCTGGTCATCCCTTCATCCCCTGTATAGGTAATAACAATACTGTTACCCTGCCAGACCCATCCATCCAGATTCTGTTTCCCTTCCAGCCAAAGTAACCCATCTTCATCTACTACTTCAGAAAAACTACGTTTCCAGGTGAAGGGTACATTGACGCGATTAAGTGCAAGCGCCTCATACTGCTGTTCATGACTTAGGTCCTCGTAGACCTGGCCATCGAGCAGTTGTTTACCTGAAGACGTTTGTACATAAGGCAATAATGGCAGGCTCATTTCCCCATCCCTCGTTACCGCAAGAATGGTTTCATCGTTATCCTGCAAGCTATATTCTTCAGCCCACTGCAGGACCTTGCGAGCCTTGAACCTTTTTTCACACTCGGCGCTTTCAAATTTATCCATGCCATTGCCGACCCATTCTGGCTCATCCATTTCCGCATCATCGTAAATGCTATCCAGCCATTGCCGGTAAGCATCAGGGAAAAATAAGGATGCTCCATTAAGCTCCTCAATATGTTGCTGCGTCCGCCACATGACTCTAACGTTGCTATAAATATGCTCATGTCGTCCGTAACCCTCGCCATCAGGCAGCAAAATGGTGGCAACAGGAATCTCAAAACCAGCGGGACGATATTTGCGATGATGGCGATGTAAACGGCCCAATCGTTGGAAAAGCAAATCTGCAGGACAATGCTGAGTAATTAACCAATCAAAATCAACGTCGAGTGATTGTTCCACGACCTGGGTTGCGACAAGTATCCGTCCAACATTTCGCTTCCCATTTTTGCCGAAATTGCTAATAACTCGATTCTCTTTTTCACGACGATCGTTCAGCGTAAAGCGCGCATGAAACAAATCTATATCTACTTGCGTGTTATTTAGCTCCTTTAGCCGTTGGTAGCATACTTGTGCAACGTCAACCAAATTGCAAATAAGACAGACCTGTGCACCCGCGTTTGCCGCTGCGATCATTCGCTCTAACATCGTAAGGTCAGGTAACATGTCAGCTAAACAAATAGGTTCTGGCTGAATCGAAAAGCGGGGCGGGAGTTGTTCTGGATGAGCTAGCAGATCAAAACGTTGCGCACCATTCACACCTCGCCAGTTAATGAGTGGATATGCGGAGTTATTTTCCACTGGATCTGTATGCAGACCATAAGTATCCAGAAGTTTCTGTTTTTGTTTCATTGGTAGGGTTGCGGAAAGAAGAATAACACTCCCTCCCACATCAGCCTGAGCCTTGAGCACTGCCTCCAGCAAGCCGTTCATATAGGTGTCGTAAGCATGAACTTCATCAACAATTAAAACACTTCGACCAATTCCCAAACCACGGATAAAGCGGTGTTTAACTGGCAATACCGATATCAACACCTGATCAATCGTGCAAACGCCGATTTGCCCAAGAAACACTTTCTTATTGCTTTGTGACAACCACTGACAACACTGAACCCACGCTTCTTCTTGCCCCTGTTCAGTAATCGCGCGTGATTTTATTGATTGAAAGAGGTGGTTAAACCGTGAATTGCCATGAGCAAGAATAAGATTTGGGGATGAAAATAAGTGGCTCGCGCTCGCTTCCATTCTCGTAAGCATAGCATTCGCGGTAGCTTGTGTTGGGAGGGCAAAAATAACACTATCCGCAATTTGTTGATCAATAAGTTTCCAAGCATAGGCCAGCGCTGTTTCCGTTTTACCGGAGCCTGTAGGTGCCTCTATTACCGTCAGCCCGGGAGCTACTGGAAGAGCATCAACTAACACCTGTAATTGTCTGGGTTGATAGCCATTGTCCAGTAGTGCATGAACACCTTCATAACATCGCTTATTTGATACAAGTCCACTCAACTCCAATACCCGGCTCGCATCCTGCTGTCGGTCCTGGAAATACGTTCTCAGAGCATTTATGTCGGAAGGCGCATCCTCATTAAACAGAAAGGTATTCGTTGTAGTCCAGGAGCCTAACCAGTCAGCAAGCGAGCAAAAACCTGCTAACAGTGATGAACAATCAGGTGGTATATCGTTTATAGATAACCCCGCTGGCGTTAAAAATAATGCTTCCAGTACAGATATCCACTCCTCACGAGCCTGTTTATCTTGCGCAGCATAAGATGCCAGAGAAGCTGGCATTTCCCAACGCGACTTATCTTGATCCTGGGAATGTAATATAAAACCATGATTTCCTGTAACGGCCTCTACCCATGGAAACCAGGACTCATAAGGATGAGGAGCGGCATCAAAAAAACTGAAAAAATCCCCGAGAGATTGCTCTGAAAGTGAATCCTGGTTAAACCAATACAGACCGGCTGCACCATGATTAAATTTACGGCACATTTGTGTTGATGGACCATTAAGTGATGGCGTTGCAGGATTTAATTTCAGCCAACTTTCTGCTGATTTATATTGGAATCGTATATCAAACTTTCCAATATCATGAAGAGCAATGAAAAATAACAGCCAGGCCTTCACCCTCTGTTTTGATAGCATTTCATTTCGGCAAAAAGTATTTTGCAGTACGACTGATTGATCCCACCAGCAATCTGCAACAGCAGCAACATCAAGGCAATGATAAATTAACAGATGAATATCATTTCCTTTCGTCAAGCTTTTTGAGGATTTTCCCCAGTAATGGCATATATATTTAAAAGGTTCCATTAATAGCCTCCCTGTTTTTTTAGTATTATCGATGATATCAGCGGGCTATTTTTCGATGCTGCTCATAAATATCGAATTACAGTGATATACACATGTCTTGCCTCCCTGCAAAGAAGAGACTAACATTCGAATTGTTTGGGTTCGAACGCTGGCCTCAGGTTGATAGAAATATCGCCTGGGGCTTTTGTCCATCTGGAACCTCGCGAATGCTTAACGCCAGACAGCCTCAAGCACCCGACGCCATTCTATACCTGATAATTCTTCCCGCGGCGTTCACGTTTAAAATCAGGAATGCTGCTCGCAAAATAAAAACGCCCCCATCATTTCTGACAGAGGCGTTTAATTTGTCCGGCAATATTTACCCTTCGTGTAACCCACATTCCCTTTTTAAGCCAAAGAAACGCGTTTCTTCTTCCGCCATGCCGGGTTCCCATTTACGGGTTGTATGGGTATCGCCCACCGATAAATATCCTTCATCCCATAATGGGTGATATTTCAGGCCATGTTTTTGCAGGTACTGATAAATAGTTCGGTTATCCCAGTCGATAATCGGCAGCACTTTAAATACGCCACGCTGAATTGCCAGCACCGGTAAATTGGCACGACTGCCGGATTGTTCACGGCGCAGGCCAGCAAACCAGGTTTGCGCATTCAGTTCTTTCAGAGCCCGGTTCATCGGTTCGACTTTGTTGATGTCATTGTACTTTTCAATGCCTTCAACGCCCTGCTCCCACAGTTTTCCGTAGCGTGCTTCCTGCCAGGCTGCGCTTTCGGTAGCACGGTACACTTTCAGGTTGAGCTTGAGTTTGTCCGTTAACTCGTCAATAAAGCGGTAGGTTTCCGGGAACAAGTAACCCGTATCGGTGAGGATCACCGGAATATCCGGGCGAATTTGATTCACCAGATGCAGGCTCACCGCCGCCTGAATGCCAAAGCTGGAAGAAAGTACATATTCACCGGGCAGATTATCCAGCGCCCAGGCTACGCGGCCTTCAGCGTCCAGTTTTTCCAGTTCGGCGTTAGTTTCCGCCAGCGCCAGAATGCGATCTACCTTCGGCAGTTCGTTCAGGGCGTTTAGATCGAGTTTGGACATAGATTCCTCACTGTTTGCCTTGCCTGATGCGACGCTCACGCGTTCTTATCAGGCCTACAAGACCGGGCTGATGGTTAATCCCACAAATCACGCGCCGGATCGAGCACCGGGCGAATGATGCCCGCACGCACCGTAAAGTCGCCGAAGCCTTCACCCGCTTCGCGCTCTTTCGCCCAGCGCCCTATCAGTTCATCAAGCGACGCCAGGATTTCCGGCTCGGTGATGTTTTCTTTATACATCCGTGGGATACGTGTCCCAATGCGGTTGCCGCCAAGATGCAGGTTGTAGCGACCCGGCGCTTTACCCACCAGGCCCACTTCCGCCAGCATCGCGCGACCACAACCGTTCGGGCAGCCTGTTACACGCATCACGATATGCTCATCGCTGACACCATGTTTCGCCATTAAATTATCGATGTTGTCGATAAAAGACGGCAGGAAACGCTCTGCTTCCGCCATCGCCAGCGGGCAAGTCGGGAATGACACGCAAGCCATCGAGTTTTCACGCTGCGGCGTGACGGCATTCATTAACCCGCTCTCTTTGGCGATCTTCTCGATCTTCGCTTTCTCGCTTTCCGGTACACCGGCGATGATCAGATTCTGGTTCGCCGTAATGCGGAAATCGCCTTTGTGGATCTTCGCGATCTCCAGCAGGCCGGTTTTCAGCGGACGCGCCGGATAATCAAGGATGCGACCATTTTCGATAAACAGCGTCAGGTGCCAGTTATCATCAATGCCCTTAACCCAGCCAATACGATCGCCTCGTCCGGTGAACTCATATGGACGGATCGGTTCAAATTTGATCCCCGCGCGACGCTCCACTTCCGCTTTAAACGTCTCAACCCCCACGCGCTCCAGCGTGTATTTGGTTTTGGCATTTTTACGATCGGTTCGGTTACCCCAGTCACGCTGAGTTGTCACGACGGCTTCGGCCACCGCCAGCGTATGCTCCAGCGGCAGATAGCCAAACTCACTCGCGGTGCGGGCGTAGGTTTTCTTGTTGCCGTGTTCGATGGAAAGCCCACCGCCCACCAACAGGTTAAAGCCCACCAGCTTGCCGTTTTCGGCGATCGCCACGAAGTTCATGTCGTTGGCGTGCAGATCGATATCGTTCTGTGGCGGGATCACTACCGTGGTTTTGAATTTACGCGGCAGGTAGGTCTGGCCGAGGATCGGTTCTTCATCAGTAGTGGCGACTTTTTCCTGGTCGAGCCAGATCTCCGCATACGCGCGGGTACGAGGCAACAGATGCTCAGAAATCTTCTTCGCCCACTCGTACGCTTCCGCGTGCAGCTGCGACTCGTAAGGGTTCGAGGTGCAGAGTACGTTACGGTTCATGTCGTTAGCTGTCGCCAGCGCATCAAGACCGACCGAGTGCAGCATCTGGTGCACCGGTTTGACGTTCTTTTTCAGAATGCCGTGGAACTGAAACGTCTGGCGGTTGGTCAGGCGAATGCTGCCATAGATGGTGTTTTCACCGGCAAATTTGTCGATCGCCTGCCACTGTTTAGTGGTAATCACCCCACCCGGCAGACGACAGCGAAGCAGCATCGCGTGGCGCGGCTCCAGCTTCTGTTCAGCACGTTCGGCGCGGATGTCGCGGTCATCCTGCTGATACATGCCGTGGAAGCGAATCAGCAGGAAGTTGTCGCCCTTAAAGCCGCCGGTCAGACCGTCGTTTAAATCTTCCGCAATGGTGCCGCGCAGGTAGTTGCTTTCATGCTTCATGCGCTCGGCGTCTGTCAGTTTTCCTTCGACCACTAAAGGCCCTGGATGTTTTTCGCTCATTAGTAGACATCTCGCTGATAACGGCGCTCTACGCGCAGCTCACTTAAAAATTCATCCGCCGCTTCGGTGTCCATGCCACCAAATTCGGCAATCACTTCCAGAAGTGCCTGCTCAACGTCTTTCGCCATGCGATTAGCGTCGCCGCAGACATAAATGTGGGCACCATCATTGATCCAGCGCCACAGCTCCGCGCCCTGTTCGCGCAGTTTGTCTTGTACGTAAACTTTTTCTTTTTGATCGCGCGACCAGGCAAGATCGATACGTGTCAGCACGCCATCTTTGACGTAGCGCTGCCACTCCACCTGGTACAGGAAGTCTTCCGTAAAGTGCGGATTACCAAAGAACAGCCAGTTTTTACCTGGCGCTTCGTCGGCGGCGCGTTGCTGCATAAAGGCTGGGAACGGCGCAATACCGGTGCCTGGGCCAATCATAATCACCGGGGTTTCTGGATTGGCTGGCAGGCGGAAGTTATCGTTATGTTCGATAAATACGCGGACTTCGCCCTCTTCTTCCACGCGGTCAGCGAGGAAGCTGGAGGCACCACCGGCACGGGCGCGGCCTTCCACGTCGTAACGCACCACACCAACGGTGACGTGTACTTCGTTCTCGACTTCCGCCTGCGAGGAGGCGATGGAATACAGACGCGGCGTCAGCGGGCGCAGCAGATTAATTAGCGCTTCGGCATCAAGCTGTGCCGGGGAGAAACGCACCATGTCAACAATCGGCGTCGTCGCGGCGTAATGCTGTAACTTCGCTTTATCGCCCACCAGCGGCAGCAGTGTTTCACTGCGGGTAAGCGTGGCGTAATTCTCAACAATGTTGGCGGTGTTGACGGTCAGTTCGAAGTGCCACTGTAGCGCTTCGTTCAGAGGCAACGTTTTGCCCTCGACGGTGACAGGTTCATCGCCTTTCAGCCACAGCAGTTCGACAAGTTCTTTCACCAGTGCCGGATCGTTCTGATACCAGACGCCCAGCGCGTCACCCGGCTGGTAACGCATGCCCGAGTCACCTAAGTCAATTTCGATATGGCGAACGTCTTTTTCAGAGTTACGCCCGGTAATTTTCTGGTTAACAGAGAGGCTAGCCACCAGCGGCGCGTCTTTGCTGTACGGGCTGGTGTGGATTTCATTTACCGCGCCAGTAGCGACGGATTGCGAAGGTGCCGCGACAGGCGCACGCGATTTAAGCGCATCAACCACGCGGGCGCGCCACTCGCTGGCAGCAGCCTGGTATTCAACATCGGCATCGACACGGTCGAGCAGGCGTTCACCACCCAGTTCCGCCAGCTTGCTGTCGAAATCTTTCCCGGACTGGCAGAAAAATTCATAAGAGCTATCGCCGAGGCTAAACACGGCAAACGCGGTGTTTTCCAGCTTTGGCGCTTTTTTGGAGAACAGGAACTTATGCAGCGCGACGGCTTCTTCCGGCGGTTCCCCTTCCCCTTGCGTTGACGTCACTACGATGAGCAGTTTTTCGCTGGCGATTTGTTTGAATTTATAGTCGCCCGCGTTCACCAGCTTAACGTTCAGTTTTGCTGCTAATAAATCATCACGTAATGCTTCAGCAACCCGGCGCGCATTGCCGGTTTGCGAGGCGGAGATAATAGTTATACCCGGCATTTCTGCGGCTGGCGCTGGCGTCGCTGCAAGCGCAGCAGGCTGCTGATTGAGTACGCCCCAGAAATAGCCAGAAACCCAGGCAAGCTGGGTGGGAGTTAAATCGGTCGTGGCCGCCTGAAGGCGTGCCAGTTGCTCCGGGTTCAACGGAAGCAACGCGGAAGGTGGGACCTGTGTCGTCATGCGTCGTTATGTTCCAGTAAGCAAAGCTGTTTCTGCGCCCTGTCAGCGCCCATAAAACAGAAGAGAAGGTAAGGTTAACGGGGCAAACGGTGTGGATGAAAGACGGGATAGCGATAACTAATAACCAAATCGACTAACCTGTTTTAGCAATAGTCTTTAACAACAAAATAGATTAACCAACCTAATGAAAAACAAATGAATTTAGCCAATCATTAAGATAAATCAGCGATTTTGCGCAACAAAGTCGTTTTAGATAATGCGAAAAAACAGCCTTTCCGGTACTCTACGGCGGTTTTATCGTCCTGTAGAGAAATTATGATGTCCACCACGTTATTTAAAGATTTCACCTTCGAAGCCGCTCACCGCTTACCACACGTCCCGGAAGGGCATAAATGTGGTCGCCTGCACGGGCATTCCTTTATGGTGCGACTGGAAATTACCGGGGAAGTCGATCCGCATACGGGCTGGATTATCGATTTCGCTGAACTAAAAGCGGCGTTTAAACCAACCTACGAGCGCCTCGATCACCATTATCTCAATGATATTCCAGGTCTGGAAAACCCAACCAGCGAGGTTTTAGCAAAATGGATTTGGGATCAGGTTAAACCCGTTGTGCCGCTGTTAAGTGCGGTGATGGTAAAAGAAACCTGCACCGCAGGTTGTATCTATCGCGGCGAATGATAAGAGTGTGTCGGCGGTCAATTTCCCTTAAGTAACGCTATGTTAGGGTGTTGTGTTCTGGATATCTGGGGCATGACATGGAAGACGACTGCGACATTATTATTATTGGTGCCGGTATTGCAGGCACCGCTTGCGCGTTACGCTGCGCGCGAGCGGGTTTATCCGTTTTGTTACTGGAACGCGCTGAAATCCCCGGCAGCAAAAATCTTTCCGGCGGGCGGTTATATACCCATGCACTCGCGGAACTCCTCCCGCAATTTCATCTGACCGCGCCTCTTGAACGACGCATCACTCACGAAAGCCTTTCCCTGTTAACGCCCGATGGCGTAACGACGTTTTCCAGCTTACAGCCCGGCGGTGAATCCTGGAGTGTATTACGTGCACGATTCGATCCGTGGCTGGTTGCCGAAGCCGAAAAAGAAGGTGTCGAATGCATCCCCGGAGCGACGGTGGATGCACTGTATGAAGAAAACGGCAGAGTCTGTGGCGTTATTTGTGGTGACGATATTCTCCGCGCCCGTTATGTGGTGCTGGCAGAAGGTGCCAACAGCGTCCTGGCTGAACGTCACGGGTTAGTGACTCGTCCTGCTGGCGAAGCGATGGCGTTGGGGATCAAAGAAGTGCTGTCGCTGGAAACATCCGCTATTGAAGAACGTTTTCATCTGGAGAATAACGAAGGCGCAGCGTTGCTGTTCAGCGGCAGGATCTGTGATGACTTACCCGGCGGCGCATTTCTTTATACTAATCAACAAACGCTCTCGTTAGGGATTGTTTGCCCGCTCTCTTCCCTTACGCAAAGTCGTGTTCCGGCAAGCGAGCTGCTGACTCGCTTTAAAGCGCATCCGGCAGTGCGCCCGCTTATCAAAAACACGGAATCACTGGAGTATGGTGCGCATCTGGTGCCAGAAGGTGGCTTGCACAGTATGCCGGTGCAATACGCCGGTAACGGCTGGCTGCTGGTGGGCGATGCGTTGCGCAGTTGCGTCAATACCGGAATTTCCGTGCGCGGCATGGATATGGCGCTGACTGGCGCGCAGGCGGCGGCACAAACGCTGATAAGCGCCTGCCAGCACCGCGAGCCGCAAAATCTGTTTCCGCTTTATCATCACAACGTAGAGCGCAGCCTGCTGTGGGATGTTCTACAGCGTTATCAGCATGTTCCGGCGCTTTTGCAACGCCCGGGATGGTACCGTACGTGGCCTGCGTTAATGCAGGATATTTCCCGCGATTTATGGGATCAGGGTGATAAACCTGTTCCACCGCTGCGCCAGTTATTCTGGCATCATTTACGTCGTCACGGCCTGTGGCATCTGGCGGGCGATGTTATCAGGAGTCTGCGATGTCTGTAGCCCGTAATCTCTGGCGCGTTGCTGATGCGCCGCACATTGTTCCGGCTGACTCCGTTGAGCGCCAGACGGCAGAACGGTTGATTAACGCCTGTCCGGCAGGTCTTTTTTCGCTCACACCGGAAGGTAACTTACGTATTGACTATCGCAGTTGCCTGGAGTGTGGCACCTGCCGTTTGCTGTGCGACGAATCAACACTACAACAGTGGCGCTATCCGCCTTCCGGATTCGGCATCACCTACCGCTTTGGATAAATAATAAGGATAATTTATGCCCCTCTTACACCTGCTCCGCCAGAATCCGGTGATTGCTGCCGTTAAGGATAATGCCAGCCTGCAACTGGCAATCGATTCTGAATGCCAATTTATTTCCGTGTTGTACGGCAATATCTGCACCATCAGTAATATCGTTAAAAAGATTAAGAACGCCGGGAAATATGCTTTTATTCATGTTGATTTGCTGGAAGGCGCGTCAAATAAAGAAGTCGTTATTCAGTTTTTGAAACTGGTGACCGAGGCGGACGGCATTATCAGTACCAAAGCCTCAATGTTGAAAGCGGCAAGAGCGGAAGGTTTTTTCTGTATTCATCGCCTGTTTATTGTTGATTCAATTTCGTTTCACAACATTGATAAGCAAGTTGCGCAATCGAATCCGGATTGTATTGAGATCCTGCCAGGCTGTATGCCCAAAGTGCTGGGCTGGGTGACAGAGAAAATCCGCCAACCGCTGATTGCCGGTGGGCTGGTGTGCGATGAAGAAGATGCGCGTAATGCGATTAACGCGGGTGTCGTGGCGCTTTCCACCACGAATACCGGGGTCTGGACGTTAGCGAAAAAATTACTTTGACGGGATAATCGTAACCAATTGAATTTGGTTTGATTTGTAGGCCGCACGCCACATCCGACATTCAGCGCCTGATGCGACGCTTGACGCGTCTTATCAGGCCTACAAGTCCCCAGGCCAGAACCGTAGGCAGGATCATCCGGCAACACGTTATTGGCAATCTGCGTGAATGTTTGTCACCAGTGCCTCCAGCACCACTTTCCAGTCATCAACCACGCCAACATCTGCCTGTGAAAATACCGCAGCGCTGGCGTCATGATTAATCGCCACCACAAACTTGCTATTGCGTACGCCCGCCATTAACGCTGCTGCGCCAGAAGCGCCAACAACAATACACACCTCAGGTGCCAGCAGATGTCCGGAAATACCAATCACTTTTTCAGCATCAACGCCACCGTTCATCACTCGCGCCCGACTGTAGCCCACTTCGGCTCCCAGCTTTTCTGCCAGCATAGCGATTTCCTGGTTATCTGCCTCTCCGCCCTGCCCCACCACCAGCACCCGTCTGGCCTCAGCTAATGGGTCGCGGGTAACATTTTTCAGATCCTCTGTGCTAACCAGCCAGTCCGGAAGCGCACCCGGGACAATGTTCAGTTGTTGCATTCCAGAGGGCAACGTGGCGTTTTTCGCTGCTCCCGCCTGACGCGCCAGGGAAAGGCATAGCGGGCGTTTTTCTGTTTGCAGCGTCGCCGTTAGCGCATTTCCCCAGTGGGATTTGCGCACGCTTACGGTTGGAATATCTAACGAAGTCACCTGGCAGATGCTTGCACCATGTAAACGCCAGGCCAGCCGGGTCGACAGTTCATCGCCAAACGTTCCCGGCGGAAAGAGAACAACGTCCGCAGGCGTTCGCTGCCACTGTTCCACCAACGCATCCAGCACCTGTTCCGCCACTACAGGCTGAGGTTCAATCTGCCAGTGCGCCAGGGTACAACCGCTGAAATCCTGCGCCGCCAGCCAGCTTGCTATTGCGGCATTCTCCTGATTTATTGTCACAATTGCGATATTCATGGCTGCATCCTTTGGCGTAAATAGTCCTGCCATAGCTTTTGAGCTTTTTCTGCTACCGTTTGCCCATCAATCAGCGTCGCTCCGCGTCGTTGCTCTGCTCTTGCCAGTTGCAGACACTGCATCGCTGGCATTTCGGCAGCAACAGTTTTACGGATAATTTCTGCTTTCCCCGCAGCCATTCGCTGGCGCATTCCCGGTACTGGCAAGGCCACTTCACCGCACTGACGCACGGCAATCACCGCAGGCAAGCGAACCCGGCAACAACGCAACCCATGTTCAGTACGCTGTTCGAGGGTGATAAACAGCGCGTCGAGAGTGAAACGCTCCACCTGGGTGAAGCAGGGCCAGCCCAGCATTTCCGCCAGCAAAAATGGCGTTTGCCCATTCTGCCCTTCGCTGCTTTGGCAGCCGGTAATTATCAGATCCAGCGGATTCTGATGCTGCCATTCGGCAATATGGCGAGCGACAAATTCCGGCGCAAAGCGCAGATCTGCCGCCGTCTCCAGCAATACAGCTTCCTCAAACCCAAGAGCCATGAGATAGCGCAGCCAGTGCAATGCCCGTTCATCCCCCATGCTCAACGCGGTTAAAGACATCGGCGTACCGTTTTTTCTCTGCGCCAACAGCAGCGCGGCAGCGGCCTGTTCATCAGCACCGAGTAAACTTCGCAGTAGCGAAATATCCGGTCCGCTTTTACCCTGAGCCGCCGCCTGCCACTCTTTTTCCGCCAGCATTCCGGCATCCGGTTCGGCTTTAAACGCTAACAGAATGTTCATTCGCACCTCCTACATTTCCCGCCGCCACCAGCGGGAGGGCTTTAGTTTCTGGTGCCCATAGCCAGGTCACAACAAAACCAACCAACAACACTGTCGCCAGGAGCAATAAGGTGACTTGCATTCCCCACTGCGCCAGCACCCACGGCAGCAGGCCAGTACTTACCGCCGCGCCAAGTCGACTCATGGCAGTGGCAAAACCGACGCCCAGCGAGCGAATGTCAGTAGGAAAACTTTCCGCAGGCAAAATGCCCACCAGATTACTGACTGCCGAAATGGTGGTGCTGAAGAGAACAAAAAGCAGCAGCGTTAATGAACTGCCGGAAGGCAAACAGGCCATGACTACCAGCGTTGCCGCCAGCAGCAAAAAACTTCCCAGCAAAAATTTGCGATGTGCCAGCAGGTGCGTCAGAACTAATCCCAGCAGCGCGCCCACAATTAACAACGCATTAAGCATCAGGCTGGCAGTCAGCGCATCTTCCAGACCAATAGTCTGGGCGATAGTTGGCAGCCAGGTATAAATCACAAACCATGGGATTACGAGGCAGACAAAGAAGACGCTGTTAAACGCCGTGCGCCGCCAGTAACGCGAAGAGAACAAGGTTTTGATGTGTTTATGGGTCGCCGTTACCACTTCATCGCCCAGTAAAACATGGGGACCAAAATAGCGATGCACGATAGCGTGAGCTTCTGCAAAACGCCCCTGGCGCAGTAGCCAGCGTGGTGATTCTGGCGTTCCCCAGCGTAATAACGTAATCAACAACGCGGGCAGAGCTGCCGATGCCAGTAGCCAGCGCCAGGCCTCCGGGTTTTCGGAAATAAAGTGATGTCCGGCAATACTTGCCAGCACATAGCCTACGGTCCACACCACGCTGAATGCGCCCAGCAAAATACCGCGATGGCGGCGCGGGGAAAATTCAGCCAGCAAGGTGTGACCTACTGAATAATCGCCTCCCAGACCAATGCCAATCAAAATGCGCAGTCCAATAAGATGCTCTGGCGTGGTGGCAAAAAATTGTAAAAACGAAGCAAGCGTAATCAGCAAAAAGCTGAAGGTGAAGATTTTTTGCCGACCAATATGGTCGGAGATCCACCCAAGAACCAGGCTGCCAAGGAACAAACCAAGGAGCGCCGAGCCGCCGATCATTCCCGCCATAAACGGCGTCAGTTGCATGGCGGGCGTAAGCTGAATAATGGCGTAACCAATGACGCCGAGAACATAACCGTCGGTCAGGTGTGCGCCGAAAGTGAGCGCAGCAATGCGGCAGTGAAAACGGTTAAGCGGTAAATCATCCATTCGCACCGGTGAAGTGTTCATCTTTACCCCTTCATTGTCCGGTAATAAGAACGGCTTCTCGCCTGAGAAGCCGAAAAGGCAACGCCCCGTCATCGCGGAACGCTGCCTGACACATTATTTTTC
>FYBJ01001873.1_pt1 | contig 20238 bp, 15 predicted proteins | sample 1134611 | NCBI WGS metagenome assembly FYBJ01 (sample SAMEA104116008, study PRJEB20421) | marine metagenome | isolation source: marine | reverse complement strand
TTTTTTTTTTTTTTCAAGCAGAAGACGGCATACGAGATTTCTGCCTGTCTCGTGGGCTCGGAGATGTGTATAAGAGACAGGTATAGCGCAACGGCAACCGATGAAGATCTGAGCGTCCGTTCCTATGCGGTCGAATTAACCCAGGCATTGCCTTATGACCTGACTGCTGTGGTCGGGGTGGGACGGCACGAACTGGCTATTTCCGGTGGCAGTGACGAGACCGCTCATAGCGCACAGTTTTCACTCAGCAAGCCGTTAAGCAACGTCACGACGGTCTATGGCACCGTTGCCCGTAAGGTGGATGCACCGACCATCCGGCAATTGTATGAACAAGGTGCGGGTAACCTTGAGTTGGGTTTCCAGCGCGCCAAACATTATGAGGTGGGTTTGCGTAATCAATGGCAGCGGGCCGCTTTAAATATTGCTGTCTGGCAAACCGATGTCGATGATTTTATCGAGCGTGATGAAACCAGCCGTGTTTTTGAAAACCGTGATGAACTTCGGTTCAAAGGCATAGATATTGATGGTGCCTATCAGTTCACGGAGAAACTGACGGTGCGGGCAGCATTAGGCTTTTTGGACAGTGAAGATAAATCTGCCGGTGTTTTGACCAATCAGCTGCAATACCGGCCCACCCACAAAGCCAGTTTGCAGGTAATTTATCAATTCACACCACAATGGCAATGGACTGGTGATGTCGTTCGCATTGGCTCACAGAACTATTTCAGTCGTGTTGACCCGGCAGTGCGCGATAAGCTCGATAGTTTTGAGTTGGTTAACACCCGTTTGAAATATAGCTTTGCTGGCGGCCAGGCTGATGTTTATGCGGGCGTCGAAAACCTGTTTGATGAAGATTACGAAACCAGTTATGGCTATCCACAACCGGGCAGGTTCGTGTATACCGGGATCAATCTTCGTTACTGAAAAATGGTTGTGATAATGCATTTGAACCCCTGGCGTATGATTGGATTGTTGGCGGCCAGCATATTGTTGCTGGCAGGCTGCTCCGACAATCATGCTGCTGCGCAACAGGATACCGTGCGTCTTGCAGTGGTGAATACGCCCTATGACAGTGGCTTATTGGATGCCTTGTTGCCAGCTTTTACTGCTGAAACCGGACTGAGTGTCGAGATTTACAGTGGTAATCAAGTGTTTGAAAAAGCCCGGCAAGGCAGTGCAGATATTGTTATCGCCCATTATGGTAAATCGGGAATGGCCGAATTTGTCCAGGAAAATCGTGGCAGCTGGCCACAAATGGTATTTGCCAATCAGGCAGTATTGATTGGACCGGCGGCTGATCCGGCAAGGGTTTCAGAAACACATTCACTGTTAGATGCATTTGCTGCGATTGAACAATCTGGTCAAACATTGATTGCCAATAATAACGAAGGGATCAGTGAGCTTACGGCAACCGTTTTGGCGATGATGGGCCATGAGGCTGAACCAGACTGGTATCAGGATTTAGGGGTCAGTAAAGGTCGGGCCATTAAAGCGGCAGAAAAGCAGGGTGCTTATGTTATCTGGGGTGCCGTGCCGTTTCTGAAGTTTCAGCAGAAACATCAGTCAGACATGCAAATCCTGCTGGCGGCCGATCCATTGTTGCAGCGAGTAATGGCCATTAGTCGAGTGCTGCCCACCGAAAATATTCAGGTTAATGAAAAAGGCGCTGAAGCATTAGAGACTTTCTTATTACATCCGGATACCCAAGCGAAAATCATGCAATATCGGATGCCTGATTCTGATGAGCCTCTATGGTGGCCAGCCGCAAGGCACAACTAAATATAGCAATGTCGGATTGGCATTATATTGACCAGCTATTCGACAAAACTTCGGCCTGTTCCATCACAAGATCAATTGCCGCAGGCGCTTTGTCGGGCGGATATTTGTACTTTTGCAGAATACGCCGGATCAGTATGCGTAACCACGCCCTGACACTCTACAGCTCCGCAAGCTGTTCCTTACGCAATCGGCAGGCAGCGCATGTTGGGCTCTAGCTTACCAACGATAGCAACATTCAGCACCTGTAAAACGCAACCGATGATCGTATGGCGTGTTATTTTCGCTGCCATGTGGGTATGTCTGGGGCTTTGCTTACGGACGGGTCAGGGGATCGCTGGTTGGGTCTGGTGCGTGTTCGTGAAACGAGTGTGATGTAAAACTGGTTTCGCTGTTGATCTACGGTTGATCTTGCGTTGATGTATTTCTTGGCTGAATTGCCGCAAATCTTATGTTGTACGCCACTTAATTGCGTGATCAGACTTTTCTGAAACCTTTATGCTACAGGCGATTCCAGCCGATTTCATAGGAGAAGTGATTTCTCCTATTCCAATGCCAACTTCTATGTGAACAATACAGAAGCTTCTTTGAACCAAATGAAGGAGCTACGAATGACAATAGTTTTGAAAGAGTGCCCGCCGGGGCTGCACGTAATCTATCGCTTGCACGATAGGGTCCTTAACGAAAAAGAATTTATAAACTTCATCCATGAGCGAGAGCTTCAAATCAAGCTGGATGAAACAGGAATGGATCGGTTTGATTACTTGTATGACAACGATCTAAGTGATGCTTTAGACAATATCGTTCAAATTGAGGTAGGAAAACATGAGCACTTGATTGTTTCTTCAAGTGAGTACGATAAATGTTTGACTAACCCAAAATTTAAAACACTCCATGAGATAAATCGCGACAAAAAAAGGGCTACTGTTGAAGCTGATCTCATTGAAACAAAACCGATAGAACCCTCTGAAAAACTAATGACCACAGAGTTACCAGTGGTCCATAAGTCATATGAAAACTGCTATGGCTTGATCGACACTGAAGCGGAAGATTTCATTGCGTTTATTTTTCGCCCTGACAGAGCAGGCGCAACCATTTACGATAAGATATTAAGCAGCAAAATGCCGCTGAAAGAGATTAAAAACCATCTCGCATCCATTAGCCACAACAATTATGACGATAAAAGAAGAAGAGGTTTTTTTATCCTAAATATTATGCTTGCAGAGCGTGGAATTGCACCAAGATGGAGAGGAATAGTACGTGACCGCCACTATAGATCAAAAACAGATGATATTTCAGAGCAGCACAAGAAATACCTGCGTGATATACAAACACTTGACTTACATTGGCTGTTTAGACGGCACAATGGTCATGATGTTGATGAAACATGGAATGGGGAGTTTTTTGGGGTTCTATCAGGAGAGATGTTCAATACAAAGCAAGCATCAATCGTTGCAGCAATCGAAATGAAGCCAGCCACAAAGGCCAGGTATCTTCAGTTAACGCCAGATATGGAAAGAGAGCTTCAGATCATTCGGTCAGCTGAAACTAATAAGGCAGTAACAAAGTTAATTGACCAGCAGAAGAAAGTGAAGATAGAGCTTATTACTGCCGCCAACCGAAATCGCAAACGCGGTAGTAAGTTGACTGATAATCTTCAAAGAAGATTGGATTTGTGGCTTGCAGCCAAACTAATACCCAACGCATCCATAGCCATTGTAATCGAAAACTACCGAATGATTTGTGGGGAGACTCTCTCCTTGTCAAACTGCAAGCGACTGATAACTTCAACTAACGGTGCACTTGATGAAGTTGGGAGTAAAAACCTGATTTGAAAGGCATGGTTATTGGTATGGTTAACAATACTGACGGCGGGTTTTAAACCGAAGTGAGCAAAATCAATAACAGCCATGGTATTTATCATGGTTTACTGAACTGACAGTGGTACGCTTTTTGTTATGGGTTAAAGCCCATAAGTTACTGAAAAAGCTCGTCTTGAGGTGAATTGAACCGAACTATAAATATAAAAGTAATAGTAAGTTTAGAATTAGAGAAGAAATCATTTTCAGAGCGGCCTGGCCTTCGGCCAAACAGGCCGCTCGCGTTTTTTGTTTACATCCCGAAGAATACTCGGCTCTATAAGGCTGTTTTCTCGGGAGACGATTTTTATTGCCGGCACCCCCTTCATACCCTTCGGCCCACCTAGGACTTTTTTTTGAGGCTTCCCGGTGCGGGTGTCTTCGGTACTGGAGACACTCGGCTCAGTGATGAATTACCCCGCTATCTGACGACTTCACTGAAAAGCCCTGTAACTTGCCTCCATAGACACCCCCAGAACGCTCTGGGTGATCCTGTGATCGGCTTTTAGAGGCTTACCCAATAAACCCTATGTGTACGGCACTCAAAACGCGTTAGAACGGCTCTCATTGCCTTGCCTGGTTTGCGGCCCAACGTCAGCTCTGGTGCGGGCTGAAGCGTTAAATATTTTTTCGTATAAACAAAAAGAAACGCTGTCCGGAAATGAAAGTATCTCGTGATTATTTAACACTTTAAAAGCAACGCTTCTGAGATGCTGTGCGGGCATGTTTTTTCCGCTCAGATTAAGCCCGACCATTTCTATACTTGATTGCGTGAACTACTCGATTTGTCTTCGGGTGGGCACTCAATTAAGGAGGTGGAAATGACAGCAACGACAGATGGTCATGATGCTGCGGTCGTGCTGAACATAAATACTGCATGGATTGTCGCGGATAACCCACAGTTTGTTTATGTACAGCACTATACGGCGGATATTTTTTTAGCGTCGCTAACGATGCTCGGTGAGGGCAGATCGGTTGGGGATGTGCGGTTCTCAATTTATGACGTGTCCGGTTGGCGTGACTTTGAAGAAGCACCAGCGAGCGAACTATTTGCCCTTACGGATGGTGCTGAGACGATCCACAAAGCCATCAGCAGCGTTGATAAGCGACAAGCAATAGTTACCCGTTACGCTATGGAAAACTGGGCTGATAACGTGATTGTAATTGACCGGCTCTGCATCCAGCAGGGCTTTCGTCACTTGAGTCTTGTAGAGGATGTGATCTATCAAATTGGTCAAAAAATGGGCCGTAACTTCCAAATCATTGTGGCTGACCCGAAACGAAAAGGACTAAAAGTATCGGACGTCTATGCTTCACTGTTTTTGCCATTAGAACTGACTGATGACAATGACCCGGAAATGGAGCGCAATCTACGCACAGCACTAAAAGCAAATCGCTTTAAGCAGCTTGCAGGCACATCCGTGTTTTACCGGATGTCTGACTTTTTGGCACTTAAGGTTAGGGATGATGGCAAAGTGGCACTCAAATGAGCGCCACCATATCTTCAGCACGGAGGTGGGTGTAACGATGTAGCATTTGGAAGTCACGATGACCGGTCACGGTGGCAACTTGCATCGGCGTTAAGCCTTTCTCAAAGAGTTGGCTGGTGGCTTCATGACGTAGATCGTGAAACCGCAGGTTGTGCAGCTTCTGTGATCGTTTACAGGCACGATTAAAGGCTTGAGATACGCTATCAGCCATGATGGGGAAAAGTAGATCAGAAGGGCTCTCAGTGGCTTTTATGCGATTTGCCAAAATGGATTTGGCAAGGGCCGATAAGGGAATGGTTCTGGGGATGTTGGTCTTGGTCAGTGGGATATGGAGAACCCGCTTATCAAGATCGACATCTTCGGCTTTGATGTTGACGATTTCGCCACGTCGCATGGCTGTCTCACAGGCAAGATTGACAATGTCTTGCATGAGTGGATTTTGCGTCAAGGCCACCAGCAATAGTTCGCGCTCGCCTTTCTCCAATCGCCGGTCGCGTTTTGCTGAACCGGCAGGAATCGCTGGTTTAGCTACAAGTGCAGCAGGGTTGCCATTTGGCAGACGGATTTGCCACTGTTTTTCCAGGACGACAAAAAGGCGATGGAGCAGGGAAAGGTTTTTGCCGACAGTTTGTGGCGATACACCCTTTTTCAGTCGGGCATCCCGAAACGAAGCAATATCAACCGGTGTGATATTGGCACATGCCATCTTGGCGAGTGTTGAGCGTTTAAGGATGTTGAGCTGCGATTCGAGCTTCCGACCGCTTCGTTTTGTGGGTGCAATTTCGATTTTGTAACGTTCAATCAAGTCGGTCAACGTCAATTTGGTTGCACTGCTAGTATCAATGAACTGCCGTTGTTCAATTCTGGCTTCGGTGGTCAGTGCCCAGCGTTGGGCATCGGATTTGCTTTGGAATGACTTGGTAATAGATTTGAAACCGGTCTTGCGAATTTGGGCTTGCCAACGAAGCCCTACCTTGCGGATGGTTGCCATCAAAAATTCTCCCCACTGTGATCGGATTGTGACGGTGGGGGGATTTTCGACTTGCTTGAGGCGCTAACCTGTTGTTTTACTGACAGGAATTGAACCTGTGACCTTCGGCTTCGGAAACCGACACTCTATCCAACTGAGCTACAGGCGCGTGGTAAGAAGTTGATAAAACAGCCGTTATGTCAAGGCGTTGTATTATACGTCTTCGCAAACCACACGGCTAGGGCGGGCGGGTAAATTATTTGCCCACCCAAGCCTGGTGTTAACTTAATTGCGGGTCGATTTTTTCCAGTTTCCAGATTTCCCGGTTGTATTCATCCATGGTCCGGTCGGTAGAGAATTTACCGCTGGCAGCAGAGTTCAGAATACTCATACGGGTCCAACGAGCTTGATCCTGATAAGCCAGACCGGCCTGATGCTGGGCATCCACATAACTGCGGAAATCAGCCACTGTCATCCAGGGATCGTGAGAACTTGTAAAAGCGTTGATAAGGTTATCAAAACAGCCCGGCTCAAATTGGTTGAAATGACCGCCACGCAGTAAGTCGACCACCCGTTTCAAGTCCGGATCGCTGTTAATGATCGCCTGTGGGTTGTAGTGTTTACGCACCGCATCGACTTCTTGTTCTGACAGGCCAAACAGGAAGAAATTATCATCACCGGCTTCTTCACGAATTTCGATATTGGCGCCGTCCAGCGTGCCGATGGTAATCGCACCATTCATCATAAATTTCATATTGCCGGTGCCGGAAGCTTCTTTACCAGCAGTGGAAATCTGCTCCGATAAATCTGCTGCCGGGCAAATAACTTCCATGGCCGATACCTGATAATTGGGCAGAAAAACCACTTTCAGCCAGTCACCGACGGTCGGATCGTTGTTGATCACATTGGCAACATTGTTAATCAGTTTGATGATTTGCTTGGCCATTGCGTAGCCGGGCGCGGCTTTACCACCAAATAACACGCAGCGTTTGACCAACCCTTCGGTTTCACCGCATTTAATTTTTTCGTAGAGATGAATGACATGCAGCACATTCAGCAGCTGACGTTTGTATTCATGGATACGTTTAACCTGAATATCAAACATGGCATCAGGGTTGAATGTGACGCCGCAGCTTTGTTTGACCAGATCAGCCAGTTTTTGTTTATTAACGCGTTTTGCTGCATGCCATTTGGCCTGAAACTCGGCATTATCGGCGAGTGGTGCCAGTTTGCTTAACTGAGACAAATCCGTGATCCAGCCCTCACCGATTTGCGCTGAAATCAGTTCACTGAGCGCCGGATTACACCAGGCCATCCAGCGGCGTTGTGTCACACCGTTGGTTTTGTTGTTGAATTTTTGTGGCCACAGTGCATAAAAATCTTTAAACAGGCCTTTTTTCAGCAACTCGGAATGTAACGCCGCGACACCATTTACCGAAAAGCTGCCGACAATCGCCAGATGCGCCATACGCACTTGTTGTTGCGCGCCTTCTTCAATAATTGACAAACGTGCCAGCCGCTCGCGATCGCCGGGCCAGTGGTTGGCAACTTCGCGTAAAAAGCGGGCGTTAATTTCGTAAATGATTTCTAAGATACGGGGCAGCAGCCGACCAAACAGGTTCACCGGCCAACGCTCCAGCGCTTCCGGCAGCAAGGTATGGTTGGTGTAGGCCATGGTTTTGCTGGTGATGTCCCAGGCGGCTTCCCAGCTAAGACCATGCTCGTCAATCAACAGTCGCATCAGTTCGGCGACCGCCACCGTCGGGTGGGTATCGTTTAATTGAAAACAGTTTTTATCAGCAAAATGTGCAAAATCATCACCGTGATTGGTGACCCAGTAATCGAGAATATCCTGCAAACTGGCTGAAGCCAGAAAATACTGCTGGCGCAGGCGCAGCTCTTTACCGTTTTCACTGGCATCGTTGGGGTAGAGCACCATGCTGATGTTTTCCGCTGCATTTTTAGCGGCAACCGCATCGGTGTATGAGCCAGCGTTAAAATCTTCGAGATTAAACTCGTCAGTGGCGGCAGCTTTCCACAGCCGTAATTTGTTGACGGTGCCATTCTGATAGCCGGGAACCGGCAAATCATAAGGCACAGCCAGCACATCATTGGTATTCACCCATTGGACTTCCATCCAGCCACTGGCATTGCGGTGAAATTCGGTATGGCCGCCGAATTTTACCCGCTGGGTAAATTCCGGTCGCTCCAACTCCCACGGATTGCCGTCGCGTAACCAGTGATCCGGCATTTCCTGCTGATGGCCGTTTTCAATACGCTGCTGAAACATACCGTATTCATAACGTAAACCGTAGCCGGTGACTGGTAATTGTAAAGTGGCGCAGCTGTCGATAAAGCAGGCTGCTAAACGCCCCAGTCCGCCGTTGCCCAAACCGGCGTCATGTTCCATTTCAGCCAGTTCTTCAAAATTAAGACCGAGATCCACCAACGCTTTTTTCAGGTCGACTTCGATGCCCAGATTCAGCGCCGCATTGCCCAGCGACCGGCCCATCAGAAATTCCATCGACAGGTAATAGGCTTGTTTGCAATGACTTTGAGCGTAGGTGTGTTTGGTATGTTTCATGCGCTCGAACAACCGATCCCGCAGGGTCAGTGCCAGCGCTGAATATAAATAATGACCGGAAGCACAGCCTTTATCCTGTGCCAGGTGGATGCCATAGTAACGTTTGATGTCTTCAGCCAGGGCGTCAACATTCATTTTGAGTGTCGGCGCCTCGTACAGCGCGGCAGCGGGCGTCGCGGTACAAGTGTAACGTGGGGTCATAACAGATCCTTAAGTCGGGCGTTTTACAGGCGTTTTCAGGGTTTTGATGATGGTTGATAAAAACCATCACGGTTTGGCATCGTTACCAGTGGCAAATTGTCTTGCGTCAGTGCCAGATTCGGGTCGATTATAGCATCCTGACTGAGGATGTAAGCAGTCAGCGAATAGACTTCATCGGCAGTCAGTGAATAGGGTGCCTGAGGCGGCATGGCGCGGCGAATATAGTCAAATAATGTCGTCGCATGCGGCCAGTAGCTGTTAACGGTTTTTTCCGGATATTCGTCGGTTAACGAGCCGACATCACCAGTTAACGCCAGCGCACTGCCACCAATGCCAGCGGGGCCGTGGCAGGCAGCACATTGGGCAGCAAAAATGTGTTCGCCTTGCTGTGCCGTACCACTACCATCAGGCAGGTTTTTGCCGTCTGGGGAGATGGTTAAATGCCATTCAGGCTGGCTGGCAATCTCAGCGGCATTTTGTCCCAATGCCGGCACAGGCGAGTCATCGGCGATGACCGTTAAACTACTGGTTGATAAAACCGTCAGGATCAGCGCTTTAAACATAGACATGACTGATGACTCCGTCTTCAGTAACTTCCCAGCTGATAATGCCATTAAAATGATAAAAACCGTGTTTGCCGCGTTCAGCCAGCAGGGTTTCGCGATCCGGTTGCACATAACCGGTTTCATCCGTGGCCCGGCTTTGTAAAACAGCATACTGACCCTGCCACTGCCAGGGTAAAGCAAAACGGGTAAAGGCTTTATCAAGTACCGGCTGTTGCAGCTTTGCTTCTACCCAGGTTTTGCCGCCGTCGGCAGACACTTCAACTTTGGTAATTTTGCCACGGCCTGACCAGGCAAGACCGGTCACCTGATAAACCCCCGGATTATCGGGCAGTGTCATGCCCACCGACGGCGAGGTAATAACTGATTTTGCCGGCATCTCAAAGCTGAATTGCCGGGCGCGGCCATCAGGCATCAAATCGGTATAGGCTGCTGTTTCATCACGGGTCATCGCCGGTTGTTCGACAAAATGTAATTGCCGCAGCCATTTGACATGGGTAATGCCTTCCCAGCCGGGCAAAATCAGTCGCAGCGGATAACCGTTTTCCGGCCGCAGCCGTTCGCCGTTTTGATACAGCGCCACGAGTGTATCGTCCAGTAATTTTTCGACCGGCAGACTGATATTCAAACTGGCCCCGTCAGCGGCTTCAGCAATCGCCCATTTGGCGGTTGGTTTGAGGCCCGCTTCGTCGAGCAAAACTTTTAAAGGAATACCGGTCCACTCGGCATTGGAGACCAGACCATGGGTGTAACCGGCCTCTGACTGAACTGGCTGCGTGTGCCAGCCCGCATTACTGTTACCGCCGCATTCGATAAAACAAATCCGGGACTGCATCGGATAACGCTTCAGTGCCGCGATACTGAAAGTCAGCGGCCGTTCAACCAGTCCGTGGATGAGCAGCTGATGTGTCACCGGATCAATATCAGGCACGCCATTATGATGCCGCTCAAAATGCAGACCATTGGGCGTGATGGTCCCTTGTAACTCATGTAGCGGTGTCCATGAAACGCCATTGCCGGGCATATCGGGATTGGCGGCGATCCAGCGAATCACAGCCTGTTCATGTGAAGATGGCTGACCATAATTGGAAAAACCATTGCCAGCCTGACGCATCGATACCGGTAGTTGTTCAGCAATATTGGCAGTTGACCAAACCGGGCTGCTGAAGCTGCTGGCAGCGGCACCACCGGCGACCAGATGTGTTAAAAACTGACGACGGCTGGTTGACATATCGTTAGTCCGTTAAGGCGTGGTGATTTCAGTACTGGCGTGCACCGCAAACCAGTCATCAAGTTTTTCGATAGCTTGGTCGCGGCCATTTTTGCTCAATGAAGAAAATAGCTGCGCCGTGGCATGACTGCCGGCTTTTTTTAAGTTGTTACGCACTTGTTGCAAAGTACTGCCGGCAGCGCTTTTGCTGAGTTTGTCAGCTTTAGTCAGCAGAATATGTACTGGCAATTCTGCTGCCTGTGCCCATTGCAGCATTTGTAAGTCAAATTCTTTTAAAGGATGCCGACAATCCATCATCAACATTAGCCCTTGCAGACTCTGGCGGGTTTCCAGATATTTGCCCAGTGTGGCCTGCCAGCGCAGTTTGGTTTGTTCCGGCACTTTGGCGTAACCGTAACCGGGCAAATCCACCAGCGCCCGATCATCGTCTAGAGTAAAAAAGTTGATCATCTGGGTACGACCGGGAGTTTTACTGGTTCGGGCCAGACCACTGATCTGGGTAATGGTATTGATAGCACTGGACTTACCGGCATTAGACCGGCCGGCAAATGCGACTTCAATACCTCGATCAGGCGGTAACTGCGATAGTTGGGTGGCGCTGCCGGTATATTGGGCGCGGCGGTAGAGCTCAGACATGGAACCTTTCCAGGTGCAAAAATATCTCAATAAGCGTACCATATCGCGAGTTTTTGTATCTGAATTAAGCATCTAGGAATCACCATGAAAAATGTGCTTTTGGCAGTGGCTGCGGGTCTGGCGCTGAGCAATGCAACGCTGGTTATCGCTGCTGGTGACGTATCAGCCGGTAAAGAAAAATCTGCCGTGTGTGTCGCTTGTCATGCCGCTGATGGCAATAGCCCGTCACCGGACTTTCCGAAGTTAGCCGGTCAGCACGCCAGCTATCTCGCCAAACAATTGGCTGATTTCAAAAGTGGTAAACGTGAAAACGCCATCATGTATCCGATTGCTCAGGAACTGAGTGAGCAGGATATGCTCGATTTGGCGGCTTACTTTGCCGATCAGGAAGTTGCGCCGGGTGCCGTTTCTGAAGAATTAGTTGATGCCGGCCGGCAACTGTACCGGGGCGGTAATGCTGAAACAGGCGTTCCGGCATGTATGGCCTGCCATGGTCCGAATGGCAAAGGTATTCCATCTGCTAAATGGCCAATGTTGTCATCGCAGTACAGCAAGTACATCGAATCGCAACTTTATAAATTTGCCAATGGTGAGCGTGCCAATGATCCGAATAGCATGATGCGTGACATTGCCAGCAAAATGACCGAAGCAGAAATTAAAGCCGTATCGGCTTACGTTTCCGGTCTGCATTAATCTGCCTGTTGCAGCTAATTAGCTGCCTTTGGCGGCAACTTAATGTGAGTTGCCGGTTCTAACTGCCGCCTATGTCTGATCAAGCTCATTCACGCTTGCACAATTTGCCGCTTCGCCGGCGATTGGTGCATTTTCTCGGCTCCATGGAGCTGGCGATTACGTTGTTGCTGACGCTGGCGGTCGCCTCAGTGATCGGCACGGTATTACAACAGAATCAGCCTTATACCGATTACGTCATCAAGTTCGGCCCGTTCTGGTTTGAGGTCTTTGAAAAAATCGGCCTTTACGATGTTTACAGTGCTATCTGGTTTTTAGCGATTCTGGCGCTACTGGTGATATCGACCTCGGTTTGTGTGGTAAGAAATGCGCCGGCCATGCTTCGCGATATGTGGCAATTGCGCACCAAAGTGCAGAAAAAATCACTGAAATTAATGCAGCATCATGCCGAATGGTCAGCATCGCAGTCGGTTGCTGAATTAACGACACGTTACCAGCAGGCATTAAAAACGCAGGGTTTTCGCAGCCGGCTGACTGAAAAAAACGGTGCGGTGCTGATTTCCGCCATGCGCGGTGGTTTAAACCGGCTCGGTTATTTATTTACCCATATTGCCATAGTAGTAATTTGCGTCGGTGGCCTGATGGATAGCAATTTGCCACTGAAAATAGCCGAATGGCGGGGCACACTGCAAATTGAAACCCGCGATCTGGCGATTAGTGATATTCCGGCCGAAAGTCGCTTGCCGGTCAGTGATCTGGCATTCCGTGGCAGTGTCAGTATTCCCGAAGGACGTGGTGCGGAGGTCGCCTTTTTACCCGTGCGCGACGGTTATTTATTGCAGGCGCTGCCATTTCGCGTAGAAGTGGAAGACTTTCGCATTGAGCATTATGCAAACGGCCAGCCGAAGTCGTTTGAATCGGATTTGCTGATTCATGATCCTGAGCTGGAGACACCACTGGCAGAAACGATTTCAGTCAATCATCCCCTTATTTATAAAGGCCATGCAATTTATCAGGCCAGTTTCGGTGATGGTGGCTCTGAGCTGAGTATAGAAGCCTGGCCGCTGGATAGTCGTATAGGCGATCAGCCGGTGTCGCTGGACACCAAAGTATTTGCCAATAGCGAACTGCGTTGGGGCGACACCACGCTGCGCCTGGAAATGACCAATTTCCGGCCATTTAATATCAATGCGGATCCGACTGAAGAGGATCCGGACAATTTGCGTAATTTCGGGCCGAGTATCGGCTTTAAATTACGTGCACCAACCGGTGAAGCCCGCGAATATGAAAACTATATGTTGCCGGTGCCGCGTGATGGTCGTGAGTTCTATTTAAGCGGCGTGCGGAACACGCCTTCGGAAGAGTTTGCCTACTTGTATTTGCCGGCAGATGAAAACGGTGAGCTGGACAAGTTTGTCACATTCAGCGCCGCGCTGCGTGATGCTGAAAAAACCGCCAAAGTGGCCAATGCCATGATGCGGGATGCGTTATCAGTCTTGCCGGATAGCGATCCGGAACTGGAAAGCAACTTACAATCGACACTGGAAACATTGATTAAAATGTTTATGCGTGGCGGTTTTGATGAAGTGCGAAATTTTGTCGAAAATGAGTTGCCGGAAGCCGAGCGGGATAATTTAGCACCGGCTTATCTGGGGATGCTGCGGGAAATGCTGGCGCGGATGTATTTCACTGAGGTGGTGCCGGATGCTGATCCACAAGATCCTCAGCAGGTGCAGTTTTTACAGGATGCCGTCGACGCCATTGGCAGTTTGCCGCGTTACGGCTCACCGGTATTCTTGAAACTAACTGATTTTGAGCATATCCAGTCCACCGGTTTACAGATCGCCAAAGCGCCTGGCAAAAATACCGTTTATTTTGGTTGCCTGTTGCTGGTGATTGGCGTGTTTTTATTATTTTATTTGCCGCAGCGACGGATATGGTTGTGGCTGGAGCCGGATGGTGACGACAGCAAGGTGTTAATGGCTGGTACCAGCAATCGTAATCCGCGTGAATTTGATGCGGTTTTTACAAGTCAGCAACAAGCTTTGGCTGCGGTTAGTGGGAACTCTGCCGGATCGGCGACGACCTAATGCGGCAAGCGGTTTGAATTATAGAGAAGCTATGACAACATCTGAATTGAGCTTAAAAAGTGGGCGTGTTAACTGGTGGTGGCCGCTGTTATTAGTGCTGGCGACTGCTGGTATCCTGTTTTTTTACCATCAGGCGCTGGACGTTTACGAAACCAGTATTTTGCTGATGACAGCGATTGCGATGGGCTTTTTAGGAAATTTCTGGCCGGCTTTCCGCTGGCACAGCATTGCAGTTGCCGTACTCAGTTTGTCTGCTTTACAGTTGTATGGCGCGGATTTAAGCCGTGCGGAAAGTAACTTCTGGTTGCAGTATTTATTAGCCAGCCAATCAGCACTGATGTGGATGAGCGCATTGTTTCTGGCAGCCACGGTGACTTACTTTGCCGGTTTGTGGCGGCGCTCAGATTATCTGGAAAAAGTCGCCACCATGCTGACCTGGACAGCAACCACCTTCGGTATGACCGGACTGATGGTACGCTGGCGTGAAACCCACATGATGGGTGAAGATATCGGCTATATCCCGGTCAGTAACTTGTATGAAGTCTTTATTCTGTTTGCTGTCGTAACTGCGCTGTTGTATCTGTTTTATGAGCGTCGTTACCAGACCCGTAAACTGGGTGGTTTTGTACTGCTGGTTATTTCGGCGGCGGTATTTTTTCAGCTTTGGTATATTTTTGAGCGTGGCGCCCATGAAATTCAGCCATTAGTGCCAGCTTTGCAAAGTTACTGGATGAAGATCCATGTGCCGGCCAATTTTATTGGTTATGGTGCTTTTGCCATGGCAGCGATGATAGGTGTGGCTTATTTGCTGGTGGCCTGGCGCCATGAAAAAAATCCACAAAGCAGCTGGGTGCAGGCAATGCCATCACTAAGTCTGATGGATGATGTGATGTATAAAAGCATTGCGCTCGGCTTTGCGTTTTTTACCGTGGCCACAATACTTGGCGCCTTATGGGCGGCTGAAGCCTGGGGCGGCTACTGGTCATGGGATCCAAAAGAAACATGGGCTTTGATTGTCTGGCTCAATTATGCCGCCTGGCTACATATGCGCATGACCAAAGGCTGGAGCGGCATACCGATGGCCTGGTGGGCAATTGTTGGCTTGTTCGTGACCTTATTCGCCTTTCTGGGTGTCAATATGTTCTTATCGGGCCTGCACTCTTACGGCACCTTGTAAATAAAGGAAACAATGATGAAAAAATTGATGCAAACATTACTGCTGTTACCGGCAATGTGGTTTTTACCGGGCACAGCCAGTGCCGCAGATTATCAGCTGGGTCAGCATTACGCTGAGACTGGCAAACAAATGCCGCGCAATGATAGTGGTGAAAAAGTAAAAGTGGTGGAATTGTTTTCCTACTCTTGCCCACATTGTTTCCGTCTGGATGCACAGGTTACCGAATGGAAAGAAACCTTACCGGACAATGCTGAATTTCAGTTAGTACCGGCGATTTTCCGGGATAGCTGGCTGCAACTGGCGAGGGTGTTTTATGCTGCTGAACAAACCGGTGATCTGGAAATGCTGCACCCGAAACTGTTTCATGCCATTCATGTTGAAAAGCGCCGGCTGACCACTGAAGACGAGTTGCTGGATTTTGTTGAAGAACAAGGTATTGACCGTGAGGCTTTTGCCAAACAAATGGATTCATTTGCCGTGCAGACCAAAGTCAAAAAAGCGCTGGTCATGAGTCAGACCTCAGGCATTACCGGTGTTCCGTCGATGATTGTTGATGGCAAATACCGCACTGATGCACCGCAGGCTGGCAGCTTGGAAGACATGCTGGACGTTGTTGATCATCTGGTTGCAAAAGCAGCGGCCGAAAAATAAGTGACCGCTATCTCCCGAAAAAGCCCGCAACAGCGGGCTTTTTTTATGGCCGCAACCGATGAATGGTAAAGCGGATTTTAGCGGAGAATGGTTTTTTTACAGTGCTGGCCAGCCGGATCGCTGCAGATACTTGTCATACGCCAGCTAAGCCGCTAACCTTGAAACACTTTGTGTCAAATTTCGGGGCGAAAAACGTGATAAAAATCATCCTCTCAGCGTTCATGCTGAGTATGTTGGCCGGATGCGTTGTAGTAACTGAACTACCCGAATCAATTACCGAAAGAATTATCCGCGAGCACGAAGCGGCGATTGCTAAACAGCAGGCCGAGCAGCCGGCAACTGCTGAGTCGCAAGTTGCAGCTGACAATATAGCGGATGAAAAAACCGACATGACACCGATGCCGGCGTCTGAAGAAATGGCTTTCGAACAGCCAGCTGTCGAGCGTCAATCTATGGCTAAACAGACTGAAATGCCGGCACCGGTCGCTGATAACGTCGTTAAAACGGACGATGCTGTGCAGCCGGGACAATGTTATGTTCAGGCAGCGGTTTACCCCAAACCGGTCAAGCGCCAGCAGGAAGTGATTACCAAAGAAAGCAGCAAAGCCATTACGGTGATACCGGCGAGCATTTCAGAAGGTTATCAGCAAGTCGTCACCAAACAGTCGCATACGACTTATCAAGTCACACCGCCGAAGTTTAAAAAAATCACTGAAAAAATCATGGTTAAACCGGCGATGCAGAAAAATCGTGTGATCCCGGCAAAATATGAAACCCGTGAAGTGGCTGTCGTGGTTGAAGAGGCGACGGCGGTGCTGGAACCCTGTGTAGCGGCTGGATCAGCTTATGCGCATTCCACCGGTGTCCGCAGCTTTTGTGCCAAAGAGATCCCGGCCAAAACACAGATGATTAAAAAACAGGTCTTGGTTGAAGACGAGCGGGTTGAAAGCTATCAAGAGCCGGCTCAGTATGAAACGGTCAGCCGCTGGGAACTGGTGCAGGAAGCACGGGTAGAAGAGCGTGAAACTGAGCCGGAAGTCGCTCAGGTCGCTTATCAGGAAGTGGTCAGTCCGGAACAAATTGATGAGCGCCAGACTTCACCAGTGAAAACCATGTTGCCGGTGCTGGAATATTTGGGTGAGCCACAAATTGTTACCCGCCGTGCCGTTTGTGACAATGAACTCGACAATGATTTGCTGAAACGCCTGCAAACAGCCCTGAATGCTGCGGGCTATCGTGCCGGTGAAACTGATGGTTATATCGGTGAACAAACGATTTCAGCTTTGACGCGTTATCAGAAAGATAATGGTCTGGCAGTCGGGGCTATTACCTATGAAAGTCTGGACAAGTTGCTTAAATAACAGTGCCTTAAAGATAAAAAAGCCCGCTGCTGCGGGCTTTTTTATGCCTATTTACAATGCAGCCGGCAGTGACTGGCTGGGGCCCGGTGGTGGCTCGGCAGGGGCAAATTGTGGCGGGTTAACACTGTTATGTTGCAGCATAATGTCGTAATAACGGCGGATATTAGCGACATAACGTACCGGTTCACCACCGCGGGCATAACCGTAGCGGGTTTTTTCAAACCATTCTTTTTGTGCCAACAAAGGCAGGTTTTCACGGACATCTGTCCAGCGATCCGGATTGCCGTCATTGCTTTCTGTCAGGATACGCGCATCTTCCAGATGCCCCATGCCGATATTGTAAGCAGCAAGGGCTATCCAGGTACGATCCGGTTCCTGAATGCGTTCCGGCAATCGGTCGCGCATTAAGTCCAGATAAGCAGCACCGGCCATAATGCTCTGTCTGGGGTCTTCACGGTCGTCAACGCCCATTTCCTCAGCGGTTGCCCGGGTCAACATCATTAAGCCTTTTACGCCGGTGCTGGACACTGCCTGTGGGTTCCAGTGGGATTCCTGATAGGCAATCGCAGCCAGCAGCCGCCAGTCAAAGCCATATTCTTCGGCAGCCTGCATAAACCAGTGCTGATAATCCGGTAAGTGTGTCAATACGCGGCGATGAATCGCACGGGTATCAACATAATCAAAACGCCGGATATGGCCGTAGTAACGCTCAATCAGCCGATCCAGATAGCCGTTTTCTTCGATACTGTCAAAAAATGCAATGACTTCACGATATAAACTGACATCAGGGCCTTTTCTCAGTCCCCAGGCCAGTGGTTGCGGATCAGAAATATCAAATGCGACCCGCAATTCAGGGTACAAACCCTGCGTGGCGGCCATTTCATTGGAGTCCGCTACCGTGTAGTCGATTAATTCCAGTTGCAGCAGTTCCAGCAGGCCGCTACTGTCAATATCATCGTTGGCCACCCACTCCAGCCCCGGTACTTCTCTTTTTAATGCCTGCAAATGCTCAACATGGCTGCTGTCGGCGAGCACTTCCAGTTGACCGTCACCAATCTGGGCGATATTACGGGGCCGTTTTGCGCCGTTGCGGTAAATCAGTTGTTGCGTGACTTCATGGTAAACCGGCCCGAAACGCATTATCTGTTGTCGTTCAGGGGTGACAGTAAGGCCGGCGGCAGCAATATCAGCTTCACCCTGTTCCAGCATTTGCAGCATTTCGCCCAGGCTTTCCGGAATAATGATTTTCAGATCAACATTCAACTCATCAGCAAACTGCCGCGCCAGTTCATATTCAAAACCGGCCATTTCATCGGCAGACTTCTGATAATAAGTGGTTAGCCCCTGACGACTGACGACACGCAGCTCACCACGCTCCAGAATTTTTTCCAGATGCGTCCGCGCGTCATCGCAGCCAGACAGCAGCGTTATCGATAAAAGGAAAACAAGCAGTTTTTTCAATGGCATTTATTGTTGAAGTCGACAAAGAATTATCACCTGATAAAGACTGATTTGCATCCTTTAAAGTTTAGGTGGTTTGTCGTTGATTGTCGTTGGCGGGCAAAAAAACTACCCGGAAGTAGCGCACAAAATCAGCGGCGCTGACGAAAAAAGTCCCGTAACAACTGACTACTCTGTTCAGCCAAAACGCCGGACTCACAAATAACCCGATGATTAAGATTCGGCAAGCTGAAAACATCCAGTAAACTGCCGGCCGCACCAGTTTTCGGTTCGCTGGCTGCGAAGACCAGCCGCTCAATACGGGCATGAACCAGCGCACCAGCGCACATAACGCAGGGTTCCAGTGTGACATACAGCGTAGCGCCGGGCAGACGGTAATTCTGTTGTTTCTGACAAGCAGCCTGTAGGGCGATGATTTCAGCATGGGCCGTCGCATCGTTGCGGCTGATAGGCTGATTAAAACCTTCGCCCAGTAACACATCATCCTGCACGATGATGGCGCCGACCGGCACTTCACCGGTAGCTTGTGCTTGTGCAGCCAGATTCAGTGCTTGCTGCATCCAGAAAACATCATCCGGCATGCTGGATATGCCGTTTGATCAGATTTAATAAACGTTGACTGGCCCCCTGGCTCTGACGGATCAAATCCTGACCCGCTTCACCCATCTCAGCACGCCGTTTGGGGTCATTAAGTAAGCCGATAACCGTGGTTGCTAAATCCGCGCTGCCAGTGACCTTAACGGCCGCACCAAAGTGCAGAAACCGCTCGGTAATTTCGGTGAAATTAAAATAATGCGGACCCGTCACCACCGCCCGGCCAAGTGCTGCCGGTTCCAGTAAATTATGGCCGCCATGTGGCACCAGACTGCCGCCAATCAAGGCAATATCAGCCGTTGCATAAAATAGTGGTAATTCGCCCATAGTATCGATTACCAATACCTGAACAGATGACGGGCAGGGTTTGTTGTCGCTGCGACGCAGTGTTTTCAGACCATTGCGACGACATAAACCGGCTACCCGGTCAAAGCGTTCGGGGTGACGCGGCACCAAGATCAACAGTAAATCAGCAAACTGACCACGCACCTGTTTTGCGGCATTGAGGATGATGTCTTCTTCGCCTTCATGGGTACTGGCGGCAATCCACACTGGCCGGTTGCCCCACATGGCACGCATGGCTTCAGCTTGTTCGCTCAAACTGGCGGGCAGGGTGATTTCGTATTTGAGATTGCCAACGGCATGCACGCGTTCGGCAACAGCGCCCAAATCCTGAAACCGCTGGCGGTCGGCCTGTGTTTGCGTCGCGATGAGTGGCAGGCTTTGCAGCATTTGCCGACTGAATTTGGCAAACCGCTGATAACCTTTAGCGCTGCGTGCTGATAACCGGGCATTAGCGATGACCAGTGGGATTTTCTGTTTCGCACAGGTTAACAACAAGTTAGGCCACAGTTCAGTTTCCATAATTATGCCAAATTGCGGTTGCATGGCTTTTAAAAAGCGG
>FYBJ01001641.1_pt1 | contig 20250 bp, 19 predicted proteins | sample 1134611 | NCBI WGS metagenome assembly FYBJ01 (sample SAMEA104116008, study PRJEB20421) | marine metagenome | isolation source: marine | reverse complement strand
AACAAGGTCGACAAACCCGATGCCGAGCCTGACCGCGCGCTGGACGAGTGTTTTGATCTCTTTGCGTCGCTGGACGCGGACGAGGATCAGCTGGATTTCCCGCATATGTACGCGAGCGGCAGAAACGGCTGGGCCGATGCAGAACTGGATGGGCCGCGCAAAGACCTGCATGCGCTGTTCAACCTGATCGTCAACCACGTACCCGAGCCCAAACAGATCAAGCGCCAGGACGAAGATTTCCGTATGCTGGCCACCACTCTGGGCTCTGACCCCTTTGTGGGCCGCATCCTGACGGGTCGCGTTGAATCCGGCACGCTCAAAGTTGGTGCAACCGTGCAGGCCCTGACCCGCATCGGCCAGAAGATCGAGCAGTTCCGCGTCACCAAGATCCAGGCGTTCCGCGGTCTGGCCCAGCAGGACATCGAAGAAGCACAGGCCGGCGACATCGTCTCCATCGCAGGCATGGCCAAGGCCACCGTGGCCGACACCATCTGCGCCCTGGCCGTGGACGAGCCTCTGGACGCACAGCCCATCGACCCGCCCACCATCACCGTCACCTTTGGCATCAACGACAGCCCGCTGGCAGGCCGTGACGGGAAAAAGGTGCAGTCGCGCGTCATCCGTGACCGCCTGATGAAAGAGGCAGAGTCCAACGTCGCCATCAAGATCGCCGACACCCCCGGCGGCGACTCGTTCGAGGTTTCGGGCCGCGGCGAACTGCAAATGGGCGTTCTGATCGAAAACATGCGCCGCGAAGGGTTCGAATTGTCGATCTCGCGCCCGCAGGTGATCATGCGCGAGGAAGACGGCGTTCGCATGGAGCCGGTCGAAGAGGCCACCATCGACGTTGATGACGAATATTCCGGCGCGGTGATCGAAAAACTGACCGGTGCGCGCAAGGGCGAGTTGGTCGAAATGCGTCCCGCAGGTGCTGGCAAGACCCGCATCATCGCACATGTCCCGTCGCGTGGTCTGATCGGCTATCACGGTGAATTTCTGACCGACACCCGCGGAACCGGCGTTCTGAACCGCGTCTTCCACGGCTGGACCGCCCACAAGGGTTCGATCCCGGGCCGCCGTGCTGGCGTGTTGATTTCGATGGAGAACGGCACATCGGTTGCCTTTGCGCTGTGGAACCTCGAAGAGCGTGGCAAGATGATGATCGGCGCTCAGGCGGATGTCTATACGGGCATGATCATTGGCGAGCACTCGCGCAACAACGATCTGGAAGTGAACCCGCTCAAGGGTAAGAAGCTGACCAACGTGCGCGCCTCGGGCACCGATGACGCGGTGCGTCTGACCACTCCGATGACCCTGTCACTGGAAGAAGCGATTGCCTACATCAACGACGATGAACTGGTTGAGGTGACGCCAAATTCTGTGCGCCTGCGCAAACGCTATCTGGACCCGCACGAACGTAAGCGGATGTCCAAAGCAGCAAACTGAGCCGGTATAGAAAACCGACCAAAAAGGGCGCCCAACTGGGCGCCTTTTTTACATCCAGATCCATAGATCGTAATTATTTCGCCCTTTCAACACCTTAAGCGAAGCAACTCACTGAGCTCGGCACATACGACTTTTGTTTATGCAGCCCAAAACCCGTCTTTTCTCCAATATCGGCGCAGCCTCGAATGCCTTTAGCTGAGCTCATGCAGCCCACATCGGGATGCACGACATCCAACAGTTAACGAGGCAAGATCATGAGTTCTTTGAGTTTCAATCAGCTGACCCTCTCCCTGGCTGCTGCCGCGCTTTTGGCCACATCGCTCAGCGCATTTGCGTCAGAGCCGCCAACAGTGGTGGACCCGACCACCGGCGAGACGGTTTCGATCACTGACATCGACATATCCGGCCTCAGCGAAGAAGATCGCCAGAACATCGGCGACCAGCTGGCTGATCTTGGCATCGCCCCACGAGGTGGGCGCGATCGTGGCGAAGCACCCGGCGGCCGTGGTCGCGACGGCGGGCCACATGGCGGCGGTGGAGAGATCAGCGCCGAAGATGGCGAAGGCGCCGATGGTGAAGGTCATGGCAGCGAAGGAGAAGGTCGCGGCGGCGAAGGCCGTGGCGGTGAAGGACCCGGTGGAGCGGGCGCTGGTGGTGGTGCACCGGGAGGTGACGAGTAAGCCCGCTCTCTCACGTGCGGCGCAGCGGATCACCTGCGCCGCACACAAATCACATCACTTTGCGAGCCTCTCTGGGCGTATTTGAAACATCGGGTTTTCAAGACGTTGCTCTCGAACAGGGATTTCATGTCTTTTGCAAAGTGCGTACGTTCGGCGGATGATACCAAAGGATTGCCTGCAGTGCCGCGCCTGACCTCAACCGTTTTGCTGTTTCTGATGCTAACGTGTCAGTCAGCCTTGGCCCAAACGCCAGACATCGCTCAACCCGTGATGTCCCGGCTGCAGACCGAGGGCTATGCCGTGACCGAAGTCAGCCGCACCTGGTTGGGCCGCATCCTGATCACCGCCACCACCGAAGGGCACCTTCGCGAGATCGTGCTCAATCGAACCACCGGAGAAATCCTGCGCGATCGCCTGTTCCCCCTGCGCAGCTCTGATGGTTCGACTGAGACACCGCCGCCGCCCTCTGTTGGTACAGATCCGCAGCCTGTGCCCGGCACGGTCGGTGGTGACTCCGGTCCCCCCGATTCTGGCGGGAGGGGTGGACCCGGCGGTTCGGGCGGTCCCGGTGGAACGGGCGGCCCGGGCGGTCAAGGTGGCCCCGGCGGATCTGGCGGACAGGGAGGCGGCGGTGCGTCACAGAATTGAGATGATCCTGTTCCCGCCACGCACTGGCAGGTGCCCGTGCTGAAACATCCTGCTCTGGTCTGGATCCTTGTCGCCGTGCAAACCCTGTGCGGTGCTTACTTCCTGTGGGAGATCCTGGCCTCTATCCTGGGCCTGCCGACCCTGCCTCTGCGCTGGCAGATGCGCGAGTTGGTCGAGATCGGCGCCAGCCTTGGTCTGGTACTTGGCGCGGTCCTGGGCATACAGCTGGCCCGTGTCGCCAGTCGCGAGATGAAACGCGCCGACAACGCAAGACGGCTGACATCGGGAGAGTTCACCACTGCCGTGGATGAGTATTTGACGTCGCTGGATCTGACTGGCGCTGAAACCGAGGTCGCCTGGTTCCTGCTCAAGGGTCAATCGATTGCCGATATCGCCCAGCTCAGAAACACCCGCGAAGGCACGGTCAAGGCGCAGTGCACCGCCATCTATCGCAAGGCAGGTGTCAGCGGAAAATCACAGCTCTTTTCCCTGATCGTCGAGGATGTTTTGTTGTAATCCCCCTTTCCCGCTCTGGCGGACGGGAAAGGAGGCTGCCCGATCCGTTCCCGCCTCAAGCGTCGGAAACGGTCATGTCAACGAGCAGACGTCTTTGGATTTTGCCCGACGGTCCTTTGGGCAGATCATCCAGAATATGCACCCGGTCCGGCGCTTTGAAGGCACCAACCTTGGATTTGCACAGCGCCTTTAGGCTGTCTTCGGTCTGATCGGAGCCTTCGCGCAGCTTGACCGCGGCCTCGACCAGTTCACCGTAGGATTTACAAGGTCGCGCAAAGGCGGCCGCCTCGACCACGTCGGGATGGGTGTACAGCGCTTCGTCAATCTCGCGTGGGGCAATATTTTCCCCCCCTTTGATAATCAGCTCCTTCAGGCGACCAGTGACAAAGACATAGCCGTCTTCATCCTGTCGCCCCAGATCACCCGTGCGCAGCCAGCCATCGGGCGTAAACGTATCGCGCGTGGCCTCCGGGTTGTTGAGGTATTCGAGCATGACATTTGGGCCACGAACCACCAACTCTCCTTCAACGCCTGCCGGTACTGAATTGAGATTGCTGTCGAAAATTGCGATCTCGTTGCCATAGGCGCAGCCGGGCGAGCCGATCTTGCGCACGCCGGGTGGCATCGGGTTCGAAAGGATTTGTGCCGCTGTTTCCGTCAATCCCATCGTTTCGATGATGGGAACCTCAAACCGCGCCTCAAACGCACGCTGCACGTCGGGGGCCAGGGCCGAGGACGCCGAACGCCCAAAGCGCAGCCTGTCACGAGTGGCCGCGTCCGGGTCGGTTTCCGAGGCCAGCAAATGAGAGATGATCGTGGGCACGACCGAGAACCAGGTCGCTTCGCCTTCTTCGCAGTGTCGCCAGAACCGCGAAGCCGAGAATTTCGAACACATGGCGAGCGACCCGCCCGAGACAAGAGCCCCCATCACCGTCACGCAAAGCCCGTTGATGTGATAGACTGGTAAGACGCACAGCCCGCGATCCTGTGTGCTCAGACCATGGGCCACAGCTGTGGTCCACCCCCCCGCAAGCAGGCTGGCCTGGGTGTGAACCACACCCTTGGGTTTGCCCGTGGTGCCCGAGGTATACATCAGCAGCGCATGGCTGTCCGGCGTCACCCTGTGCAGTTTGACCTCTTCGCCGTCGCCAAGACGCGAGGGATCAAGTGGCTGGACATTTCCGGGCGTGGTCGCTGCAAACAGGTCCTGCTGCGCGGGGCCGACAAAGGCGAACCGCGCGCCGCTGTGATCCAGTGCATAGGTGATCGCCTCGTTCCCGGCGACCAGATTGATCATCGTGGCACGAAACCCGCCATAGAGAACGCCGAACAGAACTTCGACTGCTGCACGTCCGTTGGGCATCATCAACGCAATGCTTTCGCCGGGTTGAATGCCGCGCGCGGTCAGATCCTGCGCTATGCGATGCGCAGTCATGCGCAATTCGTACCAACGCAGAGCGGCCTCACCTTCGGGGAAGACAAACCCCTCGCCGCCACTCTCGGCGCGGGCGTCGATCCAATCGCGGACGGTGCCCTTGGGGGGGTGGTTGGATGCGACGCTCATTTGCCTGCCTCGGCCCAATAAGCGCCGAACACATCGTCCAGCGATGGTTCACGCGGTGGAATTTCGCGGATCACCTTGGTGGTCTGGATGAAATGCCGCCAATGCAGGTTATCGTCGATGGAGTTGCCCCCCCAGCTGCCGCACCCCATGGAGAGCGAGAACGGCATTCCGTTGGTAAACGATCCGCCGGTGGCAAAGGTATGGGCCTGATTGACGATGACGCGGCAGGTTGGCATAGAGCGGCCCAGTTCGACGGCGCGCTCATCCTGCGAAGTGTGGATACCAACGGAGTGACCCGCGCCCTGATAGGTCAGCACACGCTTTGCAGTCTCGACGGCGTCATTGTAATCGCTCGCCCGGTAGAGCGCCAACACGCGGCTCAGCTTTTCGCCGCTCAGCGGGTGATCTGCACCGATCCCATCGGTTTCGACAGCGATGTATTTCGTATCCGCAGGCACTTGATCCGCCATGCCAAGCGCGTCCAGCATCTTGTCTGCGTCCTGCGCGATAACCGAGCGGTTCAGATGGCCGTCCGGCCACAAACGCTCAATGATGGTATCCGCCTGATCAGAGGGAACCAGCGCGCCACCTGCCTTGGCCATCTCGACCACAAAGGCGTCATAAACCGCATCGACCACAACTGCCGCATTCTCGGATGAACACGAGGTCGCGTTGTCAAAGGTCTTGGACGCGGCGATCTTTTCCGCCGCAGCCGCCAGATCCGCGGTCTCATCAACAATGGTGATTACATTTCCCGCTCCGACCGCCACAGCCGGAGTTCCGGCGGTCTGGGCGCGGTGGACGTTGTTCTGGCTGCCGGTACAGATCACCCGGTCGCAAGCTTCCATCAGGGCCTGGGTCTTGGCCTTTGACCCGGGCGCGGGAACCATCTGCACCAGATCGCGGTTCAACCCGATCTTGTCAAACTCGGCATGTATATAATCCAGCAGCAACTCGCAGCTTGCCACCCCCTTGGGTGATGGTGCGACGATGATGGCATTGCCCCCCTTCAACGCGTTGATGATGTTGTTGGCCGGTGTCGCTGCCGGGTTGGTCGAAGGCACAACCGCCCCGACAACACCCACGGGGCGCACAATCTCGGTAATGCCCGTGGTCGGGTCATCGCTGATCACACCATGTGTTTTTGCCTCGGCGATATCGCGCAGCAGGCCAAGCGTTTTGCGGTGGTTCTTGGTGATCTTGTCCGCCACATTGCCGAGGCCGGTGGTTTTGACCGCCAGTTCAGCCAAGGTTCGATTGCGAGTTGGTTCCATGATGGCCCAACCAGCGGCTTGCGCAGCCCGGTCATAACGCGCCTGATCGGCGTCCGCCTCATACGCCGTTTGCGCGGCCCGGGCGCGGGCAACAATCGCATCGATGGCAGCAAGATCATCATGAGCATTCATAGGTCAAGGTCCTGTAAAGTATAAAGAAGAGGCGACAGTGGCCAACGGCGCAACCGCCGCCTCTCTTGGGGAGTTTGGGTTAAAGACCCGCCAGCAGCTCTTTCAGAGTTGCTTCGCGTGCGGCCCACATTTCGATCACCTGATCACGGTTCATGATGTGCATGGGCGAACCGCCGGCCTTCATCTTTTTGGCCACGCGGCTGTTTTCGAACATGGCCGGTACAGTGGCGGCCAGACGCTCGATCACCTCAGGTGGGGTGCCTTTGGGCACCATCACACCGCGGAAGTTCACCGACGAGTTGTCGACGTCCAGCCCCTGCTCCATCATAGTGGGCACATCCGGCAGGAACGCGCTGCGTTCCAGGTCGGCCACGCCAAGGATCTTGACGTTACCTGCCTCTTGCGCGCGGAAGGCGTCGGACAGATTGTTCACACCGCCCATCACTTCACCGGCGATCACAGCCTTCATTGCAGCCGCACCACCGCCCTTGGTGGGGATGTACGCCATCTTGACGCCAGCCGCCTTTTCGATCTGCAGCGCGGCAATGTGGTGTCCCACAAACAAGCCCGCACCCGAGAACGTCAGCTTGCCAGGGTTTTCCTTGGCAAAGGCCACCACGTCGGCCATCGAGTTGAACTCGCTGTCGGCGGCCACCACGAACACGGCCGGGTCTGCGCCCCAGTTGGCGATCGGTTCAAAGCTGTCGGTGGAATACTGCACACCACCCTTGATCGACTGCGCGATGAAGTGCGGCACGTTATATGCGCCCAAAGTGTAGCCATCGGCATCGGCTTGCGTGGCGAACCAGTTCCAGCCGACGCGCCCACCGGCACCCGGCTTGTTGATGATGGCGATCGGCATGCCAAGCGCATCCTCGTTCCCGGCGGTCATGGTTACGATCCGTGCCTGAAAGTCGGTGGCGCCACCTGCGCCATAAGACACCATCATCATCAGCGGGCGATCCGGGTAGTCCTGCGCCATGGCGCCCCCCGTCAGTCCCATCAGGGCCACGGCGGCCCCTGCAATCCAGTTTTTCATCATGAGTGTTTCCTCCCTTGGAACTCAGCCGCGTTTGTCGCGGTCAGAATAGAATTTCTCGTGGTGTGTAGACGTTCAGCAGCATGGCAAAGAGCCCGTACATCACGGCGATGAACCCTGCTGTGATCAACGCCCGTTTGATCCAGCTGCGCGCCTCGTTGTGAGGTGCAGGATCATAGAGCGAGAGCAGGATGAAGAAGGCCACGGTTGTGGCGGTGTAGAACCCGAATGTCTTGGCGGCCCAGAAGATATAGATCAACGCAACCACCAGGCCCGGCACCAGATTGACGATCATGGTACGCGAGACCCCCGTGCCGACCCGGCTGAGGCCCATCAGGGCCTTGCCGAATGTCCAGCCCGCCAGCACCACAAAGACCGATGAGATCAGGCGCGGGAACAGAAAGGCCTCGGCGGGTTGCTGGGTGTAGCTGATCCATGCGATCCAGCAGCCAACGGCAAAGATGATACCCGACGGGACGATGTGCTGGGTGCGGCTCATGACTTCACCTCGACTGTGTTTTGGATTTTGCGGGTGCGCAGTTCCATCCAGACCGAATAGGCAACGGATGCGGCAACCACGACCATCAGGAAGATGTTGAGCGGGCCGCCCAGGAAATATGGGCCCATGCCGACGCTTGCGTTGGCAATCATCGACCCTTGGATGAAATTGGCCTCGGCAATCGGACCCAGAATCAGACCCAGAACCAGTGGAGCTGCTGAGAAACCGAACCGCTCCAGGAAGAACATCATCACACCCAGGCAGGCCATGACATAGACATCCCCCATCGAGCTTTGGACAGAATAGGCCCCAAAGACCGACAGCCCCAGAACCACGGCGGCCATGACCGACTGCGGCACCTGTGCGACCCGAGCGGCAAGACCGGCGACATAAAGGCCGAAGATGCACATTAGAATCTGACCGATCAGCATCGAGTTGATGAAGGTCCAGGCCACGTCAGGATAGTTGTCAAACAGATCCGATCCGGGGAAAATCCCATGGATCAGCAATCCGCCCAGCAGAACCGCCGCCGTGGGGCTGCCGGGGATCGACAGTGTCAGCAAGGGCACCAGCGAGGGTCCGACCATGGCATTGTTTGCGCTTTCAGCCGCGATCACTCCTTCGGGGTGGCCGGTGCCGAACTTGTCCTGATGAGGGCTGAATTTCTTGGTCTGATCATATGCAACCAGGCCCGCGATCTGGCCGCCCACTCCGGGGATTAGTCCAATGATGGACCCCGTGATGGTGCCGATGGTCAACGCCCGTGGATTTCGGATCAGCTCGCCCGTCGCCCTGCCGATCGAATGTTTCTGCACCTCGATCACCTCAGCGCCCTGGGTCTGGCGTCCTTTGGCGAACATGCTCAGCACCTGAGGGATGGCAAAAAGGCCGATCAAAGCCGCGATAATGTTGATCCCGCCCCCAAGCGACGGGTGAAAGATAAACCGCTGCGCCCCCATGATGTCGTCAAACCCGATGGTGGCGAGCCACAGACCGATACAGCCCGACAAGAGCCCCTTGACCACCGAGTCACTGTCCAGCGAGCCAATGACGGTAACACCCAGAATGGCCAGCCAGAACAGATGGGAGGGCCCAAAGGCCAGCGCCCATTGTGCCAGAACCGGCGTCAGGAAGATCAGCAGGAGAACCCCGAAGACACCCCCAACGGCCGATGCAAGGAATGACAGCTGCAACGCCCGCGCGCCCTGCCCCTTCTTGGCCATCGTATGTCCGTCCAGCGTCGTGGCGATGTTTGCCGGTGCGCCAGGGATTTTGAGCAGGATGGCACTGACTGCGCCCCCTGCAACGGTCGAGGTATAAGCCGCCCCCAGCAGGATCAGGCCCTGCGCGGCTTCAAGCTGAAAGGTGAAGGGGATCAACAGCGCCACGGCCATCGTGGGTGACAGGCCGGGTGTCGCCCCAAGGATCAGGCCACCGATTGTCCCCCCCAGCAACAGGGCAAATGAGAGCGGCGAAAAGACATCGCCAAAGTAGTAGATAAATTCCATTCCGGGGCCTCCCAACCCGTTTGCCCGATGAGCGGGCAACTGGTCCGCACTGCGGTCCATAGCTTTGTTGACAAACTAGGGTATGGGATGAAAATAGTATTGCAAATGTTTTCATAAAATTACCTGTGGAGGGGGTTTTTTACATGTCAAAACAATCGCCTAAAGTGGATATTGTGGCCGTGGCAGTGGCTGCAAACGTGTCCCCCTCAACTGTATCACGCAGTTTCAACCACCCTGATTTGGTCAACTTGGCGACTCGGAAAAAGATCGACCGGGCGGTGCGCAAACTGGGCTATATCCGCAATCGCGCAGCACAAGCCATGCATGGCAAACGTTCCGCTACAATCGGGTTGATCGTGCCCACGATCGACCATGCGATTTTCGCCGAAGTGATCCAGGCATTCTCGAGCGCAGTCGAGGCCGAGGGCTTCACTATTCTGATCGCTTCGCACGGCTATGATCTCGAAGCCGAGTATGGCGTGCTTCGAAAACTGCTGGAACATCGTGTTGACGGCGTGGCCCTGATCGGGCTGGACCACCATGCCGAAACGTTTCAATTGATCGAACAACAGGATGTGCCTGCGATCGCGATCTGGAATTATTCGGAAAATGCTCCCATTGCCTGCATTGGGGCCGACAATCAAAAAGCGGGTTCAATGGCGGCCCAGCATCTCCTGGACTTGGGGCATCGCGAAATTGGAACGGTTTTCCCCCCAACTCAAGGCAATGACCGGGCCGGAGATCGCTTGAAAGGCGCAATACACACCCTTGAGAACAGTGGAGTTTCCGTTCCGCACATCTGGCAGAGTGAGGCGCCTTACAGCTTGCAACAAGCCAAGGCAGCCGCCTGCGAGATGCTCGAACATGTCCCCCGGCCGACGGCCTTGTTGTGTGGCAATGACGTCATCGCCCAGGGCGCGATTTATGCGGCCTTGAAACTTGGCTTGGCGGTCCCGGACGATCTTTCGGTGATCGGAATCGGGGACTTCAAAGGGTCCGAGGAAATGGAGCCCGCCCTGACCACGATCCGGATTCCCGCACAAAGCATTGGCCAGCTTGCCGGCCAAGAGATCACCCGCGCAATTGCTGATCAAATGACCCCGCCAACGCGCGTGGAATGTGACGTGAAGCTGGTAAGCCGTGCCACCACGCGCAAAGTATAGGGGAAATCCCGGCCTCCTGTGTCACCGGGCGAAATCTCGCCGCGTCGCACACGCAGAACTTGCGGAAAATGGCCCAAATATTGTGTTTGCGTGACAATCCTCCTGATCCGCTGGACCCGTGGTGCAGAATGAACCATCTGGGAAGCATCTGTTTCTATTTAGGAGATCATGCGATGTCTCGTATCCTTGTCATTGCGGCTGTTGTGATTGTCGGCGGCGGCGCAGCCTATTATTTCATGACCCAACCCGAACCAACCCCGGCCGAGCGGCTGGAAAGCGCGGCTCAGGACGCCAGCGACGCGCTGAGCGACGCAGCGGAGGCCACCCGTGATGCTGCACAGGACGCCGTGGACTCGGCGACCGAGCAGGCGGCGGATGTTGCCCAGCAGGCCTCGGACGCAGCAGCAAGTGCTGTTGAACAGGCCACGACCGCGGCAACCCAAGCGGCAGAGCAGGCAACCACAGCCGCATCCGATCTGGCCAATGCGGCCTCGGACCAGGTGGCCAGCCTGGCCGGTGATGGTGAAAAATGGGTCCAAAGCATGCAGGACACCGGCATCCTGACCAAGGAGGGGTTCAACTATGACGCCCTGGTTCTGGCGGTTCAGGGAAGCTCTCTGTCGCAGGAAACCAAGGAATCCGTGTTGAAAATTTTGGCCGACATCAAAGCCTCACCCGAGACGTTTGATGCAAAACTGCAAGAGCTTAAAGCGCTGTTTGCGGGTTGATCGCCCCGTGCCCCCGGCTCGGTCACGGATCGGGGGCACCAGCAACAAATTGAAAAATCTTTATTTTTGTATGAAAGCGGATATTCTGGTCCGGCACCTGCCAATTTTTCGTGCTGTGATTTGAGTTTCAAACGGCTCGTGCAGACCCGCACGAACTGCTGACCGGATGCTGCTATGCTACATAGATTTTACCGCCTTTCCCTTTGGCTTGTTGTCACCAGCGCAATTGTCTTTGCCCTCCTTTGGATGGTGCTCGCCTCCTCGCTCTTTTCCGGATTTCGCAAGGATCTGGTTGGCGGAATTCTGTCCGATCAATTGGGCCAGCCCGTTGTCATCCATGGAGACGTCCGCCTGAACCCCGGTCCGGTGAGTGAAATCTATGTCTCGGGTGTCGAAATCCCCAGCGAGAACATCCCCGATCAGAACCTGGCCGAACTCAGCCTGTTGGAGTTGGAACTGGACTTGCTGCTGTTGGCGCAAGGATCGGTCGAGTTCGACAATCTGATCGTTGATGGATTGGGCGTGAACCTTGTGCACCTGGCAGATGGTCGCAAATCCTGGTCCGAGCGGGAAACGGCAAGCATCAACAGCCCAGAAGAGACCCCAGAAAATCAGGAGCGTGGCGGTATTCTGGAGTTTCTGTCGGACAAGACCGTTGCGTTTTCGAACATCAGCCTGACCCGCAAGAACGAAGTCACGGGATTCACATTCGACTTTCAGATCGAAGTTCTGTCATTGACACAGGAACAGGCCGGTCAACTGAAGCTTGTGACCGGCAAAGGTGGCGTCAACGGTCAGGATTAACTGATCGACGCCAAGTTCCCGCGTGGGGCCGATTTCACCACCCGGGCGTCTTTTGGCGATGTGAAACTGACCTTTGACGGCACCCCTATCCCGCCGGACCAAGGCGGGGGGTACACGGCCGAACTGACGCTCGACACCGGATCCTTTGCTGATTTCCTTGAGGTACTGCAGCTTGATCCGGTGCTGGACGGAACCGGCACCTTTTCGGCCCGGATGCTCAATCAGGGGGGCAAACTGCAAATTTCGGACACGCAGACGATCATTGACTTGAGCGAGGGTCAGCGGTTGGAGGCAAGCGGGTCGATTGCAGATTTCAAAACCGGCGATGATATCGACATCAAACTGAAGGCGCGGCTCTATCCCGAGGGTACACCACCCCCGACCGCACGCGAGATTGCCGATCTCAGGCTGACAGAGGCCCGGGTCGAGCTGGTGGGGAACCGAGGTGCACTGGAACTGCGTGAGATGTATTTCGGCACCAATGCCTTTGAACAGGGTTTGGACAGTCTGGGTCCGGTGTCTTTGGGCAAGTTCGGACGTACCGAAGACGGCACGTTGTTCATTCGCGACATTTCGATCCAGGCGGGCCCACTGGACGCGCCCTATCTGAAATCTCAGGGTGAAATCAACAACCTGCTCGAGCTCAAGGATCTGGCGTTCATGGGCGACCTGATGGCTCCGGCCACTTTGTTGTTGGGAGAGTTGGGACCTGAGGTGGCCGAACAATTTGGCCGGGTCAGTGCCCGTTTCGAGGTCGACGACAAACCCGGCCATCTGCGTCTGGCCGAGTTTCAGGCCAGCACCCAGGGGACCGAGCTTTGGGCGCTTGATGCCCGTGCCAGAACAGGCAGCGTTCTGGACCTTGGCCAGGCAGAGCTTTTTCTTGATCTCGACATCCCTGAAACCCGCACATTTCTGGAGGCTCTGAACCTCAAGCCGGTGGACGCCGGACCGCTGGAATTCCTGCTGGATGTCAAAGGCGCGGACAAGACGCTCAGCATGAATGCGCAGGCCGCCATCGACAGTTCGCGCCTTGAAACACAGCTGGATGTCAAACCAAATGACGGCGCGCCGTTTGTGCGCGGTGAGATCAGCAGCCAAAAACTGGATCTGAAAGACCTGCAACAGGGCGTGGCGGCCTTTGTGCAGCTGGACAAGTTGATCGAGGATGGCCCCGGTCAAGGGGACGTGCAGCCCCTGGTCTTGCCCAGGGACGAAGCGGACGACGATGTACAGCCTCTGGTCCTGCCCGAAGGCGAGAAATTCGTGGATCTGGACCGCCGGTTGCGGGAAACCGACCTGGAAATCCTGGTCAATATCGCTCAGATCGTCGGCCAGCAAGGCATTTCCAAGGTTGAAAGCGCCCTTACAGTAAAAGAAGGAAAGGCCGATCTTGGCCCGCTTGAGCTGAACTATGGCGGCGGGTATTTCCGGGCCAGTGCGGCCATGGACCTGCTGGACGCGCCCGAGCGGCTGACGGTATCAGGGGCCACAAGTGGCGGGGACTTTGGCAAGATACTGGACGCGGTCGGCCTTGGCATTCAGGCCCATGGCACGCTGCGCGGCGATTTCAACGTCAGCGGCAACCGAAAGTCGATAAAGACCTTCATCAACACCATGTCCGGGCGGGCGACGATTTCGATGCGCGACGGAGATATCTCGACAAGTTTGATGGAATTGGCCGGTCTTGGCATTTTTCCCTGGCTGTTCTCGGGCGAATTGCAGCAGGGCTATACAGACATCGTTTGTGCGGTTGCGCCGTTGCAGATCAATCCGGGCAAGATCACGTCAAACGCTGTGGTGATCGAAACCAAAAGTGTGCAGCTGGTTGCGGCCGGAGGCGTCGATTGGCGCAATGACACCATCGCCCTGCGCGCCGAGCCGCGCCCGGTAGGCCGCCCCCTTGCCCGCAGTGCCTGGCCGTTTTCTGTGTCTGGAAAATTGTCCGAGCCCAAGTTCAAGCTGCATGTCGGCGGTGTCCGCAGTCAAGAAGGTGGCACCCGCCAAATTCAAGTCGAACGCACCCCTTGCAAGCCTGACCGCCTGCAATAGACCTGCATTCCTACGGTTCCTGCTTTGGCTGTTCGTCCTGACAGGTCTGCACCGCTGCTATGGCCTTTTGACTGCCTTTCAAGTTCACTTCGATCGATTTCCCGCCCTTGCCGGTGACTTTGACCGCACTGCGCTTGCCGAACTCCTCCACGAACTTGGGGTTGTCGAAAAAGGCGTATCCACCCGGCATCCCCGACCGGACAACCCCCAAAGCGTCCCCTGCGAACTTGGCATCCCCAAAATCGAAGGTCAGAACTCCTTCTTGCCCGTCGGTAATCTCGCTCCATTCAGCATTTAGTGCGGCAAAGAACCCACCCTGGCGATCCGGCACAGCACCGACAAGGACCAGCGTGCCATCGTCAAACGCCTTTTGCATGAAACACCCATGACCCACATCAGGATCAACCAGTATTTCCCAATCGCCCGAAGTGCCCCATGACGCGACCCCGTCCTGGGCAAACGCCACGCTACAGCTCAATACGCTGAAACAGGCAGTCGTCAAAAATCTATGCATAACAGCCTCGCAAAAAATCATCTCTTTGAATGGATCATGCCACTCAAAGGTCTCAGCGCCAAGACAAACGCGAAGCGTCGGGCCCAAACCATCTTCGTATGGCAAAAAACAACTGCCCGGCCCATCTTCGGTGAAGGTCAAGCGCGGCGTACCGAGAGCTCATCCCCCTCCATCATCAGGATGCCCCCGGACAGGTCGGCCCCCTGCCTCAACGGCTGTGCGCCAACGCCTGGGCGGATGTGGATGATTTTCAGACCAACGTTAGGATTGCGTGCCGAACATATCCCGTGTCGCATTGGAAGATGTCATGAGAACAATCGACAAAGGCCGGAATTCATCCTGGATCAGCAATCTTTGAATTTAGTGGTGCCCAAGGAGAGATTCGAACTCTCACGCCCGTGAAGGCGGGGGATTTTGAATCCCCTGCGTCTACCATTCCGCCACTTGGGCCACTTCGCATTGAATTAGCCGTCTTGTTCGGGAAGGTCCAGAGGCAAAAAGCGGTGATCCGCACGAAGTTATAAATCCAACCACTTGACCCTGAAGACCGATCATGATTTCCCAGCGATCACACCCGGAGCGAGAGTCGACTACCATCATGTTGCAACGCCTGTACGACAAGACGATTGCTCTGGCGGAACATCCCCATGCCCTGTGGGTTCTGGCCGGTGTCGCCTTTATCGAAAGCTCGTTCTTTCCGATCCCACCCGATGTCCTGATGATCCCGATGATTCTGGCGCGCCCCAACCGGGCGTTTCTGATTGCGACTGTGGCGCTGGTGGCCTCGGTTCTTGGCGGTATGCTGGGCTATGCGATCGGCGCCTTGTTCTATGAAAGCCTGGGCCAGCCGATCCTGGCCGCCATGGGCAAGGCCGAGGCAATGGAAGCCTTCAACACCAAGTTCAATGATTTTGGGTTCTGGGCCGTTCTGACGGCCGGCGTCACGCCGTTTCCTTACAAAGTCATCACCATCATGTCAGGCTGGACCGGCATGCCGCTGGGCACATTCATTGTCACCTCGATCCTGGCGCGCGCGCTGCGATTTTTTGTCGTGGCTGCCCTTTTGTGGGGTTTTGGCGCCCCGATCCGCGACTTCATCGAAAAGCGGCTGGGGCTGATGTTCACACTTTTCATCGTCCTCCTGATTGGAGGCCTTACCGTGGTAAAATTCCTATGAGCACACGCACATCCCTGATCTTGACCGCCGCCGCCGGGTCAGCTGCCTTGCTGCTTGGCGCATGGGGGTTTCAGTACATTGGCGAAATGGCACCCTGCAAATTGTGCTATTGGCAGCGGTATCCGCATGCCGTGGCCGTTGTGATCGGCATTCTGGCCCTGTTGATGCCAGGCCGCTGGTTGCCGTTGCTGGGCGGGATTGCAGCGCTGACCACGTCAGGCATCGGGATTTATCATACGGGCGTCGAGCGCGGCTGGTGGGAGGGTCCAACGACCTGCACATCTGGCCCGATTGGCGGGCTGACGCCCGATCAGTTGATGGACCAGATCATGTCGGCCCCTCTGACCCGCTGTGACGAGGTTCCGTGGGAACTGTTCACCCTGTCCATGGCCAGCTGGAATGCGCTGATTTCTCTGGGGCTGGCGGTCATCTGGTTCGCCGCCGCCCGCGCGTCGCGCTAAGTCGACTTTTTTGTCGACAACAACAGATTGGTTTCGCTGGTCTGCACCCCCTCGAACATGCGGATCTTGGCCAGCGCCTGATCCAGTTCTTCCAGCGTTTCAGTGCCCAGTTCAACGATCAGGTCCCAGCGGCCATTGGTCGAATGAACGGCGCGCACTTCCTTCAGACCTTGCAGCGCACGGGTGATGCGATTGGTTCCGCGCCCCTCGATCCCGATCATCATCAACCCGCGCACCGGGTCGCGCAGGACATCCTCCTTGAGAACCACGGTGAACCCCAACACATCACCACGCTGAATCAGCCGTTCGATTCGCGCCCGGACAGTCGTACGGGACAGATTGAGCTGCAGCGCCAGTTCCGACAGAGACGCCCGTGCATCGTGGCGCAGAGCCGCAACCAGCCGTTCATCCGTTTTGTCCATATTGAATCTCCAATTCGGCCATATTGGCGACACTTTGATCAATTTTACCCCTGTCTTTCAACCCATTTCGATCAGAAATTGGAAGAAATACTGAATTTCGAGGTTTCTCATGAACGCCAAACACTGCATTCTGATCGGGGCTCCGGTTGACAGCGGCAAGCGTCGTGCGGGGTGCCTGATGGGTCCTGATGCCTATCGCACCGCCGGCCTGGCCGAGGCGCTGACCGATCTGGGCCACACGGTCGAGGATCTGGGCAATCTGACGCCGGCATCACATCCGACCGAACCGGGTGACACCCACCTGCACCAGCCCAGCAAGACCGTCGGCTGGACGCATCGCCTGATCCGCACCGCCGAAGAAACCATGCCGCGCGGCCTGCCGATTTTTCTGGGCGGGGATCATGCGCTGGCCCTGGGCAGTGTTGCGGGCGTCGCCAACCACGCAGCCAAAGAGGGTCGACCCCTGTTCGTGCTCTGGCTGGATGCGCACAGCGATTTCCACACGCCAGAGACCTCGGGCTCGGGCAATTTGCATGGAACGCCGCTGGGCTATGTGACCGGCCGGGGTGGGTTTGCAGGGTTTCCGGTGATCACCAATCCGGTGCAGCAGGAGAACATCTGCATGATCGGCCTGCGCTCGGTCGACAGTGCGGAACGCGAGGCGCTGCAGAACAGCCAGATCCGGTTCCACGACATGCGCGAGATCGACGAAAGCGGCATTGCCAAACCCCTTGCAGCCTTTTTGGAAACCGTGGCCGATCACAACGGCCTGCTGCATGTCTCGCTGGATGTGGATTTCCTGGACCCCTCGATCGCGCCTGCCGTTGGCACCACGGTTCCGGGCGGTGCCACCATCCGCGAGGGACACCTGGCGATGGAGATGATCTGTGACAGCGGGTTGATGACCTCTCTGGATCTGGTCGAGTTGAACCCCTTCCTGGACGAACGCGGTCGCACCGCGCAGGTCATGGTCGACCTGGCTGCCTCCTCGCTGGGGCGCCGAGTCTTTGACCGCCCCACCCGGAGCTTTCTATGACCCTGTTGCAGGCCCCCCAATCGGTTGTCATGATCCGCCCCCATGCGTTTTGTTCGAACCCGGAAACACAAGGGGACAATGCGTTTCAAACCACAACACCGCAGGATGTGTCGCGGGCAGCACGCGACGAATTCGATACAGCTGCGAGCACCTTGCGCAATCGCGGCGTGGATGTGCACGTATTCGAAGACTTCGGGACACACCACACACCAGACAGTGTGTTTCCCAACAATTGGTTCTCCACTCACGCAGGTGGCCATGTGGCCCTGTATCCGATGTTCGCCAAGAACCGGCAACGCGAGCGGCGCACGGATGTGATCGACATGCTCAAACGCGACTTCCGCGTCTCGGACGTGATTGATTACAGCGGGTTGGAACACGATGGCCTGGCACTGGAAGGGACCGGCGCCATGGTGCTGGACCACATCGGGCGCATCGCCTTTGTCGCCAAGTCCAACCGCGCCGATCCGGTGGTGCTGGAGCGGTTCTGTACCCATTTCAACTATGAACCCATCGCCTTTGATGCACTGGATGCTTCGGGCCAGGCCATCTATCATACGAATGTTCTGATGGGCATCGGCACTGATTTTGCCCTGGTCGGCCTGGACCTGATCCCCGACCCGGACCGCAGACAGACCGTTGTTGACCGGTTGGCGGAAACCGGTCGCGAGGTCATAGCCCTGACGCCTTGGCAGATCGGAAACTTTGCGGGCAACGCCATCGAACTGACCGGGCATAAACGCATTCTGGCCCTGTCTTCGCGCGCGCTCGATGCTCTGCGACCCGACCAGATCGACATCATTGAACGCTCGGCCACGCCCGTTCCCTTGACCATTCCAACACTCGAAAGCGCCGGCGGCTCTGTCCGCTGCATGATCGCCGGCATCCATCTGACACGCCGCCCACAAAGGAACGCCGCATGACCCCCTCTGACAAAGCCCTGGTGCCCTTCGTCTCGGTCGACCACATGATGCGACTGATCCACCGGATCGGGCTGGAACCGATGTTGTGCGGCCTCGCCGACTATATCGAGGCCGACTTTCACCGCTGGGAGCTGTTTGACAAGACGCCCCGTGTGGCCAGCCATCCAACCGAAGGCGTGATCGAGTTGATGCCCACCTCGGACGGTGAGGTTTATGGTTTCAAATATGTCAACGGCCACCCCAAGAACACCAAGGAAGGGCTCCAGACTGTCACCGCCTTTGGACTTTTGGCCGATGTGGCAACGGGTTATCCGGTGCTCTTGAGCGAAATGACCATGCTGACGGCGCTGCGCACGGCGGCGACCTCGGCCATGGTGGCCAAACATCTGGCGCCCAAAGGGTCGGACACGATGGCGATGATCGGCAACGGCGCGCAATCCGAATTTCAGACGTTGGCGATAAAAGCCATCTGTGGGTTGAAAAGCGTCCGCCTCTACGACACCGACCCCGCGGCCACCCGCAAATGCGCCGCCAACCTGGCCGCGCATGGGATCGAGGTGGTGTCCTGCACCTCTCCCGAAGAGGCCATCCAGGGCGCCCAGATCCTGACCACCTGTACGGCGGACAAGCAATACGCCACGATCCTCAGTGACAACATGGTCGGCTCGGGTGTGCACATCAACGCCATCGGCGGTGATTGTCCCGGCAAGACGGAACTGGCGGCGGGCATCTTGCTGCGCTCGGACATTTTCGTCGAATACCCTCCCCAAACCCGGATCGAGGGCGAGATACAGCAGCTTGACGACGATCACCCCGTCATCGAGTTCTGGCAGGTCGTCACCGGCCAGCATCAGGGTCGCACGTCTGACCGTCAGATCACCCTGTTCGACAGCGTGGGTTTCGCGATCGAGGATTTCAGCGCCCTGCGTTACGTCCGGGACCAGCTAGATCAAACCGGTCTCTACCACGCGCTCGATCTTCTGGCTGACCCGGATGATCCGCGCGATCTGTTTGGCATGTTGCAGCGCGCCGCGCCCAACTGAGGCGTTCCCAGGTTTTCCTTGGTGAAAATACGGCGTAGGAGTCGCCGCAGGCGACGGGGGCAGCGCCCCTACCCGTGTTGTTCAGGCGTCCAGTTCGGCATCCCAATACAAGAAATCCATCCAACTGTCGTGCAGATGATTGGGTGGGAATTTGCGGCCGACGTTGCGCAGTTCCTCGGCCTGGGGCTGGCGCGGTGGCTTGCGCAGAGACATCCCCACACGGTGCAGAGATTTGGACCCTTTGCGCAAATTGCACGGGCTGCAGGCCGCGACAACATTTTCCCAACTGGTCACACCGCCCGATGCGCGTGGCACCACGTGATCAAAGGTCAGATCGCCGCGTGCGCCACAGTACTGGCAGCAAAATTCGTCCCTCAAGAACAAATTAAAGCGCGTGAAGGCCACGCGCTTTCTGGGTCTGACATAGTCTTTCAGAACAACAACCGACGGTATCCTGATTTCAGTCGACGGACTTCGCACGACCTCATCATATTCGGCCACGATGTCAACCCGGTCCAACCAAGCTGCCTTGATCGCGTCCTGCCAGGGCCACAACGACAAAGGATAATAGGACAAGGGGCGGTAATCCGCATTCAGAACCAGCGCCGGATGCTGTTTCAA
>FYBJ01001103.1_pt1 | contig 20250 bp, 21 predicted proteins | sample 1134611 | NCBI WGS metagenome assembly FYBJ01 (sample SAMEA104116008, study PRJEB20421) | marine metagenome | isolation source: marine | reverse complement strand
GCGATCGCAGCACTGGCCTATGGCACTGAATCCGTGCGCCCGGTGGACAAGATCACGGGGCCGGGCAATGCCTTCGTCGCCGCGGCCAAGCGGCGCGTCTTTGGCAAGGTCGGGATCGACATGATCGCAGGCCCCTCCGAGATCCTCGTGATCGCGGATGCGCAAAACGACCCCGACTGGATCGCGCTTGATCTTCTCAGCCAGGCGGAGCACGACGAAAGTGCGCAGTCGATCCTGATTACCGACGATGCGAGCTTCGGCCAGCGCGTCGCGCAGGCGGTGGAAAAGCGGCTGGAGACGCTCGACCGCCGTGGCATCGCGGGCCGGAGCTGGCAGGATTTCGGCGCGGTCATCATCGTCCGCGATATGGATGAGGCGGCGGCGCTCTCCGACCGCATCGCACCCGAGCATCTGGAGCTTTGCGTCGCTGATCCCGAGGCGCTGGCGGCCAAGGTGCGTCACGCGGGCGCGATCTTCCTCGGCGCCTGGACGCCCGAAGCCATCGGCGACTATGTCGGCGGGCCCAACCATGTTCTGCCTACGGCGCGTTCGGCACGCTTTTCCTCGGGCTTGAGTGTTCTGGATTTCATGAAACGCACGACGTTGGCACGGATGACGCCGGCGGCGCTCGGCGCCATCGGCGGCGCGGCGGAAACGCTCGCCGGATCAGAAGGCCTGCAGGCGCACGGGCTTTCTGTGCGGGTGCGGCTCGACCGGCTGAACGAGGAAGGAAAATGACCGCGCGGCTCATCCACGTTGAGATCGACGACCGCAATCTGGCGCCGCCAACCCCCGAGATCGAACAGGAACGGCGCGTCGCCATCTTCGATCTGCTCGAGGACAATCGCTTTGCCCTGCCGGCCCGTTCGGGGCGCGAGACGGCCCAGGGACCCTATCGGCTGACGCTGGCGATCCGCGAACGGCGGCTGGTTTTCGACATCCTGAACGACACCGGGGAACCCGCGGCGGAGTTTCATCTGTCACTCGGACCGTTCCGCCAGGTGGTGAAGGACTATTTTCAGATCTGCGAAAGCTATTTCGACGCGGTCAAACGCCTGCCGCCCAGTCAGATCGAGGCGATCGACATGGCCCGCCGGGGCATCCACGACGAGGGGGCGCGGGTGCTGCAGGAACGTCTGGAGGGCAAGGCGGATGTGGACAAGGACACGGCCAGGCGGTTGTTCACGCTGATCTGCGTCCTGCATTTCGGAGGGTGATGCGCTGGGGGGACTGCCGTCTTCGGTTCTTTTCTGCTGCGATCACAACGCGGTGCGCTCTCCCATGGCCGAAGGCATCATGAAGGCCTGCTTTGGTCACGACACCTATGTCCAGTCCGCCGGCGTGCGCAACGACATGGAGATCGACGGGTTTTCAATCGCCGTCTGCCGCGAGATCGGTGTGGAACTGGAACGTCACCGCTCGCGCAGCTTCGACGAGATGCAGGAATGGGGCGACGATCTTTCCGGGTTCGATCTGGTGGTTTCGCTGTCTCCAGCCTCGCAGCGCCGGGCGCTGGAGCTGACGCGCTATTTCCATCTGCGGGTGGAATACTGGCCGATCCTCGATCCCACCGGCCTGGGCGAGACGCGCGAGGACAAGCTTGCCGCCTACCGTCAGGCGCGCGACCAGATCCGGGCGCGGATCGAGGAACGATTCGGCCCCCCGACACGAGCTCTGCCGGGCCGGTAGCCCCCAGAAACCCGTCGAATCACCCCTGCGTGCCGAGACCGGCGGCGCGCCCGGGGTGGAGCACGGCAGATGCAGGCCGGGGCGCATGTGTGGCGCACAGGCGAGAATCCACCTGTCAGGAGGCGGGTTATGCGGCTCCCGCGCGCTTTCGGCGGCGCGGTGCGGGCTTTCGGTGCTCACAAATGTCTCATTCGCATCGTGGCATCTTGAAAAAACGGAGCAGCAGGCGCATTTAAGGGCACGCCTCCGAAGGATGGGAGGTTCAACACAGGAGATACCATGGCCAAGGAAGAACTGCTCGAATTTCCCGGCGTCGTGAAGGAACTCCTGCCGAACGCGACATTCCGGGTCGAGCTGGAGAACGGCCATGAGATCATCGCGCATACGGCAGGTAAGATGCGCAAGAACCGCATCCGGGTTCTTGCAGGCGATAAGGTTCAGGTCGAAATGACCCCCTACGACCTGACCAAGGGCCGCATCAACTATCGCTTCAAGTAAGCCCGTGCGGCTGATCCTGGGCTCCGGCAGCCCGAGGCGGCTGGAGCTGCTGGCCCAGCTCGGACTGGCCCCGGCCGAAATTCGTCCGCCCGATATCGACGAGACGCCCCGGCAGGGCGAGCTCCCGCGTGCCTATTGCCGCCGCATTGCGGCCGCCAAGGCCGATGCCATCGAACTCGCCCCCGATGAGATAGTGCTCTGCGCCGATACCACGGTGGCGCTGGGCCGGCGAATCCTGGGAAAACCGGACGACGCGGCAGAGGCCTCGCGGTTCCTCCATATGCTTTCGGGGCGGCGGCATCGTGTGATCACGGCCGTTTCCCTGCGCAGCGCAACGGGCCGCTGGGATCGCGAGGTGGTCACCGCCGTGCGGATGAAGCAGCTTTCGCCGGAGGAGATGCGGAGCTATCTCGGGACGGGCGATTGGCGGGGCAAGGCGGGTGGCTACGGCATTCAGGGGCCGGCCGGTGCCTTTATCCCTTGGATCAGCGGATCTTTTACCGGCGTTGTGGGGCTGCCTCTGGCGGAAACGGCGGGGCTGTTGCGGGCGGCGGGGTTCCTGGACCCCGGCGAGCGGGAGAGTGCGCGATGAAGGGCAGGGTCGTGGTTCTCGACCATATTGACGGGTGCGAGGCCGCTGCCTTGATGGTCGACGGCCGGATCGACGACCTGCTCGTCGACCCGCCAACTGCCCGTCCGGCGGGGCCCGGCGCGATATTGCGCGCCATCGCCGACCGCCCGGTAAAGGGCATGGGCGGCATGTTTATGCGGCTGGCGGGCGGCGAACACGGGTTCCTGCGGCAGGGCCGGGGCATTGCGCCGGGGCAGGCGCTGAACGTGCAGGTCACGGGACTGGCCGAGCCGGGCAAGGCGGTACCGCTGACCACCCGCATCATTCATAAAAGCCGCTATGCCATCGTGACCCCCGATGCGCCCGGTATCAATGCCGCGCGCTCCATCCGCGACGAGGAAGCGCGCGACCGGCTTTTGGAGTTGGCGCATGCCGGTTTCGATCTGCCGGGCGGGGGGCTCATCCTGCGCACGGCCGCGGCGTTCGCCCCGCCCGAGGCGGTAGAGGAAGACATCGCCCTCATGAGCGACGAGGCCCGCCATGTGGCGGCAGCCGCGGGAACCGAGCCGGCCGTGCTGTGCCCCGGGCCTGGCGCGCATCTTTTGGCCTGGCGAGAATGGGCAGACCCCTTTCCGGACGCCATCGTTGATGAAAACGGCGCCTTTGAGCGGGAAGGGGTGCTCGACGCGATCGAAGCGTTGCGGGGTCCGCGCGAGGAACTGGGCGGGGGGGCAACGCTCTATGTGGAGCCTACGCGCGCGCTGGTTGCGGTCGATGTGAACACCGGGGCCGATGCATCGCCCGCCGCGGCGCTGAAGGCCAACATCGCCGCGGCGCGCGCCTTACCGCGGGCATTGCGCCTGCGGGGCCTGGGGGGTCAGATCACCGTGGATTTCGCGCCGTTGGCGAAAAAGGATCAGCGTCAGCTGGAACAGGTGCTCAAGGCGGCCTTCCGCAGTGACCCTGTTGACACCGCCCTTGCCGGCTGGACACCGCTGGGTCATTTTGAACTTCAAAGAAAGCGAGAGCGCCTGCCGCTCGCCGAGGTGCTGCCCCGATGAAATGTCCCATTTGCGATGCGCCCTCCGTCCGCCGCTACCGGCCGTTCTGTTCGCGCCGCTGTGCCGACATCGATCTGGCGAAATGGATGAACGGGGCCTATTCGGTGCCCGCGAGGCCGGACGCGAACCCGGATGAAGACCTGGAGCAGGCGCTGCAGGAGACAGCCTGGGAAGCTCCTGCGGGGAAGGTAAAATTCCACTGAAAATCCGCCCCGTCTCCAGGCGGGATTTTTTGGCAGAACCCCTCTGGACAGCACCGCAGGCGTCTTTTAGAAGAGCGCGACCCGAGCGGCTCGCCGCTCCCCGTGCCCGGGTAGCTCAGGGGTAGAGCAGTGGATTGAAAATCCTCGTGTCGGTGGTTCGATTCCGCCCCCGGGCACCATTTTTACAAAATAAAAAAAATGCCTTGTCGCGTCGTCATCGTTGCTAGACACGCAGGTATTTTGCCGTGGGTATCATTTGGGTAGCATTCTGTACCATGAACCGAGACACAGACACGAGGCAGCACGCTCGACCTGTCAAAGGTTTTCGCCATTGCGGTCAGTGACGCCTTCCCGCGCGGATACGCTCATAGAGTTCTCTGGCTAGGCCCTTGTGAACCGCTGAGCGAAACGGCTGTTCCCGTCCGTGCCTTCCTTCATGAACGCAATGATGGGGTCGATCACCACGAGCGCGGGCGTGCTCGCCGCAAGTTCTAGCCGCAAGAGAGTCAGGCCGCGTTCATCCAAGGTGAACGGTTCCTCTTGGTATCGGACCTTCGAGACATCGGCCCCGGCCTTCATGAGGCGCGGTTTCAGCACGCGCGATGGATCATCCTCGGCGGACATGAACAGGACCGAACCCTTTTCGATGTTATCTACGAACGGCGGGGGCCTGCCTGTCGTGACAGCGGCGGCGATTGCGCATGTGAAGGTGGATTTCCCTTGGCCCATGTTCCCGTCGAGAACCGTCAGGGCACCCTTCACGATATAGGGATATGCGAGGAACTGTGGATCATCTTCCTCTACGTCCCCCAACCAGCCGAATGCTGCCTCGTGCCCAGAGGACTCGTCAGCCTCGCTCGATCTCGCTTCAAGGCGAGCGGACGCGCGCGGATTTCGGTCCAATCACACGCAACCGTGTGGACGTAGGGTTCGTCGTACTGGGGCTTGTGGTTGACCGATCCCATGAGGCGCAGCATCTTCGTGATCGTCCAGCCGTTCCTGTCGCCACCGTGCCGATATGCCAGAGCCTTCGAGAACCGCTCGGCCTCGTCCGGTTCGTGGTACTTGTCCCATGACCAAAGCGCCTGATATCGATCCGGCGAAGTCTCCCAGATCAAGCTCGGCCACGGGTCATAGGCGTCGGGGTCACTCTCATCGATGTCGCACCAGCCAAAACGTGTCGGCAGGGCATACTGACGCTTGCGGTGCGGTTTGGAGAAGGCGTTTGGGCAGAAATACTGATCGTAGTCCCAGCGATTGAATTGGGTCAGGAGGTCGAAGAGCTTTGTCGAAAACGCGCCATTCCTGATCTTGATGGCCTTCTCGATCCATTTCCCGTCCGAAACCCTCTTGAAACCCAAGAAGGTATAGACCGTCCCTTTCGGCACCTCCAAGAAATCCCAAATATCCATGAAGAATTGGTACTGGCTGCGGGTGACATCGGCGTCGCCGTCAAGGTCCTTGAAGATCCGGGCCGTGTTCTTGGGGTGCTTGTTCGGCACGTAGGTTTTCTTGTTCGTCATGATCGTCTCCGACATGCGACCCGGCAGCCACAGGTGATGGACACCCTCAGGCGCGTGCAGGTCGCTTGATTTGGTGGGGTGTGGTCGCCGATCAGTAGTCGGCGTAATGGGTGCGAGCGCGCTCTTCGGCACGCTCGGTCAGCCAGTCCTGAACCTCGGACATGAACCACGCGACGGTGGTGCCCGCCATGCGGATTCTGCGCGGAAACCGTCCGCGTGCTTCCCAGCGAAGCAGCGTAACGTTAGAGACCTTGATGCCCATGCGCTTCAAGTCGTCGCGCGTTGCCAGCATCTTGTTTGCGTCGTCGTCTGTCATGATTTTCCCTTTCTGACTAAAGGGAACCGGTTCCTGACAAAGCAGTCGCATGGATTTCAGGGCGTGTCATTTCGGCACTATGAACGGGATGGGTCCATTTGAAGCCCTTTTGTTCAATCGTAGAGGCGGTAGGCAGCCACAGCCGCTTGTATCTGTCTATTCAGGTTTTCGAACCGCTTCACATCTTTCGACGATTTTGAAAAATAGGCAGCAAGAAGTGGACGCGCTGACGCGCGGATGAACTCTGAAAACTCACCATCGATATGGCCCGATGATGCCGAACGTTTCACGTTTTCGATCCCCTTGAAGGCGATGAAAACCTCTGTCATTCCATCGACAGTCAATTGAATTGTTTCGGCATAGGCCGTCGCAACTCCGTCTTCTTTGGGTTTGGCGGAAACCGTCTGAACCAATTCAAGAAGGGCGGAAACGGAATTTCTTGCCTCATGCACCCTTTGCCGCATTTCGGACGCAGGAACGAAGCGCGAGGTCTTGTTCCGCCCGGAGCGGACAACCACCGACGATAACAAGTCGTCGGACTCGGCCAATTCTGTTAATAGGCGGCGGGAGGTAGTATCGATCTTTGCGGCCCAAGCGTATTTTTGGGCCGGGGTCGCGGCACCACCTGCGAAATTGAAAACAGACAGAAGGTATTCGGCTGTGGCGGCGAGTTGGAGGCGCAACGCAGTGATGTCGGCTGGGTTCTCAAGCCTCAACGTGCCTGCAATCTTGAGCGCAGCGTCATCAGTGTAGATTTCGGACCACGGATTATGACCGCAAGGGAAGACCTTGCTGGCTTCACCAACCCAACGCTCAGGCGTGATGTCGCCTTTCAGCTTGCTGATCATTCTTGGGCGTTGTGATTTTTTCGATACGCTCATTCCACTTGCCCAATGCCTCGCGCTTCTCGTCCGCGTATGAATAGACATTGTAGATAGCGGCCACGCCCGAGACCACACCCGTTTTGTGGTTCAGCAGCGCCTCGGTCACGGGCTGCGGGACGCCCAGCATCGCCATGTTCGTGGACATCGTGCGGCGCAGGTCGTGAATGATCCATGGTTCCGTGCCGTCGGGCAGCGCCTTGTCGAGCCGGTTTTTCAGGCGACCGAAACCCGACACGGGCGATTTGCCGGTGGTCGTGAACACGTAATCCGACCCGAGGAACCTCGGCACCCTGCGCAGGACGGTCAGCATCGCGTCGGTGATCGGGACGGTGTGCTGCCTGCCGTTCTTGGCGCGCTGCGAAGGCAGGGTCCACAGGCGTTTTTCGAGGTCGAGTTCCGACCAGCGCATCTCGGCGACCTCGGCGCGCCTCTGGCCGCTGAGGATCAACAGCTTCATGCAATCCCCGAAAGGATAGCCTTCGGCGTCACAGGCCGCCCACAGCGCGCCCAGCTCGTCGTCGGTCAGCACACGCTCGCGCGACCGTTCCTTCGACAGCGGTTTCATCCCGGCGATGGGGGAGGCGTCTATCATCCCTCGTTCGACACACCAGCCCATCAGGTGCTTGAGGTGGGCCAGAGCGCGGTTCGCGCTAACCGGCGCGGATTTATGGATCACGTCACAGGCTTTCACGACATCGGCGCGCTTGATCTCGTCGATCCGTTTGCCGTGCAGGGTGACGAACTTCGCCAGCAACGCTTCCTTGCGCTTCCAGTCGCGGTTGTGAACCTTGGCGTGCTTCTCGATGTAGTCGGGGATCACGTCGCCCAACGTCGGCTTCGTTTCGACCTCAACGCCGGTGCGATCCTCGAACCGGCCCGTCTCGATTTCATAGAGCACCTTTCGCACCCGTTCACGCGCCTCGGCCAGCGACACGACGCCGAACCGCCCGATGGTCAGGCGCCGCATCTTGCCGTTGATGCGCTTGTGCAGGCAGAACGTCTTGGTGCCAGACGTGCTGACGCGCAGGACGAGGCCCGGCATCAACTCGTCACGGAAATCGAGACGTTTCGACGGGCTGGGCTTCTGGCCTTCGATGAACTTGGTGGTGAGCTTGCGTTTCATAAGCCCATGATAAGATGGGCGGATGAGCCGCGTCAGGGACAACCCTAGAAGGTTTGCAGGGTTTTGGATCGGGTTGCGCTGGATCGAGATACCCGTGTGGTGTTCGGTGTCCTCGGGTATCACTGGGGTAGCAGGAGCGGTGTGCTTGAATGCTCCGGCGCGAGACGGGTCGAGACGATCTGCAAAGCGCAAAGGTCAAGGTTTTCAATCGGCTACGTTACGGGTTGAGCGATCCTGAAACAGCGCGCGTGGATCAACAGACCAATTGAAAATCCTCGTGTCGGTGGTTCGATTCCGCCCCCGGGCACCATTCGTCTCAGCATTTCCGCAAATAAGGCGACCGGTCCCTAGTGCTTCGCGACGGGTGTGTGTCCGGCCTCGGGGCTGCTGCCTGCACCTTCGGGGCTTGCCTGCCTTGCGACATGCTGTCCGCAGCCGGTCGGGCTGCGCGGGGTGGTGTCTCCGCCAGGCTTGACGGGGCGCGTATCGCGGCCGAGGGTGCAGCGGTTTCGACAAGGAGGCGGCGATGGGCGGCGGCATAGACAGAACGGACGCTTCGGCCGGTACGCGGGCGCTGGGGGTACCCTGGGTCGATCGGCCGGAGCACCGCGCCTGGCTGCGCCGCGAGGCCGATGACCTCTTGCGGTTTTTCGAGCGCGCCGCGCTGGACCCGGCCGGGGGCTTTCACGCTCTCGACACGCAGGGACGGCCCGATCCCGCGCAGCCGCGCCGGGAATTGCACAGCACCGCGCGAATGGTCCATTGCTTCAGCCTCGCCGCGCTCATAGGGCGGCCGGGGGCGGAAACGTTGGTCGATCACGGCATGGGCTATCTATGGCAGGCCCACAGGGATGCGGACCGGGGTGGTTATGTCTGGAGCCCCCAGGGCGGCGGCCCGCACGGCCGGCGCAAGCTGGCCTATGGCCAGGCCTTCGTGCTGCTGGCAGGAGCAAGCGCCAAGGTCGCGGGCCACCCGAATGCCGACCGCCTGCTCGCCGACGCGGCCGAGGTGATCCGCAGCCGCTTCTGGGAGGAGGGGCCCGGCGCCGTGGCCGAGCAATACGAAGCCGACTGGTCCGAGATTTCCGGCTATCGCGGCCAGAACTCCAACATGCATATGACCGAGGCCTTTATGGCGGCGCATGAGGCGACGGGCGAGCCGGAATTTCTGGAAATGGCGGAGAGGATCGCCGCACTGATCATCGACCGCCACGCCAGGGCCTGTGGCTGGCGCGTCGCCGAACATTTCGACGAGACCTGGCGGATCGACGAGAGCTATTCAGGCGATCCGATGTTTCGCCCGGCCGGAACCACGCCGGGGCACGCGCTCGAATGGGCGCGGCTCCTGGTGCAGCTGTGGGAGCTGGGCGGCCGGCGGCTCTCCTGGCCGGTCGAGGCGGCGGAGGGGCTGTTCCGGCGTGCAGCTGCAACCGGCTGGGACGCGGAGCGTGGCGGCTTTTACTATACGCTCGACTGGGAGGATCGCCCGAACGTGGCCGAACGCTATTGGTGGCCTTGCGCCGAGGCGGTCGGCGCGGCCCATGCACTGCACGGGTTGGATGTCGCCGGTGCACAAGGATGGTATCGGGCGTCCTGGGAGGTGATTGCGCGCCTGTTCATAGATCGGTGTCACGGGGGCTGGCATGCACAGCTCGACGCCGGGAACCGGCCGGGCAGCGACCCGTTCTTCGGCAAGCCCGATCTTTATCACGCGCTTCAGGCATGCCTCCTGCCGCTCTATCCTGTGACGGCCGGGCTCGCCACGCATCTGGCGCGGGAAAACGGTGGTCCCCGAACCCGCGACGTTGTCGGGCCCCCGGCCGCGGGCTGATCAACCGGGTCGCTTCTGCCAATGGACGCCGGCAGGGGGCAGGGACAGGTCGCCCCAGCGGACCGGTTCGGGCGCGTAGTTGAATGCAAAGCGGTAGCCCCCGCAATCGCGCAGCCGCAGCCCGTCGGGCAGTTCCAGCGTCTCGATGCCCTCGGCGGTGCAAAGATCGCGCAGCATCCGGGCGAGCGCCTCTTCATCGGGCCAGCCGCCGAGATAGCGGCGCTTGCCTGCGGCCACCACCGCCGGCCGGTCCTGGCTGTCGCGCTCCATGACGCGGGCGTCGCCCTCCAGATGCTCGAACCAGTGGACGAATGCGCCTCCCTCGGCCAGGGGTATGCGGCTGCCGGGCGGAAGGCTTTCGACCTGGGCGACCCGGCAGTTCAGCCAGTCCAGCGCGGGGGGGAGCGTGGCAGGGATGGCCATATTCGCGGTTTTGGCGTTGAAGCGCGGGCCGAGCAGCGCGCTGCCTTCAAAGGCTTCGAGCGCAGCGGCGAGCTCTGGCCGCAGGGTCGCGAGCCCCGGCGCGGCCACCATCCGATAAGCGGAAAGATTGTCGCAATCGGGCGGCAGGATGTCGATCGACAGCCCCACACGCCGCATGGCCCGGTAAAACGCAAAGCACAGCCGAAAATAGTCGAAATCCGTCCCTTGCGGCTGCACCTCCCAGGCCCAGGCGGACCGGTAGTCGAAAATCAGCGCGGCGGGTGCGGCCGTCGCTTCCACCTCGTCGAGACCGGCAATCTCTTTGGCCAGCGCTTGCACCTCCTCCCAGGCCGGAGAGGGGGCGTCGTCGGGCCGGCGCAGCCCGGCATGCATCTGTTCCTGGGCAAAGGGCGCCTGTCGCCAGCGAAAATAGCACACTGCCTGTGCTCCGTGGGCGAACGCCTCCCAGCTCCAAAGCCGCACCATGCCCGGCAGCGGCGCGGGGTTGTAGGGCGCCCAGTTCACCGGCCCGGGCTGCTGCTCCATCACCCACCATCCCCGCCGCCCCATGCCGCGGTAAAGATCATGATGGAACGCCTGAAAATCGGGGTCGCCCTGACGCAGAAAGCGCGCCTTATGCTCAGGCTCCGCCTCCAGCCGGTCGGACAGAAACCCGAGGGGATAGCTGTCCCAGGCCGCGATATCCAGGTCGGCGGCCACCTCGTGATGATCGAAATCCGTGATCCGGCCCATATAGTTATGGATCAGCGGCGCCGGGCTGCAGGCGCGCAGCACCTCGGCCTGGGCACGGTTGAAGGCTACTACCTGATCCGAGGAAAATCGGTGGAAATCGAGCAGATGGGCGGGGTTCGGTTCGGTGACGGTCAGGTTCGGCAGGCCGATATCGTCGAAGTCGGCGTAATCCATCGACCAGAACACGTTGCCCCAGGCCTGATTTAGCTCTTCCACCTCGCCGTATTTGCGCCGCAGCCAGTCGCGAAAGCCCTGCCGCGCCGCGGGAGAATAACTGCGCGTCGTATCGTGGCAGCCATATTCGTTGTCGGTCTGCCAGGCGGCCACATGCGGATTTTCCCCGTAGCGTTCCGCCAGGATACGGGTGATCCGCACAGCCTCCTTGCGGTATCCGTCGTGGCTGAAACAGTAGTGCCGCCGCGAGCCGAAGCCGCGCGGCCGGCCCTGGGCGTCATGAGCGAGCATGTCCGGATGGCGCTCGAGCATCCAGCGCGGCGGCGTGGCGGTCGGTGTGCCCAGCACCACTTGCAAGCCGGCCCCGCCCAGGCAGGCGACCGCCCTGTCGAGCCAACCAAAGTTGAGCCGGCCCGGCCGGGGCTCGATCCGCGACCAGGCGAATTCCCCGATCCGCACCCAGCTTAGTCCCAGATCGCGCATCCGCGCCGCGTCCTGGGCCCATTGCGCCTCGGGCCAGTGTTCGGGGTAGTAGCAGACCCCCAGCGCCCGCTTCACAGGACCACCCGGTGTTCGGCCTGGCCGCGGACCGGGATGGCGGTGGCAAAGGTCATTCCTGCCGCTGGCTCCTTCTCCCGTGCCGAGGCGGACAACCCTTGCGCGGCGGACGTGGCGAAAAGCCGGTCGAGGCCTGGTCCGCCGATTGCCGGGCAGGTGACTTGCGAGGCCGGCATCGCGACGGTGCGGATCAGTTTGCCATCGGAGGTGTAGCAGGCGACGGCACTCCCGCCCCAATGGGCGTTCCAGAAATTGCCGTCTGCGTCGAATATCGCCCCGTCCACGCCCCAGGGCGCATCCGCGAAATCGCGCCAGAGCCGGGCGTCGCCCCGGGGCCAGCCGTCGGCGGGCGACAGCGCCATGCGCATGACGCACCCCTCTTTCGTGTCAACGTAATAGGCATGGGCCCCGTCAGGCGGGAAGCAGATCGCGTTGGGAATGGTCAGCCCCGCCACGAGCCGTCGCAACTCTCCGCGGTAATAGCGGTAGATGCTGCCGGCCCCGGGTTCGGCGTTCTTGCCCATCGTTCCGATCCAGAAGCCCCCCCAGGGGTCCGCCCGCCCGTCGTTGGAGCGGTTGGCAGGGAAATCGGCCTCGAGCGGGCAGAGCCGTTCGCGGCTTCCGTCCTGCAGGTCGAGCCGCCAGAGCGCGCTTTCGCCGGCGACGAGCAGCCGGTCGCGGTCGATCCAGCCCGCCGCAGAGACCATTTCCCCCAGATGCCAGCTGTGCGCTCCCGGCGGCTCGGATATGACTTCCCCGGCGTCGTCGTCCCCCGTCACGCGGCTCAGCAGCCTGCCTTCGGTAATGTCGAACCAGAACAGCTGCTGCCGTTCGGGGTGCCACAGGGCGCCTTCCCCCAGATTGCAGGGGCGGTCGTCGAAAATTTCCGTCCGGAGGTCGGTCATCTTTCTTCTCCCTCACCGTCGCGTCCGGCGGCCCGGTCGTAGGCCGCGACAATCGCGCGTGCGCGTTCTCCGACCTCTGCGGCGGAGAGGCCGGGTCTATAGAGCGCCGATCCTATACCGAATCCGTCGGCACTGGCCGCGATCCATTCCGCGAAATTTTCGGGACCCGCACCGCCCACCGGGTAAAGCCGCGTGCCCGGGGGCAGCACCGCGCGCAGCGCCCCCAGGCCGGAGGGCCACAGAACCGAGGCCGGGAAGAGCTTCAGACCGTCCGCCCCCGCCGCGAGGGCGGCAAAACATTCGCTGGCGGTGAAGGCACCGGGATAGCTCTGCATCCCCAGCGATTTCGCCCGCGCGATTACGTCGCGGTCGGTATTCGGAGAGACGATAAGCCGCCCGCCGGCCCGATGCACCTGCGCTACTTCTTCGCAGCTCAGCACCGTGCCCGCCCCGATCAGGGCTCCGGGTGCGGCCGCGGCCATGATGGCGATGCTGCGCAGCGGATCGGGAGAGTTGAGCGGCACCTCGATGCGGTCGATGCCCGCCTCGCACAGGCGCAGCGCCGTTTCCGCCGCCTGGGCCGGCGCGATACCGCGCAGGATGGCGATCAGCGGGCGGCTCATCCGGATAACTCCTTCAGTTTCGCCTGCACAAGGCGCAGCCCCGCGAGGGTCATCGCCTCGCCCACCGCGTGGATCGCGGGCGCTCCTTGATGTTCGAGCGCCGCCGTGTAGATGCCCGCAATGTCATCGGCACCGATCACCGCCACCTGCTGGCCCAGCCAGTAGGGGCGCGCCGCTGCCAACTCCGCCCCCAGAAGATACCCCGACAGCCGTGCCCGTGCGGTCTTGCCGTCCAATCCGTTCAAAAGCGCGTCGGCGCGCAGCGAAAAAAGCCGTGCCGCCAACCGCTCCGGCCTGCTTATCGCCTCGCTCAGGGCATCCCCGAATGCCTCCGCGTCCCAGCCGTCGGCCGCCACCGAATGGCGCAACACGCTGTCGCCGGCCAGCAGCGCGAACAGCTCTCCGGTCATGAATGTCTGGAAGCTGACGATCTCGCCGGCGCTGACATGGGCCCATTTGCTGTGGGTCCCGGGCAGGCAGAGCACCCCGTCGAAATCCGGGTTCAATGCCTGAAAGCCGGCGATCTGGGTTTCCTCTCCCCGCATCACGTCGGGGGGCATCGCCTGTTTGACCCCAGGCACCACATAGGCCCTTATGCGCTCGTCATCGGACGGGGCGTGCACGGGCGCGCCGGTCGGCGGCGGGCAGGGGACGCTGTGATAGGGCGCGTCGATCCAGCCCTGGCGAGAGCCGACCATCCCGCAGGCGATGACCGGCACCTGCGCGGTCCGGGTCCGCTCGCTCCCGCCGCCTGCGACGGGCGGCAGCCAGGGACCGATCACCTCCAGCAAGGCGGGTTCGAACCCCTGCCGGTTAAGCCGGGCCATGCCATTGTCGCTCTGACCGGTGGCGAGCACACGGTGATCGGCGGACATGGCCCATGCCCGCAGACGGCTCGTGCCCCAGTCCACCGCGATCCATGCGGCGCTTTGGGATGCGATGGCGCTCATCCGGTCACCACCACGCCGCCGTCGACGACCAGCGCCTGCCCGGTCATCATCCGGCTGCTTTCCGACGCGAGGAAGAGCACCGGACCCACCACATCCTCCGGTGCCAGCGTATCCTTCAGGCATTGCCGTTCCACATGCGCCTCCAGCGCCTCGGGCGTCACCCACTTCGCCTTTTGCTTTTCGGTCAGCACCCAGCCCGGCGCCAGGGCATTGACCCGAATCCGGTCGGGCCCGAATTCGCGGGCGAGACTGCGGGTCATGCCGTTGATCGCCGAGTTTGCTGCGGTGTAGATCGGATAGCCCGCATTTCCCATCATATAGCTGATCGACGAAAAATTGATGATGCTTCCGCCGCCCGCGGCCTGCATCCCGGGGATCACTGCCTGCGCGGCAAAGAAATAGGCCTTGAGGTTCACGGCGATCATCCGGTCCCAGAAGTCTTCGGTCACTTCCGCCGTGCTGTGGCGCTGATCGTTGGCGGCGTTGTTGACCAGAATGCGGACCGGCCCATGCGCCCGCGCCGCGTCCTCCAGGGCCGCGCGCAGACAGGCCACATCGGTGATGTCGCCCTGAATGAACAGCGGCCGCCGCCCGTGTTCGGTCTGCATCCTCGCGGCGAATTCGCTCGCGTCCGAGCGGCCGATAAATGCCACCTGCGCACCCTGGGCCAGAAACCCCTCGGTCAGCGCGGCGCCGATGCCGGAGCCGCCTCCGGTGATGAAGACGGAGCTGCCTTCGAGGTCGTGAAAGCGGGCGGCGCGGGGCATGGGATGATCTCCTTCGGCGGTTGACGGGGCGGTCATAGCCGCCGTCCTTCAAGCACCCAGACGGTTTCAGGACAAGACCAGGGCAGGTTCAGCCCCTGGCGCATGAGATAGGCCCCGCTCAGGTCCAGGGGACCGCCGGCCAGCGCGGGGTCCCCGCGCGAGAGCGCGCTGCGGTCCTCGGCATTGGCGAGGCTGACGCGGTAGCGCGCCTCGGGCTCGAGCCCGGTGAGCCGTAGCGGCCGCGGAGCGATCTGCTGGGAGGCAGCGGCCTTTGCGGCGAAAACCACGAAACGCCGTGCGTCACGCGCGAGCTGCAGCTCGGCGATCACGGCCGGATCGGCGCTATCGAGCCCCAGGATATAGCCGTCGAGCATCCAGTCGCGGTTGACTTTCCACCATCGGGTGACGCGCGTAAGCGTCGCGGCCTCTTCGGGGGTGAGTTCGCGGGGGTCCATTTCGAATCCCATGTGGCGCTGGGCGGCCGTCCAGGCGCGCAGGGACATGTCGAGCATCCGCCCCGACGTATGGCAACGGCGCGGTCCGACATGGCTCCCGGTTGCCGCAGCCGGCAGAAAGAGCGCCGCTTCGTGCTGGATGCGCAGCCTCTCGAGCGCGTCGTTCGAATCCGAAAGCCAGACCCGCTGCGTGCGGGCGAGAATGCCGAAATCCACCCGGCCGCCGCCGCTTGCGCAGCTTTCGATTTCCACCTGCGGGAAGTTCTGGCGCAGCCGGTCGAGCAGGGCGTAGATTCCGCGTGTCTGCGCGGCATCCACCCGCGGCAGCACCCTGTTGTGATCCCATTTGACATAGTCGATCTCGTGCTCCGACAGCAGGGCGGCGATGCGGCCGTAGAGATGGTCGCGCACCTCCGCGCGGCCCAGGTCGAGTACCATCTGGTGCCGGCCCAGAGGCTGATCCGCACGCCCCAGGACCCAGTCGGGACGGGCGCGGTAGAGATCGCTGTCGGAATTGACCATTTCCGGTTCCAGCCACAGGCCGAACCCCATGCCAAGACCGCGCACATGGTCGATCAGCGGGTCCAGGCCGTCGGGGTATTTGCGGTCGTCCACCTGCCAGTCGCCCAAGGCGCGGCTGTCGTCGTCGCGCCGGGCGAACCAGCCGTCATCGAGCACAAACCGTTCGGCGCCCAGTTCGGCGGCGCGGCTCGCGATCTGACGCAGTTCGTCGAGGTCGTGGTCGAAATAGACCGCTTCCCAGGAATTGTAGTGCACGGGTCGCTTCGGGATCCGGTCGGGAAAGGCGATCAGCCGGTCGCGCAGATGATCCTGAAACGCGCGGGCACAGCCGTTCATCCCCTCGTTCGAATAGCTCAGGTAAAGTGGCGCGGTTTCAAAGCGGTGCGCGGACTCCCGTTCCGCGCCCGGCGTGTTTCCGAACTGGATTTGCCTGCGCCCGCAGGCAAGCTCTTCCGCGATCATCCGGTGGCCGCCCGACCAGCCGTAGTGGAGCGCGTGCACCTCACCCGTGGTCCGCGCCGCGCCCGCTCCCAGGACCAGGAGGGCCGGAAAATGTTCGTGTCCGCTGCGTCCGGTCCGGTTTTCGCGCAGGCGCAGCCCGGGGGTCCAGCGGCTGCGCACCGGCTGAAACTCTCCGCACCAGCGGCCGGCGAAATCCATCATCTCGGCGGCCTGCTGGGAGGCGGGGAGCGCGGGGGCGCAGAGCCAATGGAGACGCAGCGCCTGTTCCGATTCTATCTCGGAGCGCGCCTCTATGAGTCCGCTGCGCCCGTCCGCGGTAAAGACGGCGCGATGGACGAGACCGAGTTCCGCATCGCTACTGATCAGCATCAGGGACCGCCGCTCGGCGGCGCCGCCCTCCTCGCCGCGCACAAAGCGGAAGCGTGGCTCCAGAGGCCGGCCCTGAGCATCGGCCAGAACCAGTCCCGGCTGGCCGGCGAAGCCGCGCACCGCTTCTGGGCATATCGACAGGGGCGGGGGGGCATCGAGCATCCCGCCGGTGATGTCGCATCGTCCCGCCGCAGCCATCGCCCCGGGCTCGTCGTCCGGGGGCAGCGGCGCGCCCCAGTAGACCACCTCGGGCAGTCCGCCGTCCGATGTGCTCAGGATCAGCGTCTGCGCCGGAGTGTCGAGCCGCCAGCTCCCGCTCATTTCACCGCCCCGAGGGTGAGCCCCGCGATGAAATGTTTCTGCATCAAAAAGAACATGGCGACCGGCGGCAGGGCTGCGACGATGCTGCCCGCGCTCATCAGGTTATAGGCGGCGCGATACTGGGCGTTGAATGACGTGATCCCGGCGGTGACGGGCTGGCTGTCGGGTCCCTGGGTCAGCACGATGGCCCAGAAGTAGTCATTCCAGATGAACGTGAAAATGAGAACCGCGAGAGCTGCGAGTGCCGGTTTCATCAGAGGCAGCACGACATACCAGAAAATCCTCAGCTCCGAGATACCCTCGACCCGGGCCGCCTCGATCAGTTCATAGGGCAGCGCCCGGATGAAATTCCGCATGAAGAGCGTGCAGAACCCGGTCTGAAAGGCGATGTGGAACAGCACCAGCCCGAGTTTCGTGTCATAAAGCCCCAGCCCCAGGGTCAGTTCGCGGACAGGCACCATGAGTATCTGGAAGGGCACGAAATTTCCCGCGACGAACATGAAGAAGATCCAGAGATTTCCGCGGAAGCGATAAACTCCCAGCGCAAAGCCCGTCATCGAGGAGAGCGCGATCGCCCCCAGAACCGTCGGCACGGTGATGAGCACTGAATTCAGCAGGTATTTCGGCATGTCCGAGCCGGTGAAGACCAGCCCGTAATTGGTGATGAAGTCAAAGGAGCTGGGCCAGCCCCAATAGTTACCGGCGGCAAAATCGCCGGCCGGGCGGATAGAAAAGATCGCGACCGCGATCAACGGCAGCAGCCAGGCGATCAGGGCCAGGGGCAGCAGCGCCTGATAGCCAAGACGCCATGCGCGCGATTGCCGTTCCACCGGGGTCGGAAACATTTCAATACCCCCTTTCGTCGCGATACATTTTCCACAGGAAGACCGCGATGAAGATCAGCATGATGAAAAAGAGCACCACCGCGATCGCCGCTCCGTATCCCATCCGGAAACCGTATTCCGACAGCGCCACCTCGAACATGTAGAACGACAGCACCCGGCTTTCGCCGAAGGGACCGCCGTTCGTCATGATGGAGATCAGATCGAACGACCGCAGCGCGCCGATGATGGTCACGACAAAGGCGATGAAGGTCGCCGGCCGAAGCTGCGGCAGGATCACGTGCCAGAGCATGCGCCAGCCCTTCGCCCCGTCCAGCCGCCCGGCTTCGATCTGGTCCGGGCTCACCGCATTGAGGCCGGTAAGATAGAGGATCATGCAATAGGCGGTTTGCGGCCAGAGCCCGGCGGCGATGATGCCGTAGGTGACGTAGCGCTCGTCTCCCAGAACGTTGACCGGGTTACCCCCTAAAAACTCGACGATGCGGTTCAGCAGCCCGAAGCTGGGGTCGTAAAACCAGGTAAACACCAGGCCCACGACCACCTGACTGATGACGAAGGGGAAGAAAAACAATGACTTGTAGATGCGGATGCCGGTCACCGTCTGATTCAGGAACAATGCGATGAACAGCCCCGCAGGGATCGCCAGCAGATAAAGCACCAGCCAGATGATGTTGTTGCGCAGCGATACGTAAAAGGCATCGTCGTCCCATAGTTCGGCGTAGTTGGCCGCGCCGACAAAGCGGGCCTCCCCGAGCCCGTCCCAGTCGTAAAGCGAGATGTTGAACGATTGAAAGATCGGCAGGATCACGTAAAGCGCGAAGAACAGGACGCCCGGCGCAAGAAAGAGCCAGGGCGCCAGCGACATCTGGCGGCGTCGCCAGCCGGCGCGGCGCGGCGTCAGGGCACGATCCATATAGGGGGCTTCGGGCATGTGCGATCCGGGCTGACGTGAAGGATGCGCCCCGGCAGGGGCGGTGCCGGCGGCACCCGGCATAGGGGCCCCGCCGGGTGGCCGGTGCGGCGACCGGCTCAGGGTTCTACTTGTAAATCCGCTGACGTGCCTTTTCGAGCCGCTCCAGGATCCGGTCCAGATTGTCGGGCTTCACCATGAACTCCTGAAAGCCCTCCATGCCGACCTTTGCCATTTCAGCCGGTGCATCGCGGTCAAAGAACTGTGCCAGAGCGTAGGCGCCGTTAAGCATTTCAAAGCCTTCGCGGACGAATTTGTCGTCGGGGTTCACGCTGGAGTTTCTGTTGACCGGAAGCTGCCCGAGCTGGGCGTTGATCTCGGTCTGGTTCTCGGCGGAAACCACATACCTCAGAAACGCCCGGGCGTTATCCTTGTTCTGGGCGGCGGCGGGAATATGGAAGGTGTCGGTTGGGGCTTCTTCCGCCATGGGAATACCCTCCTCGATCATCGGGAACTGATAGAAGTCGAGCTGATCGTCGGTCAGGCCTGCGTCCTTCATCGGGGCGACGGCGAAGTTCCCCATCAGATATGCCGCGGCCTCGCCGTTGACCATGAAGGGCAGAGCCTCCTGCCAGCTATAGGCCGTGTGGTTGTCGATGAATGCGCCCATGTCGATCAGTTCGCGCCAGCGCGCGAAGGTGTCGCGCACGCGCTGGTCGGTCCAGGGCACCTTGCCCGCAGTCAGGTCCATGTGGAATTCATAGCCGTTCTGCCGCATGTTGAGATAGTCGAACCAGCCGGCCGCGGTCCAAAGGAACTTTGTCCCGATGGTGAAGCACTTGCGTCCCGAATCCAGCACGGCCTGACAGTTCGACTTCAACTCCTCCCAGGTCTTTGGCTCGCTCAGGCCCAGTTCGTCGTAGATATCCTTTCGGTAATAGACCCCCCACTGATAGTAGGAGTAGGGCACGCCCCATTGCTTGCCGTCGATCGTCATCGCCGCCTTGGTCGAAGCCAGTTCGCTGCTCAGCTCGCCTTCCCAGAGGTCGGAGACGTCCTCGAACAGTCCGGGTTCCACATAGGGCAGCATCCGGTTGCCCGCATACCAGGTTGCCACATCCGGCGCATTGGCGGTCAGGAAATTTCGGATCTGGGTCTTGTAGGCCTCGCGGTCGATGATCGTGGTCTCGATGTCGAGATCGGGGTTCATCTCCTGAAACCGGGCGATCATGTCCTCCATCGTCTGACGGGGCGCCGGGTTAGAGGTGTCGAGGAATATCTTCAGATTGCCGGTGAGCGGCGCATTGTCGCCAGAGGCTGCGGCGCCCCCGGCGAGGGATACCGCGGCCAGCAGAGCCAGCGCCGCCGTTTTCGTCTTGAAACCCATCTCATCCTCCCGTAGGTATCAAATATTGAAACTAAGTTTTATTTATTGAAAATAAAACGGCGAATCGGTTATGGCTGTCAACAGGTTTCCCGACCAAGCGGGCGGGGCATCGCCGCGCGCGGCTGGTGCC
>FYBJ01001415.1_pt1 | contig 20377 bp, 11 predicted proteins | sample 1134611 | NCBI WGS metagenome assembly FYBJ01 (sample SAMEA104116008, study PRJEB20421) | marine metagenome | isolation source: marine | reverse complement strand
CAGCCTTGATTATTTTTTCCAGCTCCTTGTTATTTTCTGAAAAAAACGCCTGATTCGCTTGTGCAGAAAACTGATTATTTTTTAACAGATGATGAATATAGCTAAGATTATGTTCAGCCAGATTGCTGACGAGTGTTTTTTCTTTATCGCTTAAATCCAGTTGATTAATTTCAGCAACAGCTTTTCTCAGGTGTTGCTGAAGCACGGCTAATTTTTCTTTCCTGTCTATTGGTAAAGCGCCATCGTTCAGATGTTGAAGAATTAAGTCTGTTGCAAAGAAGGCATGTGAAAAGGCTTTGATAGTATGAAATCGTGTGGAACTGACATCCATCGATTCAGACTGGCCATTATGTTTAAAAATAAAACGTCCGCCTAAATTCAAAATCACCGGAATTCCGCCTGGCGCTCCTGTTTTTTGAAGAATATCTTCCACCCGAGACGCATAAGCCTGATGAAAATCATTATTCATTTGTGAAATCGTCTCTGAGGCAAAACAAAGGTTTGAAAGAGAAAGAATCACTAAAAAACAAACTACAATAAAAGAAGGTTGATTTAATCTCACAAGATTACCCTATATCTCTGGTGGTCAGCTGCTTGATTTTTTCCAAGCCCAGCTGGCGCATTAACTGAATGTTTTTTTCTGGAATGTCTTCTGTATTACCATAAAACGCAATCGCATTATCGAGGCTGGATTCTCGCAGAATATGAATCATCGGATAAGGACTGCGATTGGTATAATTTGATACATCATCACTCGCTGCATCGGCAAAGATATATTCAGGATGAAATGTTGCCAGCTGGTAAACGCCCTCATAAAACTCCATCTCCAACAAATTTTCAGCCAGTTCTACATAATCAAGGTAATCGAAAAAGTCGGCAAACAGATTGGGAAAGATCAATAAGGTAGTTTCTTCATTCATGTCTTCATCAAGCTGATACACTGCCGACATCAGTGCCTCTAAAGCCGATTCAAGGCTGTCTGCAAGTGATACCTTTACACCCAGGCGATTTTCCTTCAAAACATGGTTGGCAAAAGGACAGATATTTAAGTTCACAATGAATGAACGCACCCAGTGCAATACCCCTTCCTTCACTTCCTCTACATCGTTATATGTTTTCATCAAAGGCTTATCCTCATTATATTCACGCGATTACGGTTGCATTCTACCACAAACTGATTTTTTTATTTAAATGCCTGCTGACATCCCTCACCCTACCCCTCCAAACAGTTCTATCTGATTTTGGTGCTGAATAATACGTTGTCATTTAACGTTTTTATGAAAGTTTAATATTTAATCAATTTCTGTTACTATACTCATGAAGGCTGTTATCGCATCCGGCCACTAAGGTAAAAAAACAGAATAATTAAGAATGTTATGCCAAAGAGAACAATAGAATCGTCCGATATTAACGCTGAGTACCATGAAAACCACCCCATATGGGAACAGAGTGCCTATACTCAACTAATCAATTCAGTGGGAACAATAAAGTACATGGTAAAAAGCTGGATGAAGAATCCATTCCAAACAGGGTTATCCGTTATGAAAAACAGCACTTTCTGGGGGTCGGGAAATATGGGAGTGTATTTCAAGCCACTGCTTATTGCATGAATTATGAATTAAAAAAACTTACTTATAAAAATAAAGCCAAAGTCGTTAAAGTCATTCCAGATGTTACACCCAAATTAAAAGCAATGATTCTGGCAGAATGCAGGCAGGGAAAAAAAACACCGCATCTGGGGATGAAGGATCCGGTATTTTCTATCGTTGACGGTGTTGAAACCGCATTCATCGTAATGAACTATATACCCGGAAAAGAGCTGTTTTACTGGTTGAATTCCGGCACTATCGATTTATTGTATACCGAAAAAAAATTAGAATTAACCTATTTACTGTTGCTTGCCTTGCAACAACAAGTTAAGAAAGCGAAAGTCGTTCACCGAGATATAAAACCTGAAAACCTCATGCTCAGTTTTAAACCGCATATGGAGGTGAATCTCGTTGATTTTGGCTTTGCCAAGGGAAAAAAGGAAACCGACAGTTTGTTTCCTGGCAGTCCACTTTACGCCGCTCCCGAGATCTTTGAAGACAAACCGCATAATATTGCCTGTGACGTATTTTCCATGGCCAGAGTCATCGCCTTGCTCTGGGTAATATACAACAATTCAACTTATTTTACCAAATATGGTAATAATCCCTACGTTTTTGCCTTAATGGCCGCTGAAAGTGTTAAAAACAATCAAAGTGAAGAACTCAAGAAGCATCCTCGAGTATTGGAACTTTTAATGCGTATGCTCGAACCGGATCAATCAAAAAGAATTTCAATCACTGAGGCTATTCAATTTTTTGAAAGCAACTATCCATTTTTAGTAGAAAAAATTCCTCAATATCGATCTTTTTTTCAAGCAGTCCAAAAAGGAAAAACTAACGGAGAAACGCCGTTATTTCGGGCAGTGATGACAAAAAACCTGGGCGTGATTAAGGCACTGGTGGTTGCCGGCGCAGATATTAGGCAAACCATCAACATTTCAACTGAATATCTAAAACATGAGTTAAGGCGCGGTAATAAAAGACAGAAAACGAAACTCGATGCATTTATTCATAACCATTTGAATTCAAATAAAAATACCATTTCAATTTCGCCCTTGGAAATGGCGAAACATCTATGGGCATCTGATGAACATATTCAATCAGCTTTTCGTTTCTTTGCACAACACGATAACAAAAAACAGGAAGAAGCGTCATCCTCATCCTTAACGATCAGCAATTAGGCAATTTATTATGGTATAGGTTGTTAACTTAATGGCTATAAGTCTTGGCGGCCGGTTTCCCACTCCTCTCTTAACAAAGGTTACAAAAAATTACTCTTTATTTACAATCTGATCATTTTATTGTCTACACTTAAAGCATACAGAGGCGTAAAATTAAATCATACACAAATTGAAGAGGATTTGAACATGCCTACGACCAACAACACGATTGAAACCTTAGAACAAGAATTGCTTTCATTTCATAATGAAAACCCAGACTATCGTATAAGAAAACAGATGGATGAAGCGTTAGATGGAGTCAGTGATAGCAATAAACGTCTTACTATCCTCCAAAAAATAAAAAAAAGCACTCTTGGTAACATTAAAGCAGAAATAGAAAAAGGAATGCATCAGGTCACTCACGCCCGGTTAAAAGCGGAAGAGCTTGAGAAACAAGTCACCGAAATAAAGCTTGCAGAGCAGTTTAAACAAAATGAGAACATGCTTAATTTGTATTTAAAAGATGAGCCTGAAGATTTGGAATCCAATCAACTCATTCTCACCATTATCAGAACTCAGTTGAATTCAATGAAAGAAAAAATTAATGAAGCAGCGCTTGAATTGACAAAGCAAAATAAAAATAGCTTTTCGGCTAAACTAAATGACATCGTCACTATTTTTACGCCTAAGGTAAGCGATACAGAAAAATTAAAAAGCAGCAAAGAAAGCTTCGAGGCTCTTTTTAAGAATCAACAGAAATTTGAAAAGACGTTCCCTGAACTATCCGCTGATATCGTCATGCCTGATAAAAAAACGATGCCACAAACCCATTCGGCCATCGAAAACTATAAAAGCGACCGCCAGTTGATTGCTGATGCCTTTTCAACCGGCATCAACGCTAAATTAGATTATAATATTATCTATCAATCCATGATAGTTAATCTTAATAAATATAAAAATTATCAAGAGGGATATGAATTTGAAAAAAAACGCGAGTTCGAAAATCAAGAAAAACAAAACAAACTGGATGGTTTTAAAGAAAATTTAGCCGATTTATTGAAAACCCCTTTTTTCAAAAATCTACATTCTACAATAAAAAACAAATTAAAACAGGATATTGAAACTATAACAAACCCGAAAGTATTTGAAAATAAGTTAACTCAACTCAAAGACCTGGTTAAAAAATTTGAAGAAGGCGAAACAATCCAGGAGTATCTGGAAATATTTTCTGCCAACAGCATTGAACTTGCTGATCCCCTAATGGAAAAGCTTCAACGCATTGCCGAGAGCAAAGCATTGATTAATCAAATGAAAAATGACAGACAATTATGGGCTAATATCAAAGATTACTCCGTTTACCCAGAATATAACAAATCTCTGAAACCACTCAACCAAGAACGTCTAGATATTATAAAAAGCATATTAAACCCTGAAAGTGACATCGAGGTTGTCACTGAAAGTTATAATAACTGGGTTGAAAAAGCAGAAACTACTCAGAAAAGAATAGACAAAATCAATGCGCTTAAAGAAACAATAAAAGGCATCGGCAACGATGAAGTCGCAGAGCTTGAAAGTGCAAAACCAATCATTAAATGCTGCGTGAACCAAAATGGAACCAAAACAATACAGCCAGGAAGCATGATCAACAATTTACCTCATAAGATGAATAACGAGAATATTGACAAGTTAATCACCGATTGCGAGTCAAAAGTCCTCAACTTAGAAAACAACATTATAAACATTGTACTACTAGACGAGAAAACAACACAACATGAGGCTGTTGTTAAAAAAATTCTTGATGAAATGCGAAATTTACATCAAGCAATCGAGGTTGAAAAAAACCATATTCTCGGCTTTAGATATGCCGAAAACTTAAGTGGTGGAGATGAAAAAATACATTCAGCTTTGCGTGCCATTCAGGGAAGTATTAATATGGCAATAAGCGCTCAAGAACTTATAAAAAATTCAATCCTGGACATTAAAGAAGCTATTGAATCAGATGTATTAACGGAATATGAAGACTTTGAAAACAAGCTTAAAAACGCCTTAAGCACCAATGCGAACAATCTAAATAGCATGAAAACGCAGCTTACAAAGAAGTTAACGGATATTAGCGATGAAATTATCAATTCAACAATAGAGTTGTCACCAAAACGAACAAACGTATTCTGGCAATTCGTTGCCCTTGTGTTAGAAATTATCGATAACATCAAGCCAGGGAAATCATCTTTTAACAAGGATACTTTTTTCCAAAGTCCACAAGAAAGTAATACGCAAGCGCTGTTACGAACTGCAAAAAATAAAATACAAGAAACCAAACTGGCTTCATCGCAATCCCCCGGCCCTCAATAGCGAAATAAGGGAGCGATTAAAGTTTATGGGAGGCTGGGCGTAGCCTCCTGCTTAAATAACAACAAGGTCTTGGCAAAAAACTCCATCCCTTGATGCGCTGCGCTTATCAAGGCTGCCATGTGAAAAGTCAGCCTCAAAGACAACCTTGATAAGCCTGGCGCATCAAGGGTTTTCAAATAACAATCCATATTCAAGAAAACCCAAGCAGATTTTTTGATATGAAATCCATGCCTCAATGGCAGTGACGGCTCAACGCCGCCATTACGCCTATTTTCTCATGATAGACGAAGGAGCCTCTTCTTGGGAATCGACCTTTTCCTCAACAGCAGCAGGCTCCTGATTGCTTTTACCCTCAAGCGTGGAGTTGTGGCCGTCTGTTTTCATTGAGGTGTCGCAGTTCTTGCTGGAACTTGCAGCAGAAGAAGCGGCTTTGGGCGCATCTCCCCCGGTTAGGCTACTCAACATGCTGGCAGGAGAACTCACGGAATTCTTAATTTCATTTTCAACTTTTCTCAATTGAGAATCCATGATACTGGTGAGCTTACCAAAATTAATACCTAATGAAGCATTATCAAAGTTATTTTTGTTTTCTTCAACGCTGTATTTTTGCTTAAATTCGTCTATTTTTGTCTTTAACGCTTCCAGGCTCTGTTGGCTGGCAGGTGATTTGTTTAGTTCAACAAGTATCGCATCCAAATCGTTTGCCATCTCATCAAGACCCTTTTCCGGCTCCAGGGCAACTAATTTAAGAATAGCATCCAATATCCCTTCAAGCTCACTCCTTTTAGCATAATCCATTATCCGAAGTTTGTATATTTCAGCAAAGTCTTTCCTTAATGGATGATTTTTATCATTAAAAACCATTGACCGTATAGTGGATAATAAGACAGAAGCTGTGAGTCCTGTTATTTTGTCAATGACTTTGCCTGAATCTATGCCAGCAAGTATCGTCGACACCCCCTTGGTCTGTCTATCTTGAAATTTTTCCAACAAAGACCTCATCACTTTTTTATTATCTTCACCTTTTATATTAAAATGAGCCAAACAACGAAATGCATAAGCGTCAGACAGGCTTGCTTTCCCTTCGAAATGCCCCGTACCATGCTCTGCTTCTCTGGCAAGAACCAGATACTGCCTGCTTGATATTGATTCACTTAAACGGACGATATCATCTTTTCCTTTAGCTCCAAAACCTTGCTCTAACTCAATGTTATTGCTTTTGGCATAAGCTAGAATATCTTCCTTTTCTTTTTCATCTGTTGAAATGATTCTTGCCATATTTAAATATTCTTTGGCGGTATCTTTATTTTTTACCCATTTATTATTTTCTATGGCTCTGCCACCCATATATAGTTTTGCCATAGAAAAACAAGCCTGTGCATTAACGCGTACCAAGGCTTTCAATTGATTAAAGCTTTGAATGCTGTCATCACTGGGAGTTGTACTGAGAGTTCTGAAGCCAAACCATGTCCGTTCTTGACTCACTTGACTCACTTGACTCAGGTGCTCAAAAAGAGGCCTGACCGCCTCATTGAAATCCCAATCAATTCTAACGGTTTGGGCGGAGGAATAAATTCTGTTTATACCATATTCCAGTTCAAGATTACTTACTAACCCAATAATAACATTTCGAATCTCTTCATTTTCTGCATTATGCCCGGCAATACTCAATAATGAATGCGTATCTCTAATGGAAAGCTTTGGGAGGTTCATTGAGACAGCGGCAGAGCTGCTGCTCGAACTTGCAGCCTGGGCGGCAGGGTTTATTGCATCAGAAATAATCTTCTGACTGATAATCGACCTGAACTCCTGTGCTTTGGCGTGATTCTCATCGTTTGCATAATAATCTTCCTCATTGATGATATCTATCACGCTCTTTCCTTGTTTGTTTCTGATAGTTAAATCCGCACCATGTTCCAATAAATAAACCAATGAGTCCGTATTTAAACTTCTCGCCGCCTTATGAAGCAATGTTTCACCATTACGATCTTTTTGATTAAAATCACGTTTATTTTTAACATCATCAAAAGACTCCATGTCTAAATGTTTGGCAAAAGCATCAAGATAGCTGTTATGGCTTTCTTTTACTCTCTGATTAAGATCCGTTTCAATGCGTTTATAATGTTCCGGGAACTGTCGTTCCACCTGCCCCGGTCTTGTTGTTTTTTTAAGACTACGCTCTAATTGATGCTTACCGTTATCCGCGACATGGGCATTCACGCCTGCGAGTTTCATTAAAGCCACGGGTTCAACAGAATCGTCTAAAAAAAAGAGTTGTTCAGGATGAATGCACTTAAAATGTTTAGGAACATTGATTTGCTTTATTCCAAGCATTTTCATACCTTCTGATGGAACAAGAGCGACACCATGTTTAACCAAACCGGTCATACTTTGGATTAATTTATTTCTTCCAGCCTCATAGACATCCCTGTATTCCAGAAAATTTCCAGTATCCAGTATCAGTTCAATTCTATCCTTTCCTTCACCAATAAATAAATGCAATTCAGCTGGAATTTCTATCTCTTTCGCCCCGTAACTCACACGGTCTGAGCTTAATTTATATTTATCTTCACCATTAACCTTAGCCTTTTCAAACTTACCGGTTAACATTAATGCGTAAATATCGCAAGTTCGATTAAGGGGTTGTAACTCTTCTATCCTGGCTAAAACGCCACTGATATTTCTAAATTCATTTGCATAAAAATTACTTCCAGCATCATTATCCAATACATCAACTAAAAATGCATTAAAACCTTCATCCCCTGCAACACCGTCAATAAATGCTGTACCTCCAGTCGAAACCACGCCCCATAAATACCTGTATTTTCTCAGATGCTCAAACAAAAGCCTATGCTGAACTGAATTAATGGGATGTTTCCCCCCGTTATGCGCTCCCTGGATGAATTCTCGCCCCAGTAGTGTATCGTCTCTATCAAAACCAAATAATTTCATGCTGGAATCAACACTCATCGTACTGCTATCAACTAATTCCAGTTTTGTATCTTCTGCTTTATCTAACCCCATGACAAACCCCTTATTTCAAAAAAAAACCAAGAACTTTAGATATACTAAATCCTGCAAATATACTGGAAATTATAGCACAGTTAGGTTGTTATATTGAGACCTTGGATAATAATAACACTTTCTATTCTACATTTCTCTTTCAAGGATTTACAAATATTCACAATTGACAATCCCGCTGATAAAGTTTATTATTTGCACAGCCTGCACCATAGAAACATCACCATCCGCCCTAACGAAAATCAGGACTATTTCGTGAGAAAATTTGTTGCTTCATCGTTAATCAACAAAGCAACTCGCGTGTTTTAATGTAAAAAAGAGAGAACGACATGAGCTTTACTTCCCTGGGTTTATCAAAACCCATTTGCAAGGCCTTAATTGAAAAAAATTATACCCAACCGACACGCATCCAGCAGGAAGCAATACCGGCCATTTTTTTAAACCGTGATGTCATTGCCACAGCGCAGACAGGCACAGGAAAAACAGCGGGGTTTACCCTGCCCTTAATTGACCGGTTTTCGAAATCAGAACCAAGCAAAACCAATGAAATTAAAGCGCTGGTGCTTACCCCTACGCGCGAATTGGCGAATCAGGTTTATGAAAACATAAAAATGTACAGTAAATACACCGATGTCAAAAGCCTGGCTGTCTTTGGCGGCGTGAAAATAGAGCCGCAAATCAGACAGATTCGCCAAGGTGTTGATATCCTTGTTGCGACACCGGGGCGCCTTTTGGATTTATATTTTCAAAAAGTGGTTAACCTTGCCAATTTAAAGACACTGGTACTGGATGAAGCCGACCGAATGCTGGATATGGGCTTTATTCATGACATCAGAAAAATCATCGCCGCCTTACCAAGAAAAAGACAAACCCTGCTTTTTTCTGCAACATTTTCAGATGAAATCCGCAAGCTGTCTGAAAAATACATTTATAATCCTGTAGAAATTGACGCAACCCCAAGAAACACAACAGCAAAAGCCGTGTCTCAGATTGTTTATCCTGTTGATAAAAAAAGAAAACCCGAACTTCTAAAAGCCCTCATTGAAGAAAAGGACATCAAACAAATCCTGGTCTTTACAAAAACCAAACGGGGCGCAAACCGACTGACCGATTATTTGTCGCTCAATAACATCAAAGCACTGGCCATTCATGGCAACAAAAGCCAGACGGCGAGAAATAAAGCGCTGGATGCTTTCAAACAAGGCGAAATTTCTGTTCTGGTGGCTACAGATATTGCAGCAAGAGGCATTGATATCACTAACCTCCCTCATGTGCTAAATTTCGATTTACCCAACAACCCTGAAGATTATGTGCACCGAATTGGAAGAACTGGAAGAGCCGGTCAATGCGGAGACGCTTTTTCCTTTGTCAGCTATGAAGAATTCAGCCTGTTAGAAGCCATTGAAGTTTTAACCAAAAAAATCATCAAACGGCAAATTAAAAAAGGATTTGAACCCAGTCTTGAACTCCCTATCTCCCAGCTGAACCGTAGAAAGCCTCAAAAACCTGCCCAGCTAAAAGCAAAGACAGGGTTTAAAAGCAACAGAAAACCCTCCCGTAAGAAATAAGAAAGATTCACAAATGAAGAATAATCAGGTATATTGCCTGATTATTTTTTATTGCATAGTGAATCATGAATACACATACTAAATCTGCTCGACAATCAGCTACAAAGCACGAATCCTCACAGCATGAACACCAGCATGAACATGGCTGTGGTTGCTCGCATACTTCAAGTACCGTTGTTAATAAAATGCCTAAAATCGGCCGTAACGCCCCCTGCCCTTGCGGTAGCGGCAATAAATATAAAAAATGCTGTTTAAGTGTTTAGATGAACAATTCAGATAAAATCAAATGCCCGACCTGCGGCAAAACAGGAACCTGGACATCAACAAACACCAATAAGCCCTTTTGCTCAAAGCGCTGTAAACTTATCGATCTGGGTGAATGGGCGAATGAGTCGCGTCTGATTCCAGGAGAAAAGGTCAATCCTGAATGGATTGACCACGAGGATGATCAATTTTAACCAAGCAAATCCTGAAATCTGTTTTGCAACGCAAGCAAATCCTCATCTGAATATGGCCTTGGCTGATAAGCTGACTGCCAGATACTCTGAGGCCAGTAAGGATCCTTTAAAAAACGCCCTACAACATGAACATGAAGCTGGGAAACTATATTCCCCAGCGAACCGACATTAATTTTATCAGGATTGAACTGTTCAGCCACCAGCTTGGAAAGCAGATTGATTTCTTTCATTAACTGCTGCTGATGATGTTCAGATAACTGATAAAGCTCGGAACAATTCTCAACCCGAGGAACAAGAACAAACCAGGGAAAATCAGCTTCATTTTTTAGATAGACATTCGATAACGTCCACTGGCAAATATAAACTGCTGACGATAACAGCCTGGAATCAATTTGAAATGACATCACTGCACCCATAATAAATCAGAATGGCATCATAACCTATTATTTGAATCCTGTCGCCCCGTAACTGCTGGCCGGTGCAGACTGAAAGTCATCTAAATGATCAATGACCGTCTTCGCATCAATACTGACACCTTTTGGAATGGGTTTATTTTCAATATAAAAATCGCGAATATCGCGAACAAAAAACACCATATCTCTGTTAGAAGAAACAACCGGCATGAGCGGCCAGTCAGAAACCTGAATTTTAGAGTCTTGTTGGTGCGCATGGAAAAATAATGTGGCAGCAATCAAAAAGAGCTTGTCTTCCTCTAAATGCTTGAAATTTTCGTGCAGGTACTTATAGGCTTCCAGCTGATGGCTCTCAATACCCATCAGCCCTGATAAAGAACCAATATGGTCAAAAGCTGCCACTACATTTTCGGCTTCAAAACGATGCAACAATCGCGAAAGTGCAGTTTTTATCCGAGCCGGATGAAGCTTTTTTGCGTTGGCGTCAACTAAATAATCCTTCCAGAGGCCTGTAAAATCGATACTATTAAGCTTGTCGGTAAGCGGTTGTGCCAATCTAAAATCAGGTCTTTTTAACATCAATTTAACCAGTCTGAACAGACGGATCGGATCTTCTTTAAATAAATCATCATTATTGATAATATCGATGCTCTTATCGTCTAAACACTTCAATCCACCTGTCGGATCAAAAATTTCAAATTTATCAGCTTCAGACATCAATAAATACATAGCAGAACTTTTGAAATCTCGTTTATATGCATCGGTTCTTAAATGCCCATATACGCCATCACCCTTTTCCAAAGTACAAATTTCAATCTCAATCTTATTCACTTCAAGTTGAAGAACCTGATGTTTACCATGTATCGTTGCATTGGTATAGCCGTTTGAATGCAAAGCGTCTTTGAGGTCTTTGAGGTCTTTAAGAGGCTCTATACAAACCAGGCAATCATAATCCTTTACGTCTTTTTCATTCAAATAAAAAGATTCCACAGCTCCGCCGACAACAATCAGAAAGTTCCCAGTGAGTTCTTTGATAAGGCTATTTAAACCTAACAGTTCTTTTGGGAGCCTGTCGCGAGCGCTCTCCTCACCAAGAGGATAAAACCCTTCCGCATTGGGCTGTGGGCTGCTCGGTTGAGGAGATGCCAATACTTGCTTTCCAACAGCACTCACTGAAAAAAAACATTGTGAACTGCTGGATGCTGCCACAGGCTGCGGCTCGGCAACCCGTTTTATCGATGTTATGTTCGTTGATGTCTTTTTATTACGATTTGATTTTCTTGCCCCTTTTTTCGAAGCCTTGTTTTTGGAATTTGGAGAAGGGCCGTTTTTTGACGAAGCCTTCTTTTTCTTGTTTTTACCTTTTTTTCCCTGGAAAGAAGAATCATTAATTGCTACGTCAGGTTGATTAAAAAACAGATTACCCAACTCCGACGTTTTTTCTTTTGAAAGGTTTAAAGCACTTTGAAGAGGTTCCAGACTTTTATAATACATGGCCAGAACTCTACGGTCATCAAAACTGCAGTTGCTATCTATCAATTTCTGTTTTGCAGCAAGGCGGATATATTCAAAAAATGTAATTTTAAAGTCATCTTGAAGCGTTTGAGAAAAAATTTTAAAAAATGCTTTTAACTTGCCAACCACGGGCACTTCATTTTTTTTTCTCTGATTGCTTTGTTTTTTCTTTTTATCAGCAGTTAAATCCGTCTCAAAAGGAAATCTCATAAAACTGGCAAGCATATTCAGTTGATTGCTAAAATTTGAATGCTTTGAGTCTTTATCCGCTTGCTTTAAGGCCGATTTTTCAATCAAATTAATTGCAATATTGATCTTTTCTGTAGAAATAAAATGAGTTGCAGCACTAAAAATATTGGTCAGCAGCAAGCGATAAATGTAATTTTCATAAGTTTCATTTGGATTAACTGATACAAAACAAGACAGTTTTAGCAATGTGAATTCTTTAAAATCTTTTTCAAAATCAAAGGGGGTTAAAAAACTATAAACCATATTGACTACCGAAAGCTCTGCTGAATTTAACACCGAGCTTTCCCTTTGAATTTTAAGCAAAAAAGCAGCAAAAAGTTTAGCCGTAGAAAGCTCTGAAGATCGTAACAACCCAGCCAGAATTAATATACCGTATTCAGATAAATATTTTCGTTGAGTCCCTGCATTCTCTTGCTCATAGAAAAAAAGTTGACAGCAGTTTAACCAAAAACTCCTTTCATCAAGGTAGCAATGTTGAATATCATCATATTTTCGTAGCAGAATATAAGTCAGTTTTGCAATGAATAACATACTACCCGTGGATAAATCATCATTGTTCTGCAGCGGAACCATTGCCCTGTGAGTCAGCAGGGTCATGTTCATAAACTGCCGGTGCAATATATTGTTATGCTTAGGAAAAATACTATGCGTAGTAGACTGGCGGTTTGCCAAGGCTGCTATCTGGTAAAAGAGAACCACTTCATGCCCCAAATTCACCAACTGAGGCACATTTTGTCTCATGAGAGGCATGGTGACCGAGAGGAGATCAAAGCGCAGCTGCTTAGAATTTAGCTGAATAATTTTTATAATGATTTCAACGGTAAATATCGTTCGAACCGCATCGGCCAGGAAAAATGGCAGCTGATCCAATAAACCGCTCACTTGATTAACCCGTCCAATCAACAAAGCCGAAGCAACTCTCGAATCATTAAATGTTAACTCCCGAATTTTCTTGAAGTTAGCTGTTATCTCGTTGTCCTTATCTTTTTCACTTAAAAATTCTATGGCAGCACGTATAATGGGATTATCAATAATTTGATTTTTTTTCGCCTGGATTTTTTCATCATCCATATTGCGATGATGGATTGCATCAAGAAAGCAAAAATAAATAAGTATATATTTTTTTATCGGATCCTTGAGCATTTCCGAAAACTCATCCTCAGGGATTTTTATCAATTCATCTAACAGCTGTGTGATTTTCGTTTTTGTTTCGGACTCAAGCTTATCAAACTCCACGACATGTTTGGCGCCCTGTTTGTATTGGATTGATGGTCTCAAGAGCATATAAATCCGGCTCCAGATAACATCCTCGACAAATTCTTGACTAATATCAATATTAAAAGGAGCAGATATACTTTCTCTCGCTGCCTGAGTAAGTCCATCAATGACTTGTTTGAGTTGCTCTACTTGCATATTCTAAAATCTTGGTTGGTTAAGATGGGTTTTGTTATGCCCAATTAGCACTGCTTATTTTTGAAACATTTTAACGTGAAAAGCTTAAGAAAACCTTAAGTCAAATATTATACAGTTTGTCTTTTGTTTCACGGCACGCGTAGATACTGTCTTTAAATGCAAGCCTCAGACGTAACCTTGATAAGCGAAGCGCATCAAGGTTTTTTTTTACCGGTTCAACTCAAAAATCGACAGCAATATTCAGGCAATATTAAACCCATAAGAGTCATTCAAGATTCTTTCCCTTGATGCGCTGCGCTTGTTAAAAGCTAAGGTTTGGGAGGCGACACCGATGATGATGCTGCTTCAATCGTCGATTGACTCATCAGGTAGCTCTTCCATGGTTTGAATTCTAATCGCTCAGCAGCAGAATAGTTAAGATATTTAATTTTTGTCGGCCCATCTTCAAAGTGCTCATTGACCATTTTAATCCAGGCAGCGTCAAGCGAGCGAGTATTAACTTCTTCGTCTTTCCTATGTTGAATCTTTTCTTTGAAAAATGATTGCAGTACAGTCGCAGATTTTTTATATTGCCGTGCAGTATCAAGTGCTTCAGGTTCCCCTCGTTTCGAACTTTCAATAACCGCATCAATAACCGCAATAGAAACTTCGCTTGCAAGCTGCCTACATTGCTTGTTGATCTCAATATAGCTTTTACAGGTTAAAGGTTGTTTCTGAATCTCCATCAGTTGACTCTGATAGTACAGATACTGTTCAGACGATTCAGTCTTTAATTCAGACAGGCGATTATTGATTGTATTAATCAGCCTGTTATATTTTTCCGCTCGAGCATCTAATAGATAGCTTTCAATTCTACCCATCATATCCTCTAGCTTTTCCGGCTCATCGCTGCAGGTGATTCTCATGAAGCCTAAGTTTTCAGGCAGACCAAAATATTGGCCGGGGGCAATCATCAACTGTTTATCAAATAAAAAGGAATACGTTAATTCTTCACTGGTTTGAATTTTTCCGGTTCTTCCCAAAGCGCGTTCTGCAGCTTCAGGAATTTCAGTGCCGAAAATATCTGATAAATCAGCCATGGCATAGAAGGTTCCATCACTGCGGTAGTTTGGGTCCGGCAGGAGAGCGCCCATATCCTCTAGCCGACCAGCGACATAATCAACCTTCGGTTTATAAAATTTCTTAAGCGTCTGAACATTATTTTCATCAAAAAGCTTCATGGTATCAGCGTAGGCTTTCTGACTGGCCAAAGGCGCGTGCCCAATCATCCCGACATTTTTTGCAATCAATTCATTCATCAATTGACTATCAAAAGCCATCAGCATGGCAAGACGCGCACCAGCAGCAGAGTGCGCTTTCGTCGCTGATCTCAACAGAATAACCCGCTCTTTTAATTCAGGCGCCATCGTCAGCAGTGATTTTGTATCAGACCAGTCCATTTCAGCATAAGCTTCATCAATGACTATTTTCAAGTCAGGATATTCTTTCAAAACAGAAATAATATCCGTCCACTCGCCCTCAGAAATCACGGTTCCCAAAGGATTATTGGGATTACAAAGCAATATATATTTGGGTGCTTTCTTGTCTGTTTCTGCTAAAAGATTAGCCTTTTCAATACTGTTACGAAGCGCGTTGGCCGTCAGACGATATCCGGATTCGTTTAAGACTTCCACAGGATGCAAAGTATGACTGTTATCACTATACAAAGTGTAATGAGGAAATGGCGTGATAACCCTGTAGCCGGGAGTGTCCTTGTTGAGTTCATTCATGGTTTCAAAAATAACGCGCAACGCTCCGGCACCGCCAACGGTGAACAGAATGTTTTCCGGCTTAATAGGAGTACCATACCAACGAGTCATGGCCTCAGCCATCGTCGTTTTAGCGCTTGGCATTCCCCTCGGATCGCCATAATTAATTGCAGCTTTTGCTCTGTCTTGTTCGGAAGATTGGGCAGAACGCGCCAGGATGCTTAAATGTCCTTGATAATAACCGATAAAACTCTCTATAGTATGAACATTAACGGGGTATGTGGGCTTGCCCATGCCGGCAAAAATCATTTCGGACTTACCCTCAGCTGAGAGCGTGTTAGCCCATGTTGCGAGCAACATAACTTTATCAAGTTTGTCACCGGATTCATTATTTGGGGTCAACATGTTCACTATTCCAATATTTTAAATGGGCAAATTATATCATATCTGCTAATATTTTAGTACCAGTATAAAGGATATTTCAATAAAAATGAATAGAAATAAAATTAGTTTACAATTTGAAGACATTGGCAACTTCCTCGCCAATTTTGCTGAGCGCAGTGATCATGTTTACTGGATCAGCAGCCCAGATATGAAAAGTATACGATATATCAGCCCCTCTTTTGAAAAAATCTGGAAACAAAAGCGCGAAGATTTATATAAAAACCCAGAGTTATGGATTTCCTATCTTCATCCCGATGACGCAAGAGATCACCATCCAATCAACGTAATGTCTGAAAAAATTAAAATCCTGGGCAAAAAAGCCAGATATTCAGAAAACTACCGTATTGTTCGCCCCGATGGAGAAGTCCGGTGGATAACGGATAACGGCTTTCCCATTTATGATGATAAAGGAAATTGTTATGGCGTTGCCGGTATTGCTATTGATATCAGCGCCCAGAAACACCAGCTTGAAGAACTGGAAAAAGCTAAATTGCTTGCTGAGGCGGCCGATAAAGCAAAATCGGTCTTTATTGCCAACATGAGCCATGATATCAGAACCCCATTAACCGGCATCATCGGCCTGTCTTCGATTATTGAAGAAGAAGCAGGAGATGAAAAAATTAAAGAATATGCCCATATGCTCAACATCAGCGGCGAACAACTGCTAACGCTGTTAAACAGTGTTCTGGAACTGGTTTCAAAGGATAACCTGCAAAAAAACATGTTCACAGGCTCGGTCATCAATCTGCCAGAATTATTAAAGGATATCCATGAAATCGAATTACCCTCTTTAACACTGAAATCGATTCAATTTGAGACATCTATTTCGGAAAATGTCCCTCGAAGGATTTTTACCGACAGAGAAAAGCTTTACCGGATTTTACTAAATATTGTTTCCAATGCGATTAAATTTACCCATCATGGCTCCATCAGCATTCATGTGGATCTTGAGGAGAAAAAAAGCGAGCCCTCATTATTGACGTTTAAAATACAGGATACGGGCATCGGTATCGCTAAAGAGGATATTCAAAAAGTCTTCGAACCTTTTTTTAGAGCCACTTTATCTCAGGAAGGAAAGTACGATGGCTATGGCATCGGCTTGCATATCGTCCAGGAATATATGAAATGCCTGCATGGTAAGATAGCCATTGACAGTGAACCCGGCATCGGCACCTGCATACAATTAACGATACCCTTGAACAAAAGCGCAGCAGAACAAAATGAATTTGAAGTCAACAATATGGCCAATGACCGTAATCCATTAATCAGTGTTCCTGTTGAAGAATCCAATCGAAGCGACCTTCATTTTCTGATTATTGAAGACAATATCATCGCCAGAAAAGTTATCACAAGCCTGCTGGATAAAAAAAATATCCGTTATCAGGAAGCCGGACGTTGCCAAGAGGGTTTTGAATTATTTCAACAACATCATTTTGATGCCATTATCACGGATATCGGCCTTCCTGACGGTACGGGCTATGACATTGCAGAACAGTTATCTTCCCTGTACAAATCAAGCTGTCCTCCCATCTTTGGCCTGAGCGCCCATGCCAGACAGCAGGTGGAAATCAAAGGACAACGTGCAGGGATGACCGGGATGCTTGAAAAACCGCTGAATGCTGAAAAGCTCAACACGATAATTGCCCATTTAAACAAGCAGGAAGCCGTTTCAGCCGACAAACATCCGCCTATGGAAAACCAATCCAATACCCACCAAAAATTACTGGATGAAACATTGGCGCTTTCCTATCTGGGCACCCGGGAAAACTTAAAAGAAATGCTGGAACTAATGCTCTCGATAAGCCTTGTTGAAGCAAGAACAGATATTAAAGAACATTTAAAAAATAAAAACTGGAGCGAATTAAAAAAAGCCGCCCATAAATTTAAAAGCAGTTGCATGTACTGCGCAACCACAGCGCTACTTGAACATACCAAAACACTTGAAACGCTTGCTGAAACAGAAGACGCCGAGGCATTAAAAAAAGCTTATGAAAGCTTTACACGCTGCGCTCAGGAAACTCAAAAGCATGTTGAGCAGTGGCTGGGCAAACCATCCTGAAATCAATGCCTGCCCAGCCGCCGGTCAGAAACCGCCGGGATTCCAGGAAATGTCGTCAATAAAGAGGACGACTTCTTTGGCATTCATCGGTTTTACGGTGTTTTTACTGGTTTTTGTTAAATGAAAAACAACTTTGCCATTATTCATCTTCGGCTGCCCCATGACGGCAATAAAATTCTGCTTGCTTCCATCTTCAGAAACCAGCGATACCGCAGCATTTGGCGGCATTTTACTGAAATTATCGGCAAGCTTACTGTCTGTCCATAACTGCACAAACTTCTGGTTACTGAGCAATCCAGATACACGCTCCGGCCTGTCGGTAAAATAAGCCACATGCGGCAAAGCCTGATTTATTGTCAAGGTGTAACGGTTTCCAATAATATGCGTCAATTGTGCATCCTTTCCTGACGCCAGAAATAAATAGCTGGCCTGATTTGCCATCGCCAGGCTTGAAAACAACAACGTAAAAATCAATATTATTTTTTTCATAAGTCACCTCATTAAATATTTGAATGGAATCGGGGAGATTCAGTTATCTCCTGTAATTCCACATCAGAATTAGATTTTTTTTGTCTGAATAAACGAAAATCATTCACTGACTGAATTCCCTCTGTACGAATGACTCGAACATCCGCGCTGGAAGCCGAGCTGCTCGCGGCGCTGCTATCATCAGTTTCGTACTCGTCACTTTCCTCACCGCCGCTATCATCTCCATAAGACCAGTCCGACGGAGGAACACCAAATTCATCAATGCTTGAAGCAGCCAGAGCAGCATCTTCACCCGATGAACGAACAGGGGACACAGCAGAATTCAATGACGAATAGACCATTCTCGCCGATATCACAGACAAAATAATTAAATAGCAGCTATTAATCGCGGCATTAGAATAAAAAAATGACTCGGGAATTTTCCAGTTATTTAATGCTGCATAAACATCATTAAAGAGGGAAAACGATAGAACGGAAAGTGATGGATTTTCTGCAAACATGTTAATAAACGACATCAGCAAAAAACTGGCCATTGGAAAACTTTCCTGCCCCAGCGAAGCAGATAAGGCCATGACTCCCAGGAGAATGTAAGATACCACAGGAATTACGGAATCAACCTCAAGAAGCTGCTGAATTAATAAGGTACTGAAAATTGCCGAAGCAGACGCCGCCCCACGGATAAATAAGGCTATGTGACGTGCAACGTTTCTTTCAGCAAGCTCGCCAGTTGACTGTTTATACCGGATTAAACGGCTCAGCAAAGCAGGCAGGACGCTCAACATCGGAGCAATGACTTTCGCAAAAGTATTATTCGCATAAGATTTACCGCCAGCAAGAATAGCGGTTGTCTTAATAAGATTCCAGCTAAATCCAAAATCAGCCAGATAACCGATTCCAAACCGATTCGCAACCTTAAAGGCGGATTGCATCTTATTCAGCAAGGGGCTGTCGGGGTGTTTTTTAATCAAGATCGACAACGCCGCGTCTGTAATACTGATAACCGCACCCGTACTGACAGGCGCTAATAACCACAGTCCTTGATAATAAAACATGGCAATCGGCCCAAAGGTCGAGTAAGCACTGCCTGCACCGGTTAAAGGCGAGGTAATCAAATGCATGGCCGCGTGAAGCTTTTCCTGCCGGTTCATTTCGTTCTGGCCATATTCTGTAATTTCAAGTTCGCCATGACTGTCCGGCCTGATATCAATACTTAAATCATCAAGCAATGGCGTTTCTTCTGAATTAAATTCTGGCATCGTATCCCCTTTATCCAAATGGATAAAATAAATAAAAATATGCCTGCATTGTACACGACGAGCATTAAGAGAACCTTAATTGAAGCTAAAAATCCGTTCAGACAAAAAAATCAAGTCGCCTAAACCATAGTATTTTGAAGTGGATTAGGTATAAACTCACGGCTGCTTTCTTGAAAAATGCTCTGAGCGGACTGGATTAAATTAACCCAGCTCATGATCAGCTTGGAATATCGTTAATTCACAGAGTTATCCACAGGATTATCCACCGTTTTTGTGGATAATCATTTAGGGAAGAAAAGTGAAAAATGACTGGAAGTCAATAAATGTGGGCTTTTCAATAAATTAATGAAAAACTCAATAAGAAAGTAAATTTTGAAATATAAAAGTTATCCACAAGGACAAATAACAGAAGGGGTATTTAAGACAAATAGTAATTTACCATAAAAAAAATAAAAAAACAGACTTGATTTTTTATTTTTTTTTCTTTAGCTTGCCCTTCTATCTCTAGTACCGTTTCCATTTAGTTTTGCAAGGTAAAAAATATAATTTGTTGAACCTACGTCCCGCGGCTTGTCCGCGGGATCCATGAATCTATCTACATCACTGGATCCCGCGGACAAGCCGCGGGACGTAGGAAAGATTA
>FYBJ01000305.1_pt1 | contig 20377 bp, 17 predicted proteins | sample 1134611 | NCBI WGS metagenome assembly FYBJ01 (sample SAMEA104116008, study PRJEB20421) | marine metagenome | isolation source: marine | reverse complement strand
TCCCGGCGATGTCGATGGTCAGCTATGCCGCCGGGTCGCGCTATCTGTCGCTGATGGGCGGCGTCTGCATGTCGTTCTATGACTGGTATTGCGACCTGCCGCCCGCCTCGCCGATGACCTGGGGCGAACAGACCGACGTGCCGGAATCGGCCGATTGGTACAATTCCGGCTACCTGCTGCTGTGGGGTTCCAACGTGCCGCAGACCCGCACCCCGGACGCGCATTTCTATACGGAGGCACGCTACAAGGGTACCAAGTCCGCCGTCATCTGCCCCGATTATTCCGAGGCCGCCAAGTTCGGCGATGTCTGGCTGAACGCCAAGCAGGGCACCGATGCCGCACTCGGTATGGCCTTTGGCCACGTGATCCTGCGCGAGTTCCATCTCGACCGTCAGGCAGAGTATTTTGAGGATTACACCCGCAAATACTCCGACTTCCCGATGCTGGTGAAGCTGGACCCGCAAAACGGCAAGCTGGTGCCGGGCCGGTTCCTGCGGGCCGATGATCTGGACGGCAAGCTGGGCGAAGACAACAACCCCGAATGGAAGACCATCGCCTTTGACGAGAAGACCAACGCCCTGGTCGCGCCCAACGGTTCGGTCGGGTATCGCTGGGGCGAGGACGGCGAATGGAACCTCGAGGAGAAGGCCAGCAAGGCCGAGACCAGCCTCAAGATGTCGTTCGTCATGGATGACGATCATGACGACGTCGTGGGGGTCGATTTCCCCTATTTCGGCGGAGAGGCCTTTGGCCAGTTCGCAACGGATGCCGACCACCCAGAGGTTCTGACCCGCAATATTCCGGTCAAGAAGATCAAGACCGCCGGGGGCGAAATCCTTGTCGCCACGGTCTTTGATCTGTTCTGTGCCAACTATGGTCTCGACCGCGGTCTGGGCGGTGACTGGGTCACGGATGACTACGGCAACGACATGCCCGGCACGCCGGCATGGGCCGAGAAGATCACCGGCGTTCCCGCCGACAAGATCATCCATGTTGCGCGCGGATTTGCGGACAACGCGGAGAAAACAGGCGGCAAGTCGATGATCATCATCGGTGCCGCGATGAACCACTGGTTCCACATGGACATGAACTATCGCGGTGTGATCAACATGCTGGTGATGTGTGGCTGCGTCGGTCAGACGGGCGGCGGCTGGGCGCATTATGTGGGTCAGGAAAAGCTGCGTCCGCAAACCGGCTGGCAGCCTCTGGCCTTTGCGCTGGACTGGAACCGCCCGCCGCGTCACATGAACTCGACCTCGGCGTGGTATGCGCACACCGATCAGTGGCGTTACGAGACGATCGGTGCCGATGAGATATTGTCGCCCACGGCACCCGAGGGTGACTGGGACGCAAGCCTGATCGACTACAACATCCGTGCCGAACGGATGGGCTGGTTGCCATCGGCACCACAGCTCAAGACCAACCCGCTTGAGGTTGCCAAAGCGGCAAAGGACGCTGGCAAGGAAATCCCGACCTATGTGGCGGAAAACCTCAAGTCCGGCGATCTGGAAATGTCGTGTGAAGACCCCGACAACCCGGCCAACTGGCCACGCAACCTGTTTGTCTGGCGCTCGAATCTGCTGGGCTCCAGCGGCAAGGGGCACGAATATTTCCTCAAGCACCTCTTGGGCACCGATCATGGTGTGATGGGCAAGGACCTGGGCGAAGAGGGGGGACGCCTGCCCAAGGAGGCCAAGTGGCACAAGGACGCGCCGCGCGGCAAGCTGGACCTGCTGGTGACCATCGACTTCAGGATGAGCACCACCTGCGTTTATTCCGACATCGTTCTGCCGACGGCCAGCTGGTACGAAAAGGACGACATGAACACGTCCGATATGCACCCGTTCATCCACCCGCTGCAGGCGGCCGTGGACCCGGCCTATGAAAGCAAGTCGGACTGGGAAATCTTTAAGGCCATTGCGCGGAAGTTCCAGGACATCGTTCCGGGCTATCTGGGACAGGAGACGGACATCGTCGCCCTGCCGATCCTGCATGACACGCCTGCGGAGATCGCCCAGGACCAGGTGAAGGACTGGAAGAAGGGCGAATGCGACCTGATCCCCGGCAAGACCGCGCCGGCCTATGTGGCGGTGGAGCGCGACTACACTGCCATCTATGACCGCTTCACGGCGCTGGGCCCGATGCTCGACAAGCTGGGCAATGGCGGCAAGGGCATCACCTGGAACACCCAGGACGAGATCGACAATCTCGGGGCGCTGAACGGTGTCCAGCTGGACGGAACGGCGGCAGGCAGGCCCAGGATCGAGAGCGCGATCGACGCCTGTGAAGTGATCCTGATGCTGGCACCGGAGACCAACGGCAACGTCGCCGTGAAAGCCTGGGAAGCCCTGGAAAAGGCCACGGGGCGCGAACACGCGCATCTGGCCGAGGGCGAGCATGGCAACAAGATCCGCTTTCACGACATCGCGGCACAGCCCCGCAAGATCATCTCTTCCCCCACATGGTCGGGGATCGAGAGCGACAAGGTCAGCTACAACGCGGGCTATACCAACGTGCATGAACTGATCCCGTGGCGGACCCTGACGGGCCGGCAACAGCTCTATCAGGATCACCTGTGGATGCGCGCGTTCGGCGAGGGCTTCATGTCCTACAGGCCACCCGTGGACCTCAAGACGATCACCAAGGACGTGCAGGACGAGGGCGATACGCTGGTTCTGAACTTCATCACGCCGCACCAGAAATGGGGCATTCACTCCACCTATAGCGACAACCTGCTGATGCTGACGCTGAACAGGGGCGGCCCGGTGATCTGGATCAGCGAGACCGACGCCAAATCCGCCGGGATCGTCGATAACGACTGGGTCGAGCTTTACAACATCAACGGCGCTCTGACGGCGCGGGCAGTCGTGTCCCAGCGGATCAAGGACGGCACGACGTTCATGTATCACGCGCAGGAGAAGATCGTGAACACGCCCGGGTCCGAAAAGACCGGACATCGCGGGGGTATCCACAATTCTGTCACCCGCGCGGTTCTGAAGCCGACCCACATGATCGGTGGTTATGCCCAGCAGTCCTATGGCTTCAACTACTACGGCACCGTAGGCGCGAACCGGGACGAGTTCGTGGTTGTCCGCAAGATGAGAAAGGTCGACTGGCTTGACGCCGAGAAGACCTATCAACCCAAAACGACGGAGGCAGAGACATGAGAATCCGCGCGCAAATCGGCATGGTGCTGAACCTCGATAAATGTATCGGGTGCCATACCTGCTCTGTCACCTGCAAGAACGTCTGGACCAGCCGCGACGGCGTTGAATACGCCTGGTTCAACAACGTGGAAACCAAGCCCGGCACCGGCTATCCGACGGACTGGGAAAACCAGGACCGCTGGAAAGGCGGCTGGGAACGTACAAGGTCGGGCAAGCTCCAGCCAAGGCAGGGCAGCAAGTGGCGGATTCTGTCCAACATCTTTGCCAACCCGTCCATGCCCGAGATCGACGACTATTACGAGCCGTTCGATTTTGACTACGACCATCTGAAATCGGCGCCCGAAATGGAGGCGTTCCCCACGGCACGCCCCCGCTCCAAGATCACCGGCGAGCGAATTCAGAAGATCGAGAAAGGCCCCAACTGGGAGGAAATCCTGGGCGGTGAATTTTCGAAACGCTCCGAGGACTACAATTTCGAAGGCATCCAGAAGGAGATTTACGGGGAATACGAGAACACTTTCATGATGTATCTCCCCCGGTTGTGCGAGCACTGCCTGAACCCGACCTGCGCGTCGTCCTGCCCGTCGGGCGCGATCTACAAGCGCGAGGAGGACGGCATTGTCCTGATCGATCAGGAAAAATGCCGCGGCTGGCGGATGTGCGTGTCGGGCTGCCCCTACAAGAAGGTCTATTACAACTGGTCCACCGGAAAATCCGAGAAATGCACGCTCTGCTACCCGCGGATCGAGTCCGGCAACCCGACGGTGTGCTCGGAAACCTGTGTGGGCCGCATCCGGTATCTGGGTGTCATGCTCTATGACGCCGACAAGATCGAGGACGCGGCGAACATGGAGGACACCCAGGACCTCTATGACGCGCAGCTTGGTGTCTTTCTCGACCCGAACGACCCGGTGGTGATCGAAACAGCCCGCGCCGACGGCATCCCCGAAGACTGGATCAAGGCCGCTCAGGAAAGCCCGATCTGGAAAATGGCGATGGAATGGAAGGTCGCCTTTCCGCTGCATCCCGAATACCGGACCCTGCCGATGGTGTGGTACGTGCCGCCGCTGTCACCGATCCAGAACGCGGCAGAGGCGGGCGCGATCGGCACCGACGCAGGAATGCCCGACGTCAAGAATCTGCGCATCCCGGTCCGCTATCTGGCCAACATGCTGACGGCAGGCGACGAGGCCCCGGTGGTCACGGCGCTGGAGCGGATGCTGGCGATGCGGTCGTACATGCGGTCGAAAACCGTCGAGGGGGTCGTCGACGAAGCCATCGCGGCGCGCGTCGGCCTGTCGGGCCGGGTGATCGAGGACATGTACAAGATCATGGCGCTGGCCGATTACGAGGATCGTTTCGTGATCCCCACGACCCACCGCGAACAGGTCGAAGAAGCCTATGACCTGAAGGGCGGCTGCGGGTTCACCGACAGCAACGGATGCTCGACCGGTGTATCGAAGGGCTCGCTGTTCGGCGGGTCCCGGAAACCCCTCAAGATGCCAACGGAGGTCATGTGACATGGACCGCACACTGAAAGCGCTTTCGCTGATCCTCAGTTACCCGACGCGGGAACTTCAGGCCGCGATGCCGGAGATCGGGGCCGTTCTGGCCTCTGACACCCGGCTGACCGCCGCCGCGCGCCGGGCGTTGCGCCCGCTGGTGGAGGAGCTGGCCGGGCGCGACATCTATGACCTCGAAGAGCAGTACGTGATGCTCTTTGATCGTTCGCGCACCCTGTCGCTTAACCTCTTCGAGCACGTCCACGGCGAAAGTCGCGACCGGGGCGGGGCGATGGTATCGCTGGTCGAGACCTATCGCGCAGGCGGGTTCGATCCCGTCACGTCGGAACTGCCCGATCACCTGCCGGTACTTCTGGAATTCCTGTCAACGCGTCCCTTCGCAGAAGCACAGGACACTCTGGCGGACGCGGCCCATATCTTTGAGGCGCTCAACGCCCGTCTTGACCGGCGCGAAAGCCTCTATGGTGAAGTGTTCGCCAGCCTTTTGCAGATGGCAGGCGTGAAGGCGGACGCGGATGCCGTCGCCGAGATGCTGGCGCAGCCCGATGACGACCCGGCCGATCTGGAGGCATTGGACGAGGTCTGGGAAGAAAGCGAGGTGCTCTTCGGGCCCGATCCGAACGCCGGATGCCCGCAAGTGCGCGATATGCTTTCGCGCATGGACGACCCCAATGCACGCGCCTTGGGCGCGGCAACTCATTAGCGGAGGCCAAGATGAACAACTTTGTTTTCGGGATTTTTCCCTATATCGCCCTGTCCGTCTTGTTGATCGGATCTATTGCACGATACGAGCGCGACCCCTTCACCTGGAAATCATCTTCCAGTCAATTGCTGCGGCGACGGCAATTGGTGATTGGCTCGGTGTTGTTTCATGTTGGCGTTCTGGTGATTTTCCTCGGCCATCTGATCGGGCTTCTGACCCCGATCAGCCTGTTTCACCTGCTGGGTATCAGCAACGAATTCAAACAGACGCTGGCCGTTGTCGCGGGCGGGATCGCCGGGGTGATGGCGCTGGTGGGCGGCGGGATGTTGCTTCACCGCCGCTGGACCGATCCGCGCATCCGAAAAACCTCTACCTTTGCCGATCATGCGATCCTTGTTCTGCTGCTGGCACAGCTGGTTCTGGGCATTGGCACCATCTTCGTGTCGATTCAGCATCTGGACGGGGGCGAGATGGTCAAGTTCATGACCTGGGCGCAGATGATCTTTACCTTCCGCGCTGGCGCGGCGGAACAGGTCGCCGATGTGGCGCTGGTGTTCAAACTGCACCTTGCTCTGGGGCTGACGATCTTTCTGGTCTTTCCGTTCACGCGGCTGGTGCATGTGCTCTCGGGGTTTACCGCGCCGTTCAGGTTCCTGCTGCGGCCCGGCTATCAGATCGTGCGCTCGCGTCGTCAGAAAGCCTTGCCGAAGCGTGCCGGTTCCAAAGCAACACCTGCGGAGTAAGGCTGATGAACGCAGCACTTTTCCCCGATCTTGTCGTCAACGGCGAACTAGTCCCGCACGCGCAGGTCGCTGCCGAGACGCAGAACCAGGATGCCCCGAAAGGCAAACCTGGCATTGCGTGGCGCAAGGCAGCCAATGCGATCGCGATCCGCACTCTGCTGTTGCAGGAAGCGCGAACCCGCCGCATCGGGGCGAACCCCGAGGAAGTCGGTCCAGGACGGTTCGAAACAGAGGAGGAGGCCCTGATCCGGGGCCTTCTCGATACCGTGGTGGACACCGCCCCATCCAGCGAGGCCGACGTCCTGGCCGAATGGGAAAGGGACCCGGAGCGATTTCGCGCACCACCCCTGTGGGAAGTCTCGCACATCCTGTTCGCCTGCGACCCGAGAGACGAAGAGGCGCGTGGGGAAACCCTGGAGCGTGCGCAAGCGGTCGCAAAGCAGGCAACGCAGGGCGGCACGACATTCGCCGCACTTGCATCAAGCCAGAGCGATTGCGGGTCCAGGGCATCCGGCGGGTCACTGGGCCAACTCGGGCCGGGCGACACCGTACCCGAGTTCGAGGCCGTTCTGCGCAGGTTGTCCGAGGGACAGATCACCGACGAACCGGTGCTGACCCGGCATGGCTATCATGTCATCCGGCTCGATGCCTTTGCCGAGGGCGAGGTGCTTCCTTTCGATGCGGTCCGCGAGAAGATTGCATTAGCCATGGAGAAGGCGTCCTGGGCCCGGCAGGCGCGGGATTTCGTCAACCGGCTGATCGAAGCCTCCGACATCGAGGGCGCCGAGATCGGCCGCTCCTGACCGGGAGACCTGCGCCATGACCCAGCATTCGGATGGGCCCGTCATCACCCCAAGAGGGGCAACGATCCAGGTGCGCATCCTGGCGAACCCTCTGGACTTTATTGCCGACGACCACATGCGCGAGCGCGAGGTCTGCGTGCTGATTGATCGCGTTGCCAGCGGTGGCAGTGTCAAGGCATCAGACAGGGCGCGGATGCGGGCCTTTCTCTGTGAGGAGTTGCCGAGGCATCTGGAGGATGAGGAGATGGATCTGTTCCCGATGATGCTGAAGCGCTGCGATCCTGACGAAGAAATCGGCAAGGTGATCGACAAGCTGCAGTCGGATCATGGGCACGCCCTGGCTGATGCTTCCGGGGTCGCGGCCCTTATTGAGCAGACCCAGCAGCGAGAGACGGCGCTGACCAAGGCGGAAGTTCATGAGTTGAAGGGTTTTGCCCACCATGCCCGGCACCATCTCACCCTCGAAAATGCCGTCGTCCTGCCGATTGCGCGTGCGCGCCTGACGGATGGGGACCTGTCGGAGATGCGACGTAACATGATGGCGCGACGCGGACTTGTCGCGGCGAGCGGGAGAAAAACATGACACTCATCCGGAAAATCGAGGCATCGGGCTGTGGCTGTGACGGCATTGCGGGCGACAAGGGCTTGATCCGGATCGACGAAGCCCTGTCCCGGATCGAAACGACAGCCGGAGTGATCGCCGGAACAGAGCATGTCGCATTGACCATGGCTGTCGGGCGGGTCCTGGTCTCGTCCGTGCGCCCGTTGCAGATGGTTCCGCCTTTCGACAACGCGGCCATGGACGGATATGCGGTCCGGACGGCCGACCTGACGGGCCACGGTCCGTGGATGTTGCCGGTGCAGGCCCGTGTCGCGGCTGGTGAACGCAGCATCGAAAGGCTGGCGGCGGGCCGGGCGATCCGGATATTCACGGGCGCACCGGTTCCGGATGGCGCCGACGCCGTGGTGATGCAGGAACAGGTCGCCACATCCGACGGAACCATCACGCTGGAGCAGGCGCCGGAGCCGCAGACCAACATCCGGTTCGCCGGCGAGGACATGACCGTGGGCAAGACGATCTTGCCTGCCGGTCGCAGGCTCACGCCGCGTGATATTGCCGCCTGTGCTGCTGCCGGACATGCCTCGGTCCACGTCCGCCGCCGTGTGACCGCCGCCCTCGTCGTCACGGGAAACGAAGTTCATCGAAACGGCCCGTCGCTGGAAGCGGCAAGCATATGGGACGTGAACACACCGATGCTTTCGGTCGCCATGAGCGCCTTGGGTATCGATTTGCAGAGCACGCATCTCGTCGCCGACAGCCGTGCTGCGTTGCAGGACAAGCTGGGGCATCTTACCGGGCGCGTCGACCTGATCGTCACGACCGGCGGCATCTCGGTCGGGGACGAGGATCACGTCAAACCCGCGCTTGCGGCGCTGGGTGGACGGATCAGTTTCAGCGGGGTCGCCATGAAACCGGGCAAGCCGGTTTCGTTCGGCAGGCTCGGGCGCTCGCACTGGCTTGGCCTGCCGGGAAATCCGCTGTCGGCCTTCGTCACATGGTCGCTTCTGGGGCGCCCCCTCATCGCGAAGCTTTCGGGGCAGGTCGGCGGATTGCCGACGCGGCGGATTGTCGTGGCACGACGGCAGGTCCGGCACCGGTCCGGTCGCTGTGAATTCCGGCTTGCAAGCATCGTTGGAATGGATGAAACGGGCCGGGATGTCGTTGATTTCGGCAATGCGACCCATTCGGGACGGGTCTCCACGCTGCCGGATGCAGATGGGCTGATCTGTGTCCCGTCCGATATCGACACCCTGCCGGAAGGGGCGTTGATCGAGTTTCATCCCTTTTCCCAAAGCTGAAGGAACCGCAATGAATATCGCCTATACGATCGCTCCCGGGCGCGGAGATACCGACCTGCTCCTGCTCGGTTTTGCCCGGGCCCTGACCGCGCGCGGACTACGTCCGATCGGGACCGTCCAGATGAGCACCGAACGACCCGACGCCGGGCCCTGCGACATGGATGTTCAGGTGCTGCCGGATGGTCCTGTGATCCGCATTTCGCAAGACCTGGGCCATGCCGCGAAGGGGTGCCGTCTTGACCCGGACGCCCTGGAAACCGCGGTTGGGCTGGTCCATGCGACGCTTCGGCCCGGCGTGGATTGCCTGATCGTGAACAAGTTCGGCAAGCACGAGGCCGGGGGCCGCGGATTTCGCGGCGTGATTGCAGAGGCTGCTTCCATGGGCATTCCGATACTGGTTGGTCTCAACGAGATGAACCGGGAGCCATTTCTGGATTTCACGGGCGGCCTCGGGACAGAACTGAAGCCGGAGCCCGATGCTCTTGTTGACTGGTTTGAGCAACAAGCCGTTGAGTTCAGCGGCGCTACCTGCTAGCGCGCGCTGCAGCGGCTGATCCGGGTTTGCTCGAGGTCCGGATTTGCGCGTGGACGCGATTTGGTGCTCTGTGCCACCATGCCGACACGGGGAGGTGCTCATGACGTTGCTGGCGCAGGTATTCTGGGGTGGCGGGCTGCTTCTGGCCTGTGCCCTCGTGCATGTGGCCGCCGTGGCGGTGAGCATCCCGATGTTTCGCCGGTTTGCAGATATTCTCCACAACAAGCGGGTGCGGCTGCGGGTGGCGGTAATGCTGAGCCTCGGGGTGATCGTCACCCTGTTGGCGCATACGCTTCAGGTCTGGGCCTGGGCCGTCACAATCCACATGCTGTCCAGCTTCGACGATTTTGCAACCAGCTTCTATTTCGCGCTCGCGACCTACACGACGGTTGGTTACGGCGATGTGATCGTCGATGAAGGGCTGCGCATCTTTGCGGCCTTTGCCTCGGTGGCGGGTCTGTTGACCTTCGGGATCAGCACGGCGTTTCTGATCGGCCTGATCGGGCGACTGTTGCCGGACACGTTCCGGGACAACAGGCCGAAACGGTAACGCCGAAACGGGGCTGGCGGGGCGGGATTTTCGGGGAAAGCGACTTGGTGCAGATGATAGTGAGCTACTCCCCATTAGTTGGACAGTATCTGGCGTAAGTTAAGCTACTCTTCGCTCCTGCTGATCAGGGTTGGTGGTCTCAATTCTCTGCCAATAGACCACGGCTGGTGGTTTGCCGCCAAGGGCAGAGTGCGGGCGTTTGCGATTGTAGAATTCCATCCATTTTCCGACGCCCGCCTTGGCGTCTGATCCGGTTTCCCATGCGTGCAGATAAACACATTCGTGTTTCAGGCTCCGCCATAGCCGTTCGACGAAGATGTTGTCGAGGAAACGACCCTTGCCATCCATCGATATCCGTATGCCAAGACGCTTCAGCCGATCCGTCCAGGCATAGGACGTGAACTGGGAACCTTGATCGGTATTCATGATCTCAGGCGGACCGAACTTGTGGATCGCATCGTTCAATGCCTCGACGCAGAAGTCGGCCTCCAGCGTATTCGATATCCGCCATGCCAGAACTTTGCGGGTGTGCCAGTCCATGATCGCCACCAGACAGAGAAAGCCACGGCGCATCGGCAGATAGGTGACATCGGCGCACCAAACCTGATTGGGCCGGGTCACGCGAAGGCCTCGCAGCAGGTAGGGGTAAATCTTGTGACCCTTCGCCGCCTTGCCCCCTCTCACACATGCAAGCATGTGTTGCCGGGCAACGGGCGTTGGGTTTCTCGTTTACCGGATGAACCCCGAACCTACTGGCCAATTCGCTGACCGTTTCCTCGCCCTTCAGCGCTTCCAACGCGACTTTGGCCTTGAATTCTGGGTGATGTTGCTTCCGTTTTGACATCGCCGATCTCCTTCGTGTTGAAGATCAGCAAACAACAAATCGCAGCTTGCGTCAGTGTCCAAATTTCGGGGGGTAGCTCATAACTGTGGTCAGTCAAGCGTGCGCAGCACCTCCGCAAGCGCATCGATCGCCAGACCCATGTCCTCTGCACTGGCATGTTCGTCAGGGCGGTGGCTGATCCCGCCTGTGCATCGAAGAAACAGCATGCCCACTGGACAGAGATCCGCCATGGCGGAGGCATCGTGCGTCGCGCCGGAAGGTAAATCTATCGATTGGCCTTGCACCTTGATTACAGCCTGTGACAGCGCGACCATCAGGTCGGGGTTACAGGGAACGGCGGGTTGGACATAGGTGCGCGCAATCAAAAAATCGCAACCACGACGCGCAGCAATGTCCAGACCAATCCCTTCTGCTGCACGGGCAAATTCGGTGCGCGTGGCATCACTGATATCCCGGATCTCCAAAGTCAAATCGACCTGGTCCGGGATCGCGTTGACGACCCCGGGGTGCACACTGACTGCGCCCACCGTCGCCCTGACATCGCCCGGCGCTGCATCATGCACCTGCGCAATAAACTCCGAGGCGGCAACCAGCGCATCGGCGCGTCCTTGCATTGGTACAGTGCCCGCATGTCCGGTTTCCCCTTTGAATGTAATGCTGTTGCGCTCAATCCCGCATATGCCCGTGACAACGCCCAAAGCGAGCTTACTGTTTTCGAGAACGGGCCCCTGTTCGATATGCACCTCGAGGTATCCGCGCACGTCTGCCGGATCCCGCGCCAGCGTCGCGATCTGATCCGGGTCACCGTCAAAGGAACGCAACGCCTCGCCAAGCGTGGTGCCGTCGGCGTCGGAAAGTGCGAAGATCGCCGAATCTACCGTGCCCGCAAGCGCGCGGGGTCCCAGCAGGGCCGTCGGAAAGCGGACGCCTTCCTCATCAGCGAAAGCCAGAACGTCAATGGGAAAGGGAGGCGCATATCCTTCGGCGGAGAGTTTTTCAATGGCGAGGCAGGCCAGCGCGACGCCCATAACGCCGTCGTAACGACCGGCATCACGTACCGTATCTTGGTGTGAGCCGATCAAGAGTGCAGGGCCTTGCCCCGGCTTGTGCCCTACAAGTGTGCCTGCTGCATCCATTGTGGGCGACAGGCCCGCGGCCACCATCCAGTCGCTGATTTGTGCGATTGCCTCCCGATGCTGATCCGTGAACGGCAGCCGGGTAACGCCTGAGGATGCCAAACTGCATGCGGCAATGTCAGCGAGCCGGGCTTGAGCGATTTCACCCCAGGACATGGCACCCCCAAAATTATCATGATAATTTTGCTACACAAGGCAGGAGAAACTGTCTATCGATATTTGCATGTGAGAAGAGGCGCGTCATGGATGGTGGCATAGAACAGAAGAGCAAGGGAAAAAGGTCCCGACCCGTGTTGGTCGCTGAAGAGATCAAACAATGGGTCGTTGAGCGCGACCTCAAGCCTGGTGACAAACTTCCCAATGAGGCTGAGATGATTGCTCTTTTCGCCGTATCCAAGGGAACTGTGCGGGAAGCCCTTCGGATTCTGGAAGCCCAGGGTCTGATCCTGACGCGTACAGGCCCGGGCGGCGGCAGCTTTGTCGACAAGGTGTCGGCGGAGCGCGCGAGATCACTGTTGGGCAACTACTTCTATTTCCAAGAGCTCTCTCTGGCCGATGTCTATCAGATGCGCAAGGTCCTGGAGCCGGAACTCTCGGCAAGCCTCGCGGGCAAATTGAATGCCGATCAACTCGGAGAGCTTGAGGCGCTGGCCAACCGACACGACCATCCAGCGATCACCGCGGACGAAGAGAAGGAACAGCATATTGCATCGCTGGCCTTTCATGCACGGCTCGCGGAATTTGCGGAGAACCGGCTCCTTGGGTTCGTGATTTCGTTCATGGCGCACATCCTGACGGATATGACCGTTTACCGTCAGCTTTACGATCCCCCAAATGTTGAGCTGTGGCGGCGCGGACGGCAACATCAGCTGGAGCTGGTCAAAGCGTTGAGAGCCGGAAAGCCTCAGGAGGCGCGTCGCATCATGGCGTCGCATATGACGATTGCCGAGGAGCTTATGGCAACGCAGGAGGCAAAGCTTGCCCGGCGCTTTATTTCCGGCTGACGAAGACCTGCGGCGGATCCTTGATGCGATCGTTAAGCAGGTTTTCGAGGAAAGCGACTGGGGCACTCCAGCGCAGTACATCCCTCAACTGGCGGCGGTCGATCCAGCACAGTTCGCGATCTCGATTTGTGGCGGGCAAAACCGGATGTGGTCTGCGGGGCAATCCGACACCTCTTTTTCGATCCAATCTGTTTCGAAAGTCTTCGCTTTGATCGCGGCCCTGGGGCGTGTGGGTGACAATCTGTGGCGGCGTGTGGGGCGGGAGCCATCGGGAACGTCTTTCGATTCAATTGTACTTCTGGAGCGTGAGCAGGGCCGACCCCGCAACCCGTTTGTTAATGCCGGTGCGTTGGTCACAACTGACGCGCTGTTGTCTGGCCGTGAGCCGAAGCAAGCACTGGCGGAAATACTGGGTCTGATCCGAGGGCTGGCCGATGACGGGAATATCCACATAGATGCGGATGTGGCGCGGTCCGAACAAGCCTCGGGCGCGCGCAACAAGGCTTTGGCGCATTACCTCGACAGTCATGGCAATCTGACCAACGAGCCGGAAAAGACGCTCGGCACCTACTTCCATCAATGTGCCATCGAGATGACGACGAACCAATTGGCTCGGTCCGGGCGGGCGCTGGCCGGCCTGCCTGGAGACGGGGGCGTTATCGCGGCAGAACGCGCGCGGCGGATCAATGCCTTGATGATGACCTGCGGACATTACGACGGGTCCGGAGAGTTTGCGTTTCGGGTTGGACTGCCTGGCAAGAGCGGGGTGGGGGGTGGTATTCTGGTCATCGTACCGGGTCTGGCATCAATTGCGATCTGGTCTCCGGGCCTTGACCACTATGGGAACTCGAAGGCAGGCACCCGTGCGGCGGCTCTGCTGAGCGAGGCGACAGGCTGGTCCGTCTTCTGAGATTTCAAGTAGGGCGATCTGCTACCTGGCTGTCCTGACTGTACTTCCCTCAAACGTTGCGCGCTGCCTGTCATTCTTGATCGGCACCTCGTCCAACCAGTCTACGTAAGGAGGGGTCCGGGTTTGTGACAGAAGTGCTTCGAGATCCTGGATCGGCGACGATGACCGATCAATCCTGAGGTCGACCGGAGGCGCATCTGGCGACAGAACCAGAAGCGCGGCGGACATCAGCCCGCGCGAATCACCCCCCGCCAAGTCAGCCGCCCTGAGCGCAGCGATCAATTTATCGGCAGCCGGGGCAGACGTGCCGATAAATGTTGACTGCAAAGCATCGAGGACATCGGGGCCGGCCAGCATATTGCCCGCGACGGCCAGATTGGGCTCGATGCGGTGCGCCGCGAAAGGGACGCTTTGGCTGCCGGTAAAGCCACTTGTTCCCCCGACCTTGTCGAGCGCGAGAAGTTGCCGATGGGCGCGCCCGGAATCCGCATAAGCGATTTCTTTTACGGTCTTTTCCGCGGGTTCACCACTGTGGAGCAACCGCAGGCAATCGTCGCGCCAGAAGGTCGATGGGGCGGTGCCCTGGCTCGCAACGAGTCCCGCATCAATGTCCCCGCGCAAGACCCACCCGCCGACACATAGGCTTCCGGTCGCAGCGGCCCCTGCGAGGGTGCCCGTCTTTGGGTCGAAGGCGAGAATCGAAAGTGTCATGGCGTCTTTCATAAACATTTTTCTTGAAATTATCATGATAATTTGGCTGACTGCAATTAATCATGATAAATTTTGTGGGAGATCCTCGAATGACCATATCCAGTTTGACGCGCAGAACGCTCCTTGCGTTTGGTACCGCCGCCGCGCTTGTCCTGTCCGCTCCTGGCGCGTTCGCGCAGACCCCGCCTGGGGTTTTGATTGTCGGCCAGATTGCCGAGCCCAAGTCACTGGACCCGGCCGCGGTCACGGCGGTCAATGACTTCCGCATCCTGATGAATGTCTATGATGGGCTTGTGCGTTACAAGGACGGCACGCTGGAAACCGAACCTGCGCTCGCAACGGACTGGACAATCAGTGATGATGGCACGGTCTATACCTTCAATCTGCGTGAAGGCGTGAAATTCCATGATGGCAGTGCCTTTGACGCAGAAGCGGTGAAATTCAACTTCGACCGGATGCTCGACGAAAGCCATCCCTATTATGACACCGGCCCGTTTCCACTTTCGTTCTTCTTTTCCGCAGTTGAAGGCGTAGAAGTGGTAGATCCGCTGACCGTCAGGTTCACACTTAACGCGCCTTACGCGCCATTCCTGTCCAACCTTGCCTACCCGACCGGTCTGATTGTGTCGCCAGCAGCCGTCATGCAGCACGGCAGCGATTTTGGACGCAATCCGTCGGGCACAGGCGCATTCAAATTCGCCGAATGGCGCTCGAACGAAGCTGTGGTTGTCGAGGCCAATCCTGAGTATTGGGACGGTGCGCCGGAGTTGCAGGCGGTTGTGTTCCGCCCGATCACCGATGCCAACACGCGTACAGCGGAGATGCTGGCCGGCGGGATCGACCTGATGGTCGAAGTGCCCCCGGTCGCGCTGAGCGAGTTTCAGGCGGATCCCTACACTGTGCATGAACAGGCCGGACCGCATGTCTGGTTTCTGATTCTGAATGCCAAAGAGGGCCCCTTTGCGGATGTGCGCGTCCGTCAGGCCGCAAATTACGCGATCAACAAGGAAGCGATCGTGAACGACGTGCTCGAAGGTACGGCAGAGGTTGCCGCCGGCCCGACGCCACCCGCATTTGCCTGGGCCTACAATCCGGAACTTGAGCCCTATCCTTATGATCCAGATCGTGCGCGCGAACTGATCGCCGAAGCCGGCGTCGAGGGAGCCGAACTCACCTTCTATGTCACCGAAGGTGGTTCGGGGATGCTCGATCCGGTTGCGATGGGTACAGCGATTCAGGCGGATCTCGAGGCCGTTGGCTTTGACGTGAAGATTGAAACCTACGAGTGGAACACCTTCCTTGGCAACGTGAACCCCGGGCTCGAAGGCAAGGCTGACATGGCCGAGATGGCCTGGATGACGAATGACCCCGACACCCTGCCGTTCCTGGCACTGCGCACTGCTGCCTTCCCGGATCAAGGTGGCTTCAACTCGGGCTATTATTCAAACCCGCAGGTTGACGAACTACTGGAGGCGGCCCGTGCCGCGACCGATCAGGCCGAGCGGGCGCGGCTCTACAAGGAGATGCAGGTGATCGTGCAAGAAGACGCGCCTTGGGTTTTCGTCGCGAACTGGAAGCAGAACGCCGTGACGAGCGACCGGGTCGAGAACTTCGCGCTTCAGCCATCGTTCTTCCTTCTTCTGGACGACGTGGTGAAAAACTGATCCTCCCTGGCGGGGCAAGCCTTCGGGTGCGCCTCGCCGTTTTTCAAGACGTCGGGGGCAAGCGATGACCGGATACATCCTGAAGCGTCTGCTCTCGGCGGTCCCCGTCCTTCTCGGAATCACCGTGATCGTCTTTCTGATCATGGCGATGATCCCGGGCGATCCGGCCACCGCGATCCTTGGCAGCTATGCGACGCCCGAAAACGTCGAGAAACTGAACCGTGATCTCGGTCTCGACAAGCCGTTGGTGCAGCAATACTTCATCTGGCTCGGCAATATGCTTCAGGGCGACTTCGGTACGTCGTTCGCGCTGAACCGACCAGTGATCGACGAGGTGCTGGAGCGGTTCAACGCCACGCTCGTTTTGGCGGGAACAGCCTTTGTCCTGTGTTCGCTGTTCGGTGTCGCTGCGGGCGTGATTTCGGCGGCGAACCAGTATGGCTGGGCCGACAAGGCCATCACCTTCGTCGTGCTTCTCGGGATTTCCATCCCGTCCTTCTTCCTCGGAATGATGATGATCCTGTTTTTCGCCGTGAACCTCCGTCTCTTCCCGGTCTCTGGCATGTGGCCGATCTACGGTGCGCGCGATCTGAGCGCGCTTGCCTCGCATCTGGCGCTTCCGGCCATTGCGCTTGCTGTCGTCGCGACCGGCGTGATTGCGCGGCTGGCCCGCTCGGCGATGCTGGAAGTGCTGCGGCAGGATTTCATCCGCACCGCGCGCGCCAAGGGCGTGCCCGAGCGTGGCGTGATCTGGCGCCATGCGCTGAAGGCCGCCATGGTCTCGATCATCCCGATTCTCGGCATCCAGGCCGGGTTTGTGCTGTCGGGCGCCGTCTATATCGAGATCGTGTTCCAATGGCCCGGCGTCGGCCGCATGCTGGTCGATGCGATCCTGAAACGCGACATCCTGTTGGTTCAAGGCGGCGTGGTCTTTGTGGCCGCCTGTTACGTGCTTTTCAATATCGCGGTCGATGTGGCGCAAAGCCTGCTCGACCCCCGGATCAAGACATGATCCCGTTTCTGAAACTGCTGGCCCGCAACCGTCTGGCGCTGGCGGGCGGCATCGTGATGACTGCGGTGATTGCGCTGGCGCTGGTCACGCCGCTTCTGCCGCTTGCTGACCCGGATGTAACTGACACGGCAAAACGGTTTAAGCGGCCCTTTTCCGATGGCGCACTTTTGGGCACAGACCATCTGGGGCGAGATCTGCTGTCGCGTCTTCTCTGGGGCACGCGCCTGAGCTTGGCGGTGGGCTTTGCCGCCGCCGTCATCGCCGCCACCCTTGGAGCGGCCATCGGAATCATCGCGGGCTTCTACGGCGGGCGCACAGATAACGTTATCATGCGCGGCGTTGATATGCTGATGGCCTTTCCCTACATCCTGCTGGCGCTGGCCATCGTTGCAGCACTCGGCCCCGGGCTTTTGAACGCACTCATCGCGGTGGCGGCGGTCAACGTGCCCTTCTTTGCGCGTAACATCCGTGGCATCACCGTGGGTATCGCGCATAAGGAATTTGTCGATGCCGCGCGGCTGGCGGGCCTGTCCAACGCGCGGATCATCCTGACCGAAGTGCTGCCCAACGTGGTGCCGGTGATTGTCATCGCCATGTCCACCACCATCGGCTGGATGATCCTGGAGACCGCGGGCCTGAGCTTCCTCGGCCTCGGCTCGCAGCCGCCGCAGGCCGACCTGGGCTCGATGCTGGGCGAGGCGCGCTCGGCGCTGATCACGAACCCGCATACGTCCATCGTGCCGGGCGCGATGATCCTGATCATCGTCATGTCGATCAACCTTTTGGGCGACGGGGTGCGTGACGCGCTCGATCCGCGACTGAAATCGGGCGCGCTGAGCCGCCCGATGGCAGCCACGCTGGTCAACCGCGCCAAGCCGGCACCGCAAGCCGAAGACAAGGGTCTTCTTGAGGTGCAGGCGCTGGAAACCCAGTTCCACGTCAAGGACCGCATCTACCGCGCGGTCGGTGGCGTGTCGCTTCATGTCGAGAAGGGCGAATGCCTCGGTATCATAGGCGAAAGCGGCTCGGGCAAATCGGTCACCGCGCTCTCGGTCATGGGGCTTGTGGCCTCCCCTCCTGGCGTCATCACGGGCGGCGCGGTGCGCTATGATGGCGATGACCTGATCGGCGCACCATACCGGCGTCTCCGCGAGATGCGCGGGCGCAACGTTGCTTACATTTTCCAGGACCCGCTCGCCACGTTGCACCCGCTTTACCGGGTGGGCAACCAGTTGATCGAAGCCATCAGCGCGCACCGCCCAGTTGGCAAGGCAGAGGGCCGCGCCAAGGCGATCGAGCTCTTGCAGGCCGTCCGCATCCCGAACCCCGAAAAGCGGATCACCGACTACCCGCACGAAATGTCGGGAGGCATGCGTCAGCGGGTTGGCATCGCCATGGCGCTGGCCAACGATCCCGACATCATCATCGCGGACGAACCCACGACCGCGCTTGATGTGACCGTGCAGGCACAAATCCTGTCGCTGCTTGACGATCTCAGGCGCTCGCGCGGGTTGGCCATCGTCTTCATCACTCATGATTTCGGCGTGGTAGCGCAGCTTTGCGACCGGGTAGCCGTGATGTATGCGGGCCGGATCGTTGAGGAAGGGCGTACGGCAGACATCCTCGACACACCGCGCCATCCCTATACCGCCCGGCTCATGGCCTGCGTTCCCGAACTCGGCGGCGGCAAGCGGCGGCTTGAGGCAATCCCCGGCCTGCCGCCTGTGGTTGACCGGCTGCCCGCAGGCTGCGCCTTTGCAGACCGTTGCGACAAGGCAAATGAGGCCTGCCGTCAGGGCGATATCCCGCTGGAGCGGGACGGCGCTCAGGCCGTCCGCTGCCTCTTTCCCGAAAGGCCGCCGCGAGAGGCCGCCTCATGACCAGCGCGCTCAGCCTCGACAACCTGTCCAAGACATTTCCTGTGGGCCGCACGCTCTTCGGCGCGGCAAAGGCGTCAGTCAAGGCGGTGCATCCGATCACGCTTGCCGTGGAGCCGAACGAGACGTTGGGGATCGTGGGCGAATCTGGTTGCGGTAAATCCACCTTGGCCCGGATGCTGGTCGGGCTTCTCGAACCCACGACTGGCACAATCGAGATTGAGGGGGCGGCGCTCGACAATGCCGACCCGGGCGAATTCGGCAAGCGGATCCAATACGTGTTTCAGGACCCGATTTCTTCACTCAACCCGCGCAAGACCATCCGTCAGATCATGGAGGCGCCGCTGAAACGGCTGCACCGCATGGGCAGGGCCGAGCGCGATGCGCGCATTGCCGAGATATTCGCAAGTGTCAATCTGCGCGAGGAGTTTCTGGAACGCTATCCGCATGAGTTTTCCGGCGGCCAGGCGCAGCGGATTGGAATTGCCCGAGCGCTCGCCGCCAATGCACGGATCCTGATCCTGGACGAACCGGTCTCGGCGCTCGACGTGTCGGTACAGGCGCAGGTGCTGAACCTGCTGGCGGATTTGAAGCGCGAGTTCGATTTGACCTATCTCTTCATCAGCCACGATCTGGCGGTTGTCGAAGCCGTGAGCGACCGGATCGCGGTGCTCTATTTCGGATCAGTGGTGGAACTTGGCCCGGCCGAAAAGGTCTTTGCACATCCACGCCACCCCTACACAAAGCTGCTCGCCGAAAGTGCGCCGGTCGTTGGCCGGCCGCTTACCGCCCCTGAGGCGAAAGGAACCGAGCTTCCGAACCCGCTCGATCCGCCGCCCGGCTGCGCCTTCGCGGCGCGCTGCCCATATGCGACCGACCGCTGCCGTTCGGAGGTGCCAAAACTGGCAGAGACCACGGCGAAGACCAGCGTTGCCTGTTTCCACCCGCTTGAGGGTTTTCTGGGTTGAAGTGCGCAGAACGACTAACCTCGTAGTCGCGCCCAAAATCCCTTGGGTCGTTTATCTTCCAGTAGCGCAGTTGCCTGCTGTCTCCATCTGTCACGATCCTCACGAAGATCCCCGAGCATGCTTTTTTTGAGAAGCCGAATCTCAAGCGTTTGCTCTGCTACAACTTCCTTCAGATCATGGGCTTCGCGCTTCAGGCCGGTGACCTCGGTGGATGTCGCTTGACGTGTCGTATCGCCAGCCAGCCGCTTCTTCCCGGCTTCCATGAAGTCCTTTGACCAATTGTAATACAGGCTCTCCGCGATCCCTTCACGACGGCACAGCTCGGAGATAGAACTCTCTCCGCGCAGGCCGTCCAGAACAATCCGGA
>FYBJ01000371.1_pt1 | contig 20420 bp, 1 predicted proteins | sample 1134611 | NCBI WGS metagenome assembly FYBJ01 (sample SAMEA104116008, study PRJEB20421) | marine metagenome | isolation source: marine | reverse complement strand
ATTTATGGGTTTCAAATAATTTCCTTGGTTGTTTGCTTTGGTTGCATAAATATCTAGCTCTCCTCGAGAGTCCATAAATCCATTTGAAGAATAATATAGAACATTGTTTTCGTCAATAAAGGGAAACATTTCTTTTTTAGAAGTATTTACCATTGGACCTAAATTTTTGGGCTCACCATAAGTGCCATCACTATTGAGATCTACAACATAGATGTCGGTTTCTCCATAAGAGTCCAAGCGATCCGAAATAAAATAAAGCTTAGAATTATCTGAATTTAATACAGGGTGGCCAGAACTGTATTCATCACTATTAAAAGGCAGTCGTTCTACATCAATCCAATTTCCGTCTTCCGTTACGGTTGCTTTATAAATTTGAATTAAATTGACTCCCTCTTTGTTGGTTCGATATTCTTTATGAAAGTAATTGTTTCTGTCAAAATAAACCGTTTTGAAATCATTGGAAAAGGTTAGGTTCGACTCATGAAACTTGGTGTCTATTTTATTACCAAAATGTTTTATGTCTGTTATTGCTCCGTCTCCACTTATTTTGCCTTGGTATAATCGTAAAAAAGGTTGATGATTTCCTGACCAAACTCTTTTCATAAAAACAGATTTTCTAGCAGAAGAAAATACCACTAGTGAATCTTTAAAATAGGTAACACCAAAATCTTGGAACTCTTTATTAGAATCTATGTTTTTGATAATGTAATTCTCTTTTTGACTATATGAAATAGTAAGTACAAAAAAGAACAGTAGTTGTATTGTTTTTTTCATAATTATAGTTTAAAAGAATCTTGGACTTTTCAAATTTCTTCTATTAAAATCTAAGAGTAACATTAATTCGTGAGAACCAAAATTAAAGTTGCCAAAATTGCCCATACTCTGATCGTAAGAGTAACCTATTCGCATATCTTCATTCAACCTAAATCCTACAATACCAGATATGGATTTATTAAATCTATAAGACAATCCAAACTCAAATTGTTCTTGCCAAAGCAAATTGGCAGAAATATCTACAGATAAGGGTTCATTATTTACTCCTCTTATCATAGTCGAAGGCTTTAATTTTAAATCATCATAAATATCAAAAACATAACCAGCAGTTATAAAATAGTGCATTTCTTCTGAAGCGGTAGTTACAATTCCAGCAGATTTTTCTAAATACCTGGTCTTAAGTAAATTTGGTATTGAAAACCCAACATAAAGCTTATCTGTATAAAAATAGGCTCCTGTTCCAAAGTTAGGAGCAGTTCTGTCAATAGGCACATTTAAGGGGTCATTCGGATTGTTTACTGTTAAGGTGTTTACTTGTAAAGAAGTAATTCCAGCTTTTAACCCTAAAGCCAACCGGCTATTTTCGGAGGTAACAATGGTAAAAGAAAAATCTCCAAAAATATTTGTCTCTCGCACAGGTCCAATTCTATCGGCAATGACAGAAAGTCCTAAGCCTACCGATTTACCAACAGGCGAATGAGCCGCTAGGGTTAATGTTCTTGGGCCACCTTCTATACCAACCCATTGAGATCTTCCTAAAACTCCAACACTTAAAACACCCTTAGAACCCGCATAGGCAGGATTAATAATATTCATATTATAATTATATTGGGTAAAGAGAGGGTCTTGCTGACCATGGATTGAAATTGCAATCAATAGAAGAGAGCAACCAATTATATCTTTAATACTTTTCATACGCTTTAATATCTTTTATTTTCTTAAATAAACCCAACCTGTTTTTGGTTTTCTATTACCATCGTTAAAATATATTGTATAGAAATACGTAGCTGATGGCAATATGCCTCTGTTTAATGATGTACCATCCCAATAGGTTGGTAGCGAATTTGGATTGCCATTATGCCTATAATCAAATACTTTATCTCCAAATCTGTTGATAATCACAATTCTGAATTTAGGATACTCCACATGTAAATTCGGAATTTCAAAAGTTTCATTGATGTTATCACCATTAGGTGAGAAACTTTGCGGAATTGTAACTTTGATATTTGGTGAAACCGTACTTATTGCCGCATAGTCATCTTCATTGACATTACCGTTATTTGGAGTAGAATCTGGATCTGGTTCCGTAACACTTGTTACCTCTGCATTATTGACCCAATCACCAAAGTTTAATACTCGAACGGTAATGGCTAACGTTTCGGATGTATTATTTGCCAATACAGGTATTGACCAAACACCTGTGAAATTATCATAATTACCAGAAGAAGGTGTTGCACTTACAAAAGTATAACCTGTCGGAATAACGTCTGTAACCTCTACATTTGTTGCATTACTTGGTCCATTATTGCTAAGTGTTAAGGTAAACACGATGTTGGCATTCACTAAAGGACTATTGTTATCCACACTCATATTTAATTCTAAATCTGCAGATGCACCAGGTGTAATGATCACACAAGATTTATTATTCGTTACATCTGAATCGCCTTGGTCTATATTGGTTATCTCTGCACAATTTTCATAATTTCCGGTGCTTAATACTTCTGCTTCTATGATTAATACTTTAGTATCTGAAGTTGAAACCGTACCAACATTCCATAATCCTGTTGAATTATCGTAGGTCGATGAACTGTTGTAACGTATAAATCGCAAGCCAGATGGTAATACATCTGTTACCTCAACGCCAGTTGCGGTATTCGGACCTGCATTTGATACTGAAATTTCATAATTAACAACATCACCAACGGTAGGTGAAGCGTTGCCTAAAATTCTTTTAACAATAGCAACATCAACAACAGATCCAGGAGTTATGGCAACACTACCAATGTTATTTGACGAATCCCCATCAAATTGATCTGCTGTTAAATTAGCAGTCGTATTGGTAATGGTTTGTCCAGTTGTGCCGGAGTTAACCGTTACACTTAGGTCTAAAGTAACACTACTTCCATTATTAATACTACCAATGGTCCATAAACCTGTTGCTTGATTGTATACACCGTTTGAGGCAGTGTGATTCACATAGGTAACACCTGCAGGAAGTACGTCCTCTATAGAAACATTGGTTGCCGTATCTGGTCCATCATTTGTAACAGTAATCTGATATACTATTGATTCTAATTCGTTCGGAGTAGCATTGCTTACGGTTTTCGTAACATTTAAATCTGCACTTGTTACAGTAATTGTTTCTTCTAAATCGTCTGTAGTATCATCTGGATCTGTTTGATCCTGAGTTTTACTTATCGTATTCACAATGGTTTGCCCTCCGGCACTAGAATCAACCCTAGCTTGTATTGTTAAGGTTTCGATTGCACCTGGATTTAAGCTACTGATATTCCATGTAGGATCCGTCCAAGTACCATCGCTTGGTGTTGCATTAACCAGTGTCAAACCAGTAGGTAATACATCGGTAATTACCAATCCGGTTGCTCTTGCAGGTCCTTTATTTTCAGCTCGAATCGTATAGGTTATAAGGTCACCAATATTAGGTGTATTGTTATCTACAGTTTTAGAAACCACAACATCTGCATTTACTTGTGGCACAATACCTGCGCAAGCATAATCATCTTCTGTTGTCACTCCATTGTTAGGTGTAGAATCAGAATCCGTTTGATCTGCAGCAATAACTTCTGCACAGTTCTCATAGTCTCCAGAACTTAACACTTCTGCTTCTATGAATAAAATCTTAGTTTCATTATTAACTAAAGTTCCAACATTCCACACCCCAGTAGTTTCATCATAAATTGATGAACTATTATATCCTACAAATCGCAAGCCTGATGGCAATAGATCTTGTACAACAACTCCTGTTGCCGTATTAGGGCCATCATTTTTAACAACAATTTGATAAGTTATAATATCTCCTGTAGTTGGAGAGGTATTGTTGCCTAGCACTTTTTTAGTCAAACTCAAATCAATAGTAGAACCTGGTACTATAGTAACAGAACTAACATTATTCGAACTATCTGGGTCTGCCTGATCTGCTTTTAAATTTGATGTTGTGTTCGTAATACTATTAAAGGCGGTATTTGCATTTACCGTTACATTAATTGTCAAGGTTGCTGTATCTCCATTATTTATAGAACCTATGGTCCATAAACCTGTTCCTTGGTTATAGCTTCCGGTATTTGCGAAATGACCAACATAGGTAATTCCTGTGGGTAAAACATCCTCTAAACTAACTCCAGTTGCATCAAATGGACCTTTATTTTCTACCGTAATGGTGTATACAATAGTATCACCCTCTTTTGGTGAATTATTAGATACTGTTTTTATAACCTCTAAATCTGCACTTTGAACAGTAATAGACTCCGTATTATCGTCTAAAGTTTGATTCGTATCTGTTTGATCTTGACTATTTGAAATTGTATTCACTAAGGTTAAACCTAATGTGCCTGGTTCGACTAAAACAGATAATATCAACGTTTCTGAGCTACCAGGAGCCAACGAACCAATAGTCCAGTTAGGTGCATTCCAAGCTCCAGAAGAAGGTATAGCTTGAGTGTAGGTAAGGCCACTTGGTAAATTATCTGTAACCACTAAATTCGTAGCGGTAGCACCTCCATTATTTGTTACTGTAATTGTGTAGTTAATAACATCTCCTTCGTTGGGTGTCCTATTATCCACCACTTTCGTTAAAACAATATCCGATAAACTATTCACCGTGATGGTTTCTGTTAAATCATCGTTCACTAAATCAGGATCTGATTGATCTCCTTTCGCTGCTGTTGTCGTATTTGTAATGGTTTGTCCGCTAGTAGCTGGATCAACAGTAGCAGAAATCGTAAGCACTTTTGAAGTACCATTAGGTACAGATCCTAATACCCATAAACCAGATCCTGGATTATAGCCTCCATTTCCAGTATCACTTTCATAAGTTACTCCTGATGGCAATAGGTCTGTTAAACTTACATTGGTTGCGTCAGAAGGACCTTGGTTTTCTACGGTAATTGTATATACCACAGTATCTCCCTCATTGACCACACTTAAATTGGCTGTTTTTGTAGTTACCAATTCTGCATTTGTAACCGTAATTGTTTCTGTTAAATCATCGACAGTAGCTTCAGAATCTATTTGATCATGAGTTTTTGTAATGGTATTTACTAGAGTCTTTCCGGCAGCACTTGCACTAACAGTTGCCTGTATCGTTAGAGTTGATGAACTACCAGAAGCTAAAGAGCCTAATTGCCAGTTTGGTGCAGTCCATGTACCGGCACTTGGGGTCACAACACCATAGGATAGATCATTGGGTAAGGCATCTGTTACGACCAAATTTGTTAGTAAAGCAGGGCCTCTGTTTGTTGCCGTAATGGTATAGGTAATAACGTCACCAACATTTGGCGTTGCATTATCAACAATTTTTGTAAGCTGAATATCTGTAGTGTTATCTATAGTTATGCTTGCAGATAAAGAATCTCCAATATCAGTAGGATCCGATTGATCTCCTATAGCCTTTGTAGCGGTATTAACAATTGTTTTCCCTGCTTGTCCAGCGTCTACGGAAGCATAAATATCTAAAGTAACAACTTCTTTGTTTTGTAATCCTCCAATATTCCAATTACCAGAGCCAGTATTATAGGATCCTTTTGAGGCAATATGGGTTACATAGCTTACACCGACAGGCAATACATCAACTAAGGATACATTTGTTGCGTCAGAATTTCCATCGTTAAGTACTGTTATCGTGTAAATAACAACCTCTCCTTCGTAGGCATTATTATTAGTACTACTTGCGGTACTTACAGTTTTTGTTGTCACTAAATTACTGCTCGTAACATTTATAGTTGCATTTAAGGTATCAGTTGTGGTATCTGAATCTGTCTCTGTTCCGGTTGCTGCTGTTGTAGAGTTTGTAATTGAGTTACCTCCTTGACCTTCATCTACTCTTGCCTCAATTCTAAGTACTTTGGTTTCTCCATTTACAATGCTGCCTATGGTCCAAAGACCTGTTGTGCTGTTGTAAGCTCCAGAGGCATCGTCACTAAGATAGGTAACACCCGTTGGAAGAACATCTGTTAAACTTACGTTGGTTGCAGTGCTTGGGCCGTTGTTTTCTACCCTAATTAGATATTCTACAGTCTCTAATTCATTAGGATTTGCATTGCTCACGGTTTTAGTTGTCACTAAATCTATACTATTGACAGTGATCGATGCAGATAAAACATCACCGGTTGCCGTTGGGTCTGATTGATCTCCTAAAGCAGCTGTCGTAGTATTCACAATAGCATTCTGTAAGGCACCTGTTCCAGGATTAACCGTAGCAGAAATATTGATGGTTTTAACCTCTGCGTTTGCCATGTTTCCAATATTCCAAATACCACTTGTAGGATTGTAGTCCCCACTGGAATCATCAGAAACGAAAGTTACTCCATTTGGCAATACATCAACCAAAGAAACATTTGTTGCATTAGAAGGCCCGTTGTTCGTTACATTAATAGCATAAATTATGGTGTCTCCCTCATTTGGTGTTGCATTGTTTACTGATTTTATGGTTACTAAGTTGGTGCTTGTAACATTAATCGAAACTGATGTAATATCACCCACAGTTGTTGGATCTGATTGATCTGCAGAAACGCTAGAAATAGAATTTACGATGGTTGATCCTCCAGTTCCAGAATTCACAGTGGCTGTAATTGTTAAGGTTTCATTATCGCCATTTGCTAAATTTAAACCATCCCAAAGTCCTGACCCTAAATTGTAGCTTCCATTAGTCGCATTATGTGAAACATAGGTTAAGCCGGCAGGGATAACATTAACCAAACTTACGTTGGTAGCATTGCTCGGTCCATTATTGGCTAAATCTATACTGAGTACAATGGTATCTCCTTCATTCGGATTGGCATTATCCACCGTAACCTGTGAAACTAAATCAGAAGAAGTAACCACAACGGTTTCTGTTAAATCGTCTGCAGTTGCATTAGTATCAGTTTGATTCTGCGTATGGCTAATAATGTTTGTCAATGACAACCCTCCAGAACCTGCATCTACCGTGGCTTGTAAGGTTAATGTTTGTGGGTCATTCACAGATAACTTAGAAATAGACCAATTAGGTGCGCTCCATACGCCTGAAGTCGTCGAGGCGGTTCCAAATGATAAGCCAGTTGGCAATACATCTGTTAAAACAAAATTAGAAACTTCTGCACCAGATTTATTTTCTACCGTAATCGTGTAAGTTAAGGTATCACCAACATTTGGTGTCGGGTTATCAACGGTTTTGGTAATAACAATGTCTGAGTTATTCGAAACTTGTATATCAACAGATAAAATGTTTGGTACCGCATTTAAATCCGTTTGATCTCCGACGGCTGCCGTTGTTGTCGTTGTAATTGTTTTTCTATTCGTACCCACATTTACCTGTGCAGAAATTCGGAGCTCTTTTGAACTTCCAGCAGCTATAGACCCAATCGTCCATAATCCAGAACCTTGGTTGTAAGCAGTGCCGGTTTGTGCTGTAGCACTATCGAATGTTAAATCATTGGGTAAAAGTGACGATAAACTAACATTAGTAGCATCACTTGGACCTTGATTATTAACTAAGATCGTGTAGGTTATGATGTCATTTTCATTCGGGTTAGCATTATCTACAGACATCCTTGTAACCAGCTCAACACTAGCCACGGTTATTGGAGCAGTTAAAACATCACCTGTTGTTATCGAATCTGATTGATCGCCTGTGGCAGTTGTAGTGGTATTCACAATAGCCGTACCCGCTGTTCCTGCATCAACTGTAGCTTTTATAGTTAAGGCTTTAGTTGCACCATTCGCTATACTTCCAATAGTCCAAAGACCTGTAGCGGTGTTGTAGGCTCCAGATGCGTTATCACTCACATAGGTAACCCCTGCAGGTAAAACATCGGTTAAGGAAACTCCTGTTGCATCACTTGGTCCTGCATTACTCACAGAAATGGTATAGCTAATCGTATCACCTTCATTAGGAGAAGCATTGCTCACCGTTTTTGTTGTTACTAAGTTTGAGCTCGTAACCGTTATGCTTTCATTTAAATCATCCTGAGTAACATTACTATCTGTTTGATTTTGTGAGTTGGAAACACTATTTGTTAAGGTTTTCCCTCCAGTACCTGCATCTACAGTTGCACTGATTGTTAATGTGGCGAAGTCACCACTATCAAGGGTTCCAATAGACCAATTATTAGGAGACCAAGTTCCTGTACTTGCAGTACCATTGGAATAGATTAATCCTGTAGGAAGTGAGTTAACAATAACTAAATTGCTAACCTGAGTAGGTCCATTATTTACGGCTGTGATTGTAAAGGTTACCGTATCTCCAATATTTGGGGTGTTATTGTCTACAGTATTTGTTACTACAATATCAGCGTTATTACCAATTGTGATATCAACGCTTGATGAATCATTAGCCGAATTTGGATCGGAGTAGGTAGCGCTGAGGTTGGTAGTAGTGTTTGTTATTGTAGATCCTCCTGTACCGGCATCTACCGTTGTAGTAATGTATAAAGTAGCAACTTCATTTCTTGTTAAACTACCAATATCCCACAAACCAGTAACACTATTGAAGTTCCCGAAGGATGTGGTATGGCTGCTATAGGTTAAACCAGTCGGTAAGGCATCTGTTATTTTTACATCAGAAGCAGTACTTGGTCCGTTGTTGGTAACTTGTAAAGTGTAGGTAACCGTATCTCCTTCATTTGGATTTGATTTGTCTACGGTTAAGTTGGTGCTTAAATCGTTACTAATCACATCAAATGACGAGGTTAATACATTATTTGCATCCGTCACATCAACTTCAGTAGCAGTTGCTTTTGTAGCTACATTGGTAATTGTTTTTCCTGCTGCAGAAGTATTGACAGTTACGGTGATATCTATGGATGTTGATGTCCCACTAGCAAGCGAACCAATTGTCCATACACCAGTAGTATTATTATAAGCACCACTTCCAGTATCGGAAACATAGGTTACGTCTAATGGTAACTTATTTGTTAAAGAAACATTAGTTGCATTACTTGGACCATTATTGGTAACAGTAAGCGTGTAAATAACAGTATCTGACACATTAGCATTGGTTACATTTACGGTATTTACAGTTACCAAATCAACACTTGAAACGTAAATTGATGCTGATAAACTATCGCCAACACTTGTGGGGTCTTTTTGATCTGCAGTTGCAGCCGATGCACTGTTGATTATGGTAGTGTTGGCCGTTCCGGAATTTACCGTTGCTGTAATGTTTATGGTTTCGCTATTGCCAGCCGCTAAACTTCCAATTGACCATATACCTGATGTAGGATTATACAATCCAGAATCATCAGATTTGTAGGTTACTCCAGAAGGTAATCGATCTACCACACTAACATTTGTTGCGTCATTACCAGCATTGTTAGTTACTGTTATGGTATAAATAACATCCTGACCTTCACTCGGATTTGAAAGATTTACGGTTTTGGTGGTTACTAAGTCTGAACTTGATACCGTAAATGCTGCAGATAGACTATCTGGTGTAGTATTATTGTCTGATTGATCCGAAACGAGATTGCTTGCTGTGTTGGTTATGGTGGTTCCAGAAGTTCCCGCATCCACCGATGCTTCAATAACTAACAATGCACTTGACCCATTAGACAGGTCCCCGATAGACCATAATCCTGTTGCCTGGTTATAAGATCCATTCGTAGTTGTACTATTAAGGTAAGTAACACCTGTTGGTAAGACATCTGTTATGGCTACATTGGTTGCATTACTTGATCCTGTTTTATTACTAACCGAAATGGTATAAGTAACAATATCTCCTTCGTTTGCTAAGGTAGTATTTACCGTTTTTGTAGCAAACAAATCAACAGAAGTAACGGTAATAGATTCTGTGTTATCATCCGGAGAGGCATTAGAATCGGTTTGATCTTGGGTATTTGAAATAGTGTTTACTATGGTATTTCCACCTTGATCATCATTTACCCTTACATTTAACACTAAACTATGGGTAACGCCAGAGGCTAAACTAGTAAGTGTCCAGGTAGAATTGGTTGCATTCCAAACACCAGTTCCAGCAAATTCCGTTACAAAAGTTAATCCAGCTGGAATTAGATCTGTGATTACTAAGTCGGTAACATTTGTTGGTCCGTTATTGGTAACCGATATGGTGTAGTTTATAGTATCTCCTGCATTTGGCGTAGAATTATCAACAGTTTTAGACAATACAATATCAGAAGCATTTCCAATAGTAATCGTAGACGAAAGAACATCTGTTGCTGTATTCGGGTCAGCCTGATCTCCTGTTGCTGCCGTGATAGTTTTAGTTATGCTTGTTCCTCCAGTATCTGAATTTACAGTTGCCGTAATTTCTAGCGTAGCAGTGGTGTTTTTTGCAATATTTCCAATAGTCCATAGTCCTGAAGAAGGATTAAATGCTCCGCTTCCAGAATCACTAACATAGGTTAAACCAGAAGGTAAAGGACTAGTTAATGAAGCGTTTGTTTCGTTATTTGGCCCATTATTCGCTACCGAAATGGTATATTTTATTGTGTCTCCTTCATTCGGAGTCGGATTATCTACGCTAATAGTAGTAACCAAATCGGTTTGGGTAACGTTTATGGCTACCGAAAGCACATCTCCAGTTGTGTTGGAATCTGCTATGTTTCCTTTTGCTGCCGTTGTGGTAGTGGTTATTGGGTTATTTAAAGAAGCTCCAGTAGCTACCGTACCAATCATGGAAAGTGTAGCAGAAGAACCATTTGTTAGTGTACCAATATTCCATAACCCAGTTGAAGAATTATAGGACCCTGTACCGGCAATGGAATTTTTAAAATTAACATCTGTCGGTAAGGTACTTGTTAAACTCACAGAAGATTCCTCACTAGGACCATTATTGGTCACTACAATACTGTATACAATGTCCTCTCCTTCGTTGGGTGTTGGATTGTCTACAGAAATCACGGTAATTAAATTGGCACTTGTAACCGTTAAACTTGCGGACAAAACATCACCGGTAGTTGTTGGGTCCGATTGATCTCCACTAGCTCTTTGGGTTATTGTATTTGTAATGGTGCTTCCTCCAGTATTGGCATTTATGGTGGCTTCTATTTCTAAGGTTACAGCGGTAAATTTAGTAATCGGTCCAATGGTCCAAATACCAGTTGCATCCGAGTAAGAACCAACACTTGCATTTGCACTAATAAAGGTTACACCGCTAGGTAACTGGTCAGTTAAAGAAACATTGGTTTCATCATTAGGTCCATTGTTGGTAACATTAATCAAATATTTAACGTTATCTCCAACGTTTGGAGTCGGGTTATCAATCGCAATAGTTGTTACCAAATTCGCACTAGTTACATTTATAGTGGCTGCCAAAACATCACCATTGGTTGTTGGGTCTGCTTGATCTCCCTTAGCCGCACCAGCATTAAATGTAATTGCATTTCCTCCTGCATTTGTATCTACCTGAGCTACTATTTGTAATGTTCTTGTTTGTCCTGAAGGAATACTTCCAATGGTCCAAACACCAGTGGCTTCATTATAAGCAGTACCTGCATCATCACTTACAAAGGTTACACCAGTTACAGTACTTAATATATCTGTTGTTAGTGATACATTCGTATCATCATTGGGGCCATTGTTGGTTACATTAATGGTATAGGTAACAGAATCGCCAGCATTAGGAGTACTGTTGTTTACAGAAAGTACAGTTATAATATCAGAACTTGTAACCGTTATGCCAGCACTTAAAACATCACCTGCGGTTGTTGGATCAGACTGATCTCCGCTTGCCGCAGATGTTGTATTGGTAATGGTACTGCCATTTGTACCTGCATTTACCGTTGCGGTAATAGTTAGCGTTTCCGTGTTACCGTTGGCAATATTTCCAATGGTCCAAACACCAGTGGTATTTGAATACGAACCCGTAGTTGCAGAGGCGCTAACAAAAGTAATTCCGCTTGGTAAATTATCTGTCAAAGAGGCATTGGTTTCATCATTAGGGCCATTATTTGTAACATTAATACTGTAAATAATGGTATCTCCTTCGTCTGGTAATGGATTGTTTACGGTTTTAACAGTGATTAAATTAGAACTAGTAACATTGGTGGTTACAGATAATACGTCACCTGTTGTAGTTGGGTCTGATTGATCACCTATTGCTGCTGTAGTCGTTAGCGTTAAGCTTTGTCCTCCTTGATTCGCATCAAGAGTAGCTATAATAGTTAAGGTTTCCGTTGAATTTTTTGAAATGGAGCCAATAGTCCATAAACCTGAACCTTGATTATAAGTTCCTTTACTTGACGTTGCACTTTTGAAGGTAAAGCCAGTAGGTAATACACTTGTTAAACTTGTATTGGTCTCATCATTTGGTCCATTATTGGTTACTTTAATAGTAAACGTAACATCTTGACCAACATTTGGCGTTGGATTATCGACACTTAACACCGTAACTAAATTTGCACTGGTAACAGTAATACTTGCACTTAAGGTATCTCCGGAAGTAATTATATCTGCCTGATCTCCTTTCGCTGCCGTAGTGGTAAAAGTTATGGTTTGTCCTCCTTGGTTTGCATCAACAGTCGCAGTAATATTTAATTTTCGAGTGGTTCCTGCATTTAAAGATCCAATAGTCCATAAACCAGACGTATTGTTATAAGCTCCTGAACCATCATCACTTACATAAGTGACACCTGATGGCAATACGCTCGTTAATGATACATTGGTTTCATTACTTGGACCTGCATTTCTAACTGTGATTGAATACACCACTTGATTCCCCACATTCGGGGTAGGATTGCTTACAGCAGCAACCGTAATTAAGTTTGCAGAAGTAGGCGTAAACGTTCGTGATAACACATCTCCAGCCGTTGTGGCATCCGTTTGGTCTCCGCTTGCTGCTGTAGATAAAATTGTATTTGTTACATTTCCTTGGTTAGCGTTTACCGTTGTATTTATAGTAAGTGTTGCCGAATTGGATTTGGCAATAGCCCCAATGGTCCAAACTCCTGTTGAATTGTTGTACGAACCAACCGTTGCTGCCGCACTTGTAAATGTTAATCCGGATGGAACTAAACTCGTTAATGAAACACCCGTTGCATTGCCAGGACCATTATTGGTAACTGTAATGGTATACGTAAAAAAGTCATTTACATTAGGTGTACTGTTCGGTATGGCAACTACCGTAATTAAATTTGTACTTGTAACCGTAATTGAAGCGGTTAACACATCGCCAGCTGTTGTCGTATCGGTTTCGGTTGCCGTAACTGATGATATGGTATTGTTTATATGATTACCTGCTGTACCTGCATCTACAGTAGCTGTAATTTCTAATGATGCTGAAGCTGATGCCGCAATGGTACCAACAGTCCAAACCCCTGCGGTTGAAACATAGGCTCCAGAACCATTGTCTGAAACGTAAGTAACCCCAGAAGGCAGCAAATCATTTAGAACAACATTAGTGGCATCTATGGCACCCGAATTCGTAATAGTTAGGGTGTACTTTATGGTGCTTCCTTCATTGGGTGTAGCATTATCTACCGCTATCGTAGTTACTAAATTTATGCTCTTCACGGTAATAGTAGCTGCTGAAGTAGGAAGGGTATTAGTAATGCTTTGATCGCTAACAATTTTTGTGACATTCGCAGAAATTGAAGACCCAGCAGTTCCGGTATTTACAGTCGCTGTTATTTCCAAGCTCGCAGAACCCGATGAAGCAATGGTAGCCGGATTCCAAACGCCAGTAGCCGAATTGTAAGTTCCTGATCCATTATCTGAAACATAGGTTACCCCCGCAGGTAAAACTGAAGTTAAGGCTAAACCGGTACCAGAATTTGGCCCATTATTCGTAACGCTAATGGTGTATTTGATCGTATCTACCTCATTGGGTGTGGCGTTATCTACAACGATAGTTGTATTTAAATCCGCTTCATTTATTGTAATATCTCGTGTTAAAACATCTCCTGTTGTTGATCCATCAGTCTCTGTTAATGTGGTTGCTATGGTATTCGAAATCGTATTTCCAGCTTGTCCAGAATTTATGCTTCCTACAACATGTAAGGTCTTACTATTTCCTGCAGTTAAACTTCCTACATTCCAAACACCCGTTGCGTTATCAAAATCTCCTGAACCATCATCACTTACATAGGTAATTCCAGCAGGTAGACTCGCTGATGACACTAGAACATTGTTTGCATTACTCGGACCATTATTGGTTACTCGAATTTGATAGGTAATGTTATCTCCTTCATTGGGTGTTGCATCATTAACGCTTAAAACAGTAATTAAATTTGCTTGGGCAACTGTGGTGATGGTAACTTTATCAAAATCATCTTCTGTTTCATTTCCATTACCTGGAGTGGAATCAGAATCCGTTTGATCTGCAAACATAATCTCAACAGATTGTGTATAAATTCCGGTTGGATTAATACTAGCTGTTAGGGTTAGTATCGCGCTGCCTCCATTGGTTAAGTTGCCAATAAACCAACTTCCATTAGCATCGTCATAGGTGCCTCTAGTGGCGCTTGCGCTAACAAAAGTAAATCCTGAAGCTAATAAGCTTTTTGCATCTACATTGGTCGCATTACTTGGGCCATTGTTGGTAACGGTTAGTGTAAATACCACATTACTGCCCACATTAACCGAGCTAGAATTTGCCGTAATGGTTGCGCTTAAATCAGATTCATTATCTATCTGTAAACTTACCGTAGCTGTTTTAGAAACACTTGTTGGAACATTGGTAACATTGTAAATTACAGTTACCGTTGTTCCTGCTTCTGCGGCAGTTGGGGTATAAGTTAATTTGCCTGTAAGATTATCAAAGCTCACCGTTCCTGAGGCTGTACCTCCTGTTTGGGTAATGGTGGTATTAGCACCTGCTAAGAAATCGTCATTTGCTAAAATATCTACTTCAGTTGCCACACCAACCTTGGCTGTTGCATTGTCATTATTTGCCGTTGGTATACTAACGTTTGGATCGGTACCATTTGGATTACCATCATTGTCAATATCTGGGTCTGTCGAGTCTGGTAACCCATCACCATCAGTATCTTTTAATACGATGATGACTACTTGCCCAACTGAACAATTTGATGGATCTACATTTTCACAGATTTGATATTCGAGAGCATAGACACCATTTGATACTGTATTCGAAATAGTAATATTTCCTGTCGTTACATCTAAACTAATTCCCGAGTTTGAAGAACTATTTTGCGTTAAGGTAATGTCTGAAATAGACGGTGTTGCATTGTTCAAATTGTCATTAGCTAATACATTAACTGCATTACTTGAGGCGGTATTTTCAACAACAGTAGCATTATCATTAGCAGCGGAAATAACATTAGATATAATAGACAAGACGGCGGCACTCGAGGTGTAATCTGAATCACACACATAAGAAGGAGTTCTTACCGTTACTCTATATTGATTGCTATTAAACGAGATATTATTTGGGGTAACTTGTAAATTTGCCGTGGTCGCCCCAGTATAAAAGGCATTATCGGTAATATTTACCCAAGAAGATGTTCCTCCTGCATTCACCTGCCATTGGTATTTGACAGGGGTGCCTGTACCCGTTGTGGTTACTTTAGAAGAAAAGGTTACGGTTCTATTTATGTTGGTTAAATGATCTTTCGGTTCTTGTGAAAAACCAGATAGCGCTACAGAAGCTTGTATAAAATCTTTGGTTCCATCTGAATCATTGTCAGAGGGTAGGGTATTATACACATTCCCGGTAACTCCGGCGGCAATTACCAAACCATTGGCATCTACAGTGGGGTTTCCTGAGCCATATTTACCATTGTTATCAGTATCTGTATTTGCCCCATAAACTTCATTTACATCATTACAGCCGTCATTGTCTGAATCAGGATCTAGTGAATCTAAAATGCCATCTCCATCTGCATCTGGCTTATCAAAAATGCTTGCCGCTACTTTTACGGTAAATGTATCATTCCCGCTAGATTTTACGCCATTGATGACGAAAGGATTGGTAAGAACAGAGGCTAACCTAGCTGTAAACCCTGCACCAGCACTATTGTCTCCAGAAGTTATGGTTACCGTTCTACCATCAGTAGAAAGGGTGCCGGTAGTTCCTGATTTTAAAGAAAAATTGTTGAGTGGTTGATTAAAAGTTAAGACCATATCCGTTTGAACATAACTTACATCAACGGTCACTTGCTCCAAATCAGCTAATTGAGCTGTTCCTTGCGGATTGAAACTAAATGTATTGTTTTCTCCTGATGGGGTAGCAGCACAAGAAATTTCTGTTCCGTTGTTAAAAAATTCGGAAGAATTACCAATACCTCCATTTGAAGAGTTTCCGCTGTTTTGGAAATTTATGTCGTATACAATACTTCCGGATACGCTAGATAAAGTTCCAGATACATTTCCTGTTCCTGAACCTGAGGTAAATGCAGTCCCAACTGAAGTTGATTTAAAACCCTCTTCTGTGTCTAATATTCCATCATTATCATCATCCAAATCATTAATATCTGCTACTAAATCGTCATCCGTATCTTTTAAAATGGTAATCGTTACCGTTGCAGTTTCGCAATTGGTTGGATCTGAATTTTGACAAATCGAATAATCAAAAGTATAATCTCCAACCGGTGTCGTGCCGTCAGTAGACAATTCACCTGTGGATAGATTTAGTGTTACACCGTTAGGGACTGTTCCTGAAGTTGTAATGGTAACATCAGCACTATTGATGGTTGCCGCATTTAATTGATCGTTGGTTAAAACACTTGCTAGTAAAACAGTCGCATTATTTTCTGAAGTTGAGGCGATGTCATCTGTTGCTACAATTGGATCGGATATTACTTGTAGTTTTGCTGAATTTGACTCAAAAGTTGTACCGCAAACAACGGTTGGGTTTTCAATTCTAACCCGGTATAAATTATCTCTTAGTGAAGATTTTACATTTGTTAAAAATAAGGTGTCTTTTGCAATGCCATTATAGGTCGCAGTATTTGTTAAATCTTGCCAAGTGCTAGTGCCCTTCAATTGAACCTGCCATTGATAGGTTGGAGGTAAGCCTGTACTTTTTGTATTCAGCTCAAAAGTTAAAAAAGTATCATTGTTCGATTGAACAGTAGAAGGAAAATTAGGCTGGGTTTTAAAACTTAAGGCAATATTCGAAGTTTGTAAAAAATCTTGGGTTCCATCAGTATTGATATCGTTTGGTAAGGAGTTGTATGCGTTGCCAGTAACTCCAGCTGCAAGCACCAAACCATTGGCGTCTACAGCAGGCTTTCCGGTGCCATAAACACCGTCGTTATCGGGGTCTGCAGCACTACCATAAGCTTCAACCACATCAAAACAAGTATCACCATCTGAATCCAAGTCTAACGAGTTGGATACACCATCGATATCTATGTCTGAAGTTGGACATGATGAAAGGGGAATCATGGTGTAAATTATATTCAGGGCTAACTTATCATTATCATTTGATACCGCATTGCCCGTGGTAATCCCACCATAAGTTGTTAAAATATCAACGTCAGAGATTAAAATATCATTATAAGTACCATCTTTAATCATTACGCGATCCCCGTTGCCATCTACCGCAAGAACTACATCGGTTTTTGATGGATCTGCCGTAAAAATAGCTTGAAAAGATCCACCTTGATTAAAGGAAGTTACTTTTCCAAAAGGCCCATCAAAAATTCTAGTTTTTGCCCCTATTGCATTTGGGGTATCAGGGTTAACATTTGTTGCTGATAAAGTTCTTCCCCATTTTATTGCTGAGGCTTGTGCCACGAGCACCGTTTTGTTCACATTTGAAGACCAACTTTGAATTGCTGCAATTTCTGCATCTGTTAACCAAGAACTTAAAGTTGGAATTCTATCTATACCGCCAATAAAAATTGCGTCTAGACTTAAACTATTTAATTCAGATTCGGTTACAGGAGTAGTGCTAATGGGGACTAAGACAATTTCGGTTTTGACAATACCATTTGGGCCAAAGTTCAAAGGGTTTTCTATTTTTTCCTTCAAGGCATTAACCATGTAAGCGCCATCAAAAGTATACCCTTTATCACCATCTGCATCTCTTGAATCAGTAATAAAACCTAACCTCATTTGGGCCGGTAAATTACAACTACCTTCAACAGTATCTAAGATCCCATCATTGTCGTCGTCTAGGTCGTCAACATCAGCTACACCATCAAAATCTGTATCCAATTGTACGATAATAGTTACCGTTGCTTGTTGGCAATTTGTTGGGTCTGCATCTTCACACAATGTGTAATTTAACGTATAAGTGCCTGGCGCAACCGTGTTATCTACTGTGATAGCAGCTGAATTTGTATCCAGATTTATGCCAGAAACTACCGTGCCAGTCTGCGTAAGTGTCGTGTTTTTTGAAGCCCCATTAATAACAGGTACAACACCTAATAAGGTGTCGTTATCTAATATATTAGGCGTAAGTGTTACAGGAGAATCGGATGGGCTTACTTGAGAAATGGTATACGAATCACCCCCTAAAACAATGGGGTGACTGTTAATGGTTAAAGTGGCACTAGCACTGGTTTGCGAAGGCAAACACACATTGGCAACGGGACTTACCACACATCGGTATTTATACCCATTTTTATCCGATAATGGATTTGTGATACTTAAGGTTGCCGTAGTGGCACCACTATATATACCACCGTCAGTAACATCTGAAAAACTTCCAGAGCCATCATCTACTTGCCATTGATAGGCTGGGTCTAACCCGGTACCTTGTACTTGAGGTACTACCGTAAACGTAGCCACGTCTGTAATGGATACCGCTGTATCCGTTGGTTGAGTTGTAATTCCTGTAACCGATTTGGATACTTGTGTGAAATCTAGTATAGAATCGTTATTGGAATCTAAAGGTGAATTTGTGTAGGCTCTACCAGAACTAGTAATCCCTGCTGCAATTACCAATCCGTTTGCATTTACACCACCATTGGCTAAGGTAGGCGTTCCTCCAAATTGCCCATTTCCATTGGTGTCTGTACCTGCACCATAAGCTTCATCTGCATCTACACAGCCATCATTATCGCTGTCTGGTGATAAAAAGTCGAAAATACCATCGTTATTAGTATCGGTATGCGTAGTAACGTCTGCAGAAAAAGTAAGAGACTGTACCCCTATGCCTCCGGCGCCATTTTCATTGTTGTAAGCAGTACCAATGGTTACCCCAGCTTCAAAATCTATATTGGGTATGGCATTTGGTTTGGAGTTCGTAATAAATGGCAAAGCATCTTGCCTAGTACCCGATTTGGTATCTGCCATTAATTTTACGGTTCTACCTAGTAAATCAAGTTCTAAAGTTGGGTTTCCTTCACCGCTCCAAGGTGCCCAACCACCCCCATTTACATCAAAAAGATTTTTAAAAGCATCATTGCTATATTGACTACTATTAAAATTTACAATTACAACCCCATTAATCTCTATGTATATTCCATCATCAAAATACCCATTACCTGTTGCACTAGATTGACTTCCAATTTTAAAACTAACATCTACATTACTAACCGTTTCTAAAGGCGCGAAATTTACATCGATAGTTACATAGGAAACCGTACCAATTCCCGGGCCAGTACCGGTTTCAGATGCAGAAACAGCTTCAAATGAAAATTTACCTGGTGTAGAGGTGTCCGTTACAACATAACCAGTTGTAGGAGTGCTTATGGTTGGCCCAGCAGCAGCTTTTATTGTTGTTGAAGAAGTATACGTGCTTATAGGTTTAGCCGGAATTACCGCACCAAAACCCTCGTCGGTATTTAAAATACCATCATTGTCGGAGTCTAAATCTTGAGCATCCGGAACACCATCGTTATCAGAATCTTGGTTTACGTTAATTGTTATCGTAGAACTTGATTTGCCTCCCCTACCATCAGTCATAGTGTAGGTTATTAGAGGTACAGTTCCAGAAAATGTCGGGCTTGGCACCAATGTAAAGCTACCATCTGCTTTAAGATTAAAATTACCAACTCCAGAAATGCGTGCTGTTGAATTTTGTCTATACACCGTAGCATCACCTGCTATAGTATAATTTAAAACAGAAAAAGTAGTGTTATCTACATCTGTAATATTGGCCAACACGCCATTTGCAGCATTAACATTTAAAGTACCACATGCCATTGTAGAATAGCTGCCTGGATTAACTACTGAAGGAGTATTAGTTATAAAGGTTTTATCTGAACCATAAGACATCCCTGAAACATTTGTAGATTTTAGACGATAGCGGTCGGTAGTTGCTGGTTTTAAATCCGAAATAGAAGGTCGAATAGCAGCAGGAGTATTCTCAGAACCAAAAAAAGGAGTTAGCGATATCCCTATATCTTTTGGGTCATTAAGGTTGCTATTAAACCCAAAATTCGGAGGCAAATTTTGAGAATATACAAGGAGCTGAAAAAAACAAAAGGTAAAGAATAAAAGGTACTTTTTGTAAATCAAACTATTAGAGAATTTTGATATCATGGTTTTTGCAATTTTATCCTCCATGGCTAAAGGTTTTTTATTCAAAGAGTGATGCTTTGTGCAAAATATTAATAAAA
>FYBJ01001511.1_pt1 | contig 20575 bp, 23 predicted proteins | sample 1134611 | NCBI WGS metagenome assembly FYBJ01 (sample SAMEA104116008, study PRJEB20421) | marine metagenome | isolation source: marine | reverse complement strand
CAGGAATATTGCGCGCTGCTGTTCTCGTCGCGCCTTCAAGATAGCGTGAGCGTGCTGGAGACGCCGCGTATCCTTGATGATCAGGTGAACGACTTTCTCACCAGTTTTCCCGAATTTGCAGAGAGCCACGCGTTCAATGCCGAATACCTGACGGGGGTCGTTGGCGAAGTCCTGGGATACCGGGGCGATAACGTTGAATACTTCTCACCTGAGAACAGCCTGTTAGACCGGGTTGTTTCCAATCGTCTGGGCATCCCGATTTCCCTTGCCGCGATTTATTTTTCGGTCGGCAAACGGTTGGGAATGACGGTTCATGGCATCAACTTTCCGGGGCACTTCCTGATCAGGGTCATGGAGCCTGACAATTCGGCCCGGATTGTCGATCCGTTTGCGAACCGGGTTTTGACCAAGTCCGAAGTCGAAGCGCTGGTCCGGTCAGCCAGGCAGAGCTTTGGGTTCTTCAAGAAAAGCTGGATGGAGAACGCGCATCCTCATGATGTCCTGATGCGCATGTTGGAAAACCTGAAATCCGTCTACTCCAGTCTGGAGAATGTGAAGAACGCGCTCGTGTGTCTGGATTTCCAGTTGATGATCAAACCCGAGGAACCTCTATTCCTTGAGCAAGCGAGTGCGTTGCGTGCTTCGGACCCAAGGACTCAGACTGGAGGTTCCTCCCTGAACTGATCGGAATGCGAACCGGGAGGAACAGTTCGAGAGTGAGGCGTGTGAGCATGTCATGTAGCCTCGCTCCTTTTCGATCACAATTAAGGCAACCCTGGCACTACGATCTAGGATCTGGCGGGGCCGACATAGGTTGCGCCAGGACAATGATTGCCTGTGCCTTCAGTTGCAGTCGACCCGTCTGAATTGGTAGGCCCCCTGATCCGCTGGGAGCGGGCCGGCGCGCTCTGATCGCACCACGCAGATTTTGGCATTCTTTCCCTCGACATGGCGGTAGCCTTCGATGGAACCATAAAACAGTTCCCCATTCACCACCAGACAACGCGTTGGCGCAAGACCGCGGCAACTTCTGGTTTCAGCCGCGATGTCAAAGTTTTGCCTCTCGCCTGCTATGGCCGAACCAGTTTCCGAAACCGTGGTTTCAACGCAGGCCGCACCAAGCATCGGAACCAACAACATAATCGCACTCTTTCTCAACTTTCATACTCCTGTTTGCCAGCCAGCTTGGTTGCAAAGGTTCGGTTGCCATGAACCCTTTCCATGCAAGAGTTTCGACCGAGGCATGAACGCAGCCAATGGCTCCCGCGCGCACCCTATGGCGCCATCGCTCACCGGTATCGCTGCTCCTTCCAGGGATCACCATAGTTGTGGTAGCCCAGTTTTTCCCAGTAGCCCTTGTAGTCAAACATGCTGAAATGCAGTCCCCGGAGCCATTTCGCACTCTTCCAGAAATACAAACGTGGCGCGACCAGACGGGCGGGGCCACCGTGTTCGATGGTGAGAGGTTTCCCTTCGTATCCCGTTGCCACAATGGCTTGCCCATCCAGCAGGTCGGCCAGACGCAGATTGGCGGTGTATTCGCCGTCCGCGCGCGCCTGGACATAGGTTGCTTGGGGATCGGGCCGCACCAGATCAAATAACACGGCGATGTCGACACCCGCCCATCGTGTGTCGAGCTTGGACCAGCGCGTCACACAATGAATATCGGTCACAAACTCTCTTTGCGGTAAGGCGTTGAATGCTGCCCAGTCGAGCGTGACCGGGTTCTCGACCTCACCATCAAGAGTAAGTGACCACTCCGCCTTGGAGGCCGTGCGCGGAGTCCCGGCTGTCATAAGCGGGAACTTCTGCGTCACGACCTGATTGGGCGGGATCCGGGGGCGGTCTTCTTCGCCGTTATCCATTGGAAACCCTAAGTCTCTTTCATTTGACCCGCGCGAGTTAGTAAAGCTCGTGAATGTGAAGCTTCCGCCCGCGGAATTCACAATCCTCACCCTGGGCCTTGTCTTCGAGCGCCTCGTAGATCGGGGCCGCGGGCGAGATGCCGATAAACTTGTTACCTTGGCATTCGAATTCAGCTGTCGAGACGCTGATGACCAGGAATCGTTCGCCAAAGCGAACCACAGCACCGGGCTCGACCTTGTCCTTCGGTCCAAAATCAAGCGCGGTGAGGGCGGCAATCTTGGCCTCTACCTCGTGTTCACGATCGTCGAAAGCTTCTGCCAGATCGGCGGCGGCTTCGGCCTGGCTCTGCTCATCGCTTTCGATCGGTTCCGTCCGGTCGAGCCGCGCGGAGCTCAGAAAGCGCTCATAGTTCTTTTGGGCCTGCGCCAACTCGGCTTCGGTCAAAGCAAGCATCGTGTCCCGGAGATGGGTCTTGTCGATCATGGGGTTTCCTTTATCGTTCAACTGGTTGTCGGCTTTGTATATAAGCTGCCGGATTCAAACTCACCAGAGCAAGGAGTACATCGTCTTGGGTGCTGCACTTACTATCGCCGTTTTGTTTACTGTGTCGTCAACGATTGTACGTGTTGCCGGCGTTTTCCTCGAACACACCGGGATATCTCGTGACATCGCACGTCTTCAAGCCATGTCGGCATTGAGCGGTACGGGGTTTACGACGTCAGAGTCTGAGTTGCTGCTGCAAACGCCGGAAAGACGCAGGATTCTCATGCTCCTGATCGCGACCGGGGCGGTTGGGCTTGCATCAGTGGTTGCGACGGTTGTCGTTGGGGCCTTCGGGGTTAAGGAAACAGTGGGCGGCCTTTTGTTACAGTTTTCTGCAATCGTTTGTTCGGGCGTGTTTATCCGATACGTATTGTTCTCACAGAAGGTAGACAACACCGCTTGTGGTCTGGCCAATGCCTGGCTGAGCAAGCGAATGGTATTGACGTCTTACAACGTTCTTTATCAATTTGACGAAAATGTCGTTCTCGCTGCGCATCAGCTCGCGGCATTGCCTCCGGTCGATCCGGCGCAATGGTCCGCGTCGGACCTCGCCATTGTGGGGTTACGCGACGGCCCGGGCGCGCGCATGCGCGCATGGGACCACGAGGCGATTTCGGCAGGAACGGAGGTGGTTCTCGCAGGTCCGGTTCAGTCGCACATGGAGTTTTCTGCCGCCTATGGCGCAAGAATGCGGACGGGAGGCCACTGAAGTATGAAATGTGCTCAAGAAACGCCTGGGTTCCTGCACCTTCATTCGCTGTCTGGCGGCGCGGAATGGCTGCACTTGTGCATCAGGCACCGCGAAACCAGCAGCTATCTGATGGACGTAGAAATGCTCGATGATTTGGTTGTCGATGCAATGATAGAGGAAGACACGCGCTCGCGCGTTCGGGTCCGAGATGACGGTGTATTGGTATTGCTGAAGGCAATGCACGTTCGCAGTGACATGGCCGAACCTGAGAACATGGTGTCCATTAGAATCTGGATCGATGAGAAGCGGATCATCACGACCAGGGAGGCAGATGTTGATCCGATTCTGGAGCTTAGTTCTCGAATTTCCGGCGGTACTGGGCCCGAAACCCCGGGGGAATTCCTTGCTGACCTTGTTGCGGAACACCTGGACGAGATCGATGAGCACATCGAGCACCTTGAAGATTCGGTTGACCGGATAGAGTCAATGATAACGTCTCACCGAACGGAAGAAGCCTGTCCAAACATGGCGAGCATCCAGACCAGCATTAGTGGTTTCCTGCGCCACCTTGGTCCTCAACGACCGGTGTTGGAGCGGCTGACCTCCTGTGGTCACGCACTTCTGAGTGACCGCGATCGAACCCGGCTGGACGACGGTTTGAACCAGTTGTTGCGTTACATCGAAACGCTGCAAAGCTTGCGCGACCGTATCGACATCCTCAACGATCAGGTTACGCGCATTCAAGACAGACAATTGAACCGAAGCTCTTATATCTTTGCAGTTGCAGCCACGATCTTCTTGCCACTGGGCTTCATCACCGGGCTCTTCGGAGTCAACCTGATGGGTATCCCCCTCGAAGAAAAGTCAAATGGCTTTCTTTTTCTAGCTGTGATCTGTGTGGTCCTAGCCGGAGCTCTAATGGCGTTCTTCAAAGCCAGAAAATGGCTGTGATCTGATCATGCCGCTTTGTCGGGGCTCTGGCTTGCTTCATCCGGGTGAGCTGGAATGATGTCTTCCGCAAGCAGGACTGCCAGAAATCTGGTTGAAGGGAACGCCCCCAGGACGACCGCGATGATCGACGTCAGCGGGATTGCCAGAATGGCCCCGGCGATCCCCCAAAGGGCAGAAAAAAGCGAAAGAGAAACCAACACGACAAACGGGGACATGTTTAGTTTTCGCCCGATCATCTTCGGCTCAAGAATGTTGCCAACCCAGGTCTGCGCCGCAATCAGCAATCCTCCAACAATGATGGTCTTGGGTAGTGAGCCGAACTGCACAATGCTGAAGATGACCGGAAACATCACTCCAAGCATGGAGCCAACATAAGGAATGTAGTTTAGCAGCCCGATCATCAGCGCCCAGAACAGTGCATATTCCACGCCCATGACCCAAAGGATGACAAAGGAAATCGCGGCGAGGATTACGTTTATCAGCGTCTTGACCGATAGATAGTCGCTGACTTGGGTGTTGATATTTTGCAGAATGCTGTGCGCATACTGCGCTCTTTCTGGGTCTTGGAAAATTGCCGCGATCTTGCGTTGAAAGCTACCCTGCTCGGCCATCATGAAACTGGCATAGATAATCACTAGGAATAGCGTCCCGCCCGCAGAGGCGATTGAAACAAGCGCGGGCCCGGCAAGGTTGCTCATCTCGAGCCTGCCGATGGTACGGGCGTAGAGTTCCTCCCAGTTCACATCGCCGGTTCTTCCGAATGCCTGCAAGACCGACGTGATAAGGCCCTGAACATTCTCCTCATAAACTGGCAGGTTGGAGGCAATTTCGCGGGCGGTATTCATTGCCACGAGGCCAAGGCAAACCACCGCCACAATGAAAAGCAACAAAACAAGGAGCCGGATCGTCCAGTCGGGAAAAATGCCTATCCAGCGCAGCCCATTCAGGGCCTGTGTCGCTCTTTGCAGGACGAAAACCGAAATCACCGCTATAAGGATCGGCAGCAACAGGGCCTTTCCGATCCAGAGCGCCCAAAAGATGATGACGGCCAGAACGGCCGCCATCGTCAGTAAAAGCAACGCAGGTACACGGCCTTCGTCAGGCCGCATTGGCCTGCCCGGCTGACTTCGCACTACGCGAAATGAAGATCATGGAGATACCGTTGGAGATCAGCTCGATCGCCAAAAGGATGCCCAACACCTGCACAGCGGATTGCGGGAAGTTCGACAGGATCATCAGCGCCAGAACAATCGACAAGGCACCGGAAATGAGCAGGACGAGGAAGCCCTGCGTTCCACGGAACGAAAAGGCAATGAGAATTTTTGCAACGCCCTGAACAAAGAACACAATCGCAACAACAATAGTCAGCGAAAGAACACCGGCAAGCGGATGCGCAAGCAGGGAAATCCCCAACCATATCATCGCAATACCAGAAAGCAGGCTCCATATTTTGGCGCCCCAGGTCTTTTCACGAAAGGTCGAGATCACCCAGCCTATGCCCGCGAAAAAGAAGAGATAACCCGGGATCCTCTCTGCAGCGATCGTCGCCACGAGCGGGTTCATGAGGACAAAGAGCCCGCCGAGAATTGAGACGATGCCAAAGATCGTCCAAAGCCACCGATTCTTCATATTCACTCCACTTGCTGTCCAAATAAATTCGAAGGTTTCACTTGGACGTCAGGCCCTTCGTTTGTGCCTTCGCACCATCTTTAGCAAAGCTGTACATTGAGGCTAGTTGTTTCCTTCAAATTTCATCGCGTGGTGCTCGACGACCTCAGCGACGACCACATCGTATTCAAGAAAAACACCGTTCTTGCCGCGATCCTTCGCATACTTGTGCTCAGGGTGGGCGTCCCATTCCTCGACCGTCTCAAAGTCTTCAAAATAGCCGATAAGCACCTTCTCCCCATCATCGGCGGTGAATACCTTGTGGCTGATATAGCCCTTCAGGCCACTGACGACCGTCACCATACGTGCATAAAGCTCGTCGAATTCCCCTTGGAAGTCAGGATCGACGCGGTGGCGGAAAACTTCAACATGCATTGCCATTTTTTCTTCCTTTGTTCATGTGAAACTGGGGGTGGATCAAAGCATCCATTCAACAGGCAACAGCGACACGATGGCCAGAACCAGACGGCTGCCCACACTGGAGCCGGGCTCAACAGTAAACACTTCAGCCCTTCCGGTATCGTCGCGCGTTTCCCACCGAACGCCGCCTGCGTCGTCACGACTGACCTTGTAGGCGTATTCCAGTTGGCGCTCGTCAAATGCGTTGTGGATGCGGCCGGCCAGGGTTTCACTTTCAACCAGAAACCCCATCTCGCAGTTCAGGTTGACGGATCGGGGGTCGAAGTTGAAAGAGCCGACAAAAACCCGGTTGCCATCCAGCGCGACCGTTTTTGCATGCAGGCTGGAGGCTGAGCTTCCGATGAGGCCAAGCACATCCGCCTGTGTCGGAGATTGTTCGGGCTTGAGCTCAAGCACGTCCACGCCTGCGTCGATCAAACGATCGCGATAGCGGATGTATCCCGCATGCACGGGCAGAACATCTGTTGCCAATAGTGAATTTGTGAGGGTTCGCACCTGCACGCCACGCGCTGCGGTCGCGGTCAGGATGTCGGTGCCCCTGTCGCCAGGTATGAAATAGGCCGAGATCAGGTCAACCGAAGTCTCTGCCTCGCCGAAGATCGCCGCAAGCTGGTTGATCATCAACTGATCTTCGCTGACCGGTCCCAGACCCTTCGTCGGGTCATCGCTGACCATGGACACTGCAACCCATTCAAGCGGCAAAGCACCGTTGGCGATGCCGGCGACGAGCGGCGTGTCTTCGATCGATACCCGGTAGTCATCCCATCCGTCGCGCGCGATCATTTCGGTGACGCCCGCGTCGAAAACCGCCAGGCCGTCCTGCGATGGCTCAACCAGAAGCTCATGCGGATAGGCCGACATGCTGTTCCAGTACAGGTCAAAATCCGTTCCGGCATCGGTTGCTGCGTCGCCGACAAGCATCAGATCAAAATCGGAATATTGGCTTTCGGAGGCCCGCGAGAAGTAGATATCGCCTACGTTGCGGCCGCCCACGATGGTCGCCGCGCCATCCACGGTGAATGATTTGTTGTGCATCCGTCGGTTCAGGCGCGGAAAATCAAACAGGTAAGAGACCAACCGGGGCGAGCGCAGATTAAACGGGTTGAACACCCGGACCTCGAAGTTCTCAAGCGCGTTCAGCGCGGCCAGCTCGGTGTCCAGTTCCGGAGTGCCGTTGTCATCGACCAGCAGACGCACCCGGACACCACGTTCGGCGGCTTGCCGCAGAGCTTCCAGCAATGGCAATCCGGTCTGGTCGCGCTGCCAGATGTAGTAGCGCACATCGATACTTTCCTCGGCCATGCGCGCCAGTTGGATCCGCGCCGCGAAGGCCTCGGCGCCCTGAAACAGCGGATACATGCCCGACAATCCGCCGTGCTGCACACGGGATGAGAGCGCGAATTTACCAAGTGTGGTGTCCGCTGATACCGGCAAAACCTCAGAAGGTGCTCGTGTCTCCAGATCTGGCAACGGAAACAAGAGCCGCATGACCACAACAAAAATGGCAAAGCCAGCGGCCAGAAAAGCCAGACGTTTGAGGAACCTGAACACCCTAGCCATCGCCGCGTCCCATACGTCCGATACGTGAGGCAAGCGGCGTCGAGCTCAGGCCGTGCAGCAGGATCGAAAGGCCAACGGTCAAAGAGACACAAGCCAGCAACTCTTCTTCATTGGGGAAATCGAACTGCTCCATCATCAAAAGCGTGAACAGGATCGACGCCAGACCGCGTGGTCCGAACCAGCCGAGGAACAGCTTCTCGCGGGCCGGAAGACCACTGCCCGTGAGCGATACGAAGATCGGCACGACACGAACAACGGTCAAGAACAGGATGGCCAAAGCCACGGTCGAAAGCCCTGCATGCGTAAGCCCGTCAGGCAGCAGAAAGGCACCAAACACCAGAAAGGCCGCCATTGTCAGCAATTGTCCAGCGCCTTCCATGAACTCGCTGATGAAGTGGATGTCGTGGCGATAGGTGTTGCCGAACACCATCCCCGCGACAAAGGCAGCGATAAAGCCATTTCCATGAATGGACACGGCTACTCCATAGGCGGCGAAGGCTGTGACCAGAAACACCACCGCCCCTGCGGGCTCTTGCATAAAGTCGTTGTTTTCCGCCCAATCCATTGCCTTGGCAGCACCCCAACCGATCGCAATCCCGACAATGGGTCCGAGGATGATTTCAGTCAGGGCTTCCAGGGCAAGACCCTCGGTATGGCCACCGCCTGTCATGGACGAAGCCAAGATCGCCCCGAGCAGCACGAAGGGTAGCACCATGCCGTCGTTCAAGCCGCTTTCAACGTTGATGGTCTGGCCCAGCCTGTCCGGCACGTCCGGGCTGGTAACCACGGATTGGCCAAGTGCGGCGTCAGTCGGGGTAAGCACGGCAGCGGTGAGCAAGCCCATGGCCAAGCCCGATGTCGGATTGAGGTAATAGGCGACCAATGTACCCAGCAACAGGGTCAGCGGCAGACCGACAATCAGCATCCGTGCAGGAATCTGCCAATCCATTGCCAGCTTGCGGAACCTTACATGGCTGGCATCGGAGAAGAGGATCAGGATCAGAGTGACCTCTGCGAGCAGCTTCTTGCCTTCGTGAATGACGTCGGGATGAAGGTTCGCATGCAGTGGTCCGGATAGGGCAAAGCCCAATCCGGCGAAAATGATCGGCAGGGTCAGGAGGCTGCGGGAAATCGACTTGCTGAACAGCGAATACGCTGCAAATGCCACAAGGATTATCAGGAGGGCTGGTGTCATATCGCGCTGTCTTTTCTCTTCAGAAGACTGTTGTAGTTCGCCCGTAGCTTCGCCAGCTTAGGCTCTATGTAGTTCTGACAAAACGGTTTTTCCGGGTTGGAGCGGTAGTAGTCGTGGAACCGTGAATCCGAAGGTTTGAAGCCGCGCCGCATCAGAGCGCGAGTAATGAACGGTGTATCGGCCTCTGCACCAAGTTGCTCTATCAGGTCCTGACACTCCGCTTGTTGCGCCTCGTCCGACACATACACCGCGCTACGATATTTGCCACGCATCTTGTGGTCGGACTGGCTGGCATGGGTCGTCAGATGTACCGCCAGCAGATCCATTAGGCAAATGTCCGCCGGATCGAACGTGACCTCGACCGCCTCGGACCAGGTGTCGTCTGGTGCGTCAGAGCGGATGAAGCCCTGACGCACCTCCCGCACTCCGACAAGCGGCTGAAACACTGCCTCGGTGCACCAGTGGCACCCACCCCCGAACCCGACCATTTCCAATTTTCTATTCCACAACCGGAACCTGACCCTGCGCCAGTTTCAATCTGGTCCAGAGGTTCATATTGATGACGATGGCCGCGATTTCGGCAATCGCCTTTTCCTCGAAGTGCGATGTGAGCATTTCATGCTTGGCCGCGAAAACCGCGGGATCATAGGCTGTCAACGCCTCGCAGTAGGCCAATGCACAGCGTTCCGCATTCGTGAACATGGTACTTTCACGCCAACTGGCCAGATGCGCGACCTTCTCAACACCAATGCCCTGATCATGTGCGGCTTTCGTATGCAGGATCAGGCAGTAGGAACAGGGGTTCATCTGCGCGACGCGCAACCGCAGCAACTGGGCCAACTGTCCATCGACCGAAAGATCAGCGGTATAGCCGACCGAAGTCGCCATCTGTTTGGCGATATCGTGAAATTCGATCAGATCAGGATCGAACCGGGTGTTTTCAAAAGTCACAGTCATTTTAGTCTCCCAGATTAAATTTCTCTCGCCATTCCGCCCGACTATAGGCGACCCGACGTAGGAACGGGCAGGTTAGACGAATTTCATACGGGCGGCTTTTGATCTCTTCGAAGACCTCGGCTGCAAAGCGTGCACCAATTCCGGACCCGCGCAACGAAGGGTCAACTTCGATATGGGTCAGTACCATACGATCGCCCTGCCACGAATAGCTGACAAAGGCGTCCCATGGCGCCATGTGCCGGATAAACCGTTGACTATGTTCATCATGGACCAGCCCGGGGTCATAAAGACCCGCGCGCGCCAACTCCTTGTCGAGGTCGCGTAGTTTTGGATTGCGCACTTTGCGGCCCTTGATCTCGAACGTGGGAAACTTGTCGGCACTGCCGGTCAACACAACCAGCCGGCGGGCCGCATCGGCATCCTTGTCCACCTCGGCCATTTCGTATTCAAGCCCGCGCTCAACCAGCGCGTCCTGGTAGAACCGCGTCTTTGGGCAGCGAATTTCCCCAAACAATGTGATGTCAGTCACCGTTCGCCTCCAATGGCTGTAAGTTGGCAAGAAGGGTTGGCAGCAGCTCCGACACCGTCGGATGCACCGGCAATGCCTGTTGCAGGATCCTGTAGCTGGCGCCTGTTGCCATGAAATTTGTGAACACGGAAATGATCTCATCGCCGCCGATACCGAACACGGTGGCGCCAAGGATCTCTTTGCTGTCGCCATCCACGATAGCCCGGATGAGCCCCGTGGCTTCGCTTTCCTCTTTCGCGCGCGCGATGTCTTTCATCTGCATATCGGCGATCAGGATGTTGCGCCCGCCGGCCACCAGATTTTGCGCTTCAGACCGCGACAATCCAACACGCCCAAGCGGTGGATCCGTGAACATCGCATAGGTCGTAGGCCGCTGCTCTGCGTCCTTCCACTGATACAGGTCTTTCGTCCCATCCAGGTCGGCCAGCACGATTTCATGGTCGTGATAGCTGGTATGGGTGAAAGCGCCACGCCGGTTCACATCACCAAGCGCCCAAAGGTTAGGGACCTTGGTGCGCAGTTTCGCGTCTGTGACCACATAGCCGCGCGCATCTGTTTCCAGCCCGACCGCATCGAGATTGAGCCTGTCTGTGTTTGGCACCCGACCCGTCGCAAACAAGACATGGCTTCCGGCGATCTCGGTGCCGTCTTCCAATGTCATGAGAACGCCACGCATACTGCGCCCCACGCTGGCGACTTTGGCGTTCAGATGGAGCGCGACGCCCTCGTCCACCAGAAACTCGGCAATGATTGCCGAAACGTCCGCATCTTCGCGGTCTGCAAGGCGGTCCGACCGATGAACAATGGTAACCTTGCTGCCCAGACGGCGAAAAATCTGGGCCATTTCCAACCCGATATACGACCCGCCTACGACGATCAGGTGATCGGGCAATTCGTCCAACGCAAGAAGCGATGCATTGTCGAGTGCGTCCACGGTTTCGATTCCGGGAACCGATGGTACAAAAGCCCGCGTTCCCGTGTTCAGGAAAACCCTGTCGGCAGTAACCCGACCTTCACCCACAGACACAACAAAGCGCTCTTCGTCATCATATCCGGCCAGCGCGCCCCAGCCTTGAATGATCTCGACACCTTTGGTGCGCTTGAGCCTCGCGGTCAGGCCGCGGCGCGCTGTGTCAACCCGTTCGCGCATTCGCGTCATGGCGGCTGGAAAATCCACCGAAACAGGGCCGGTGTGTACTCCGAAATCCGCCGCGCGACGCACCAAATGCGCAACTCGAGCAGACTTTCGCAGAGTCTTGGTTGGGGTACACCCATTGTTCACGCAAGTCCCGCCGATCCTGTCCCCTTCAATCAGGGCAACACGCTGGCCTCGCTTGGCAAGTCCCACGGCCAACGCCGGAGCGGCCTGTCCCGAACCGATGATTGCCACATTAAAATGGTCCATTTGGTTATCCCCGGTTACTCGTCATTGATCGAACCTTGGTATGGCACGCGCTGCAAGCGATCATCCTTGATGATTTTTGTGACAAGCCAAACATATTCCTGCTGTGCCGTATCGAAACCCAGCATCGTGAAGCCCTGGCCAAAAGGGCATTCAGGGAAATCAGGAAAACCAATGCGCAGGATGTAACGGTCTGGGTCGGCATTGAATTCCGATTTGCGTACCTTGCGGACCCCATAACGGTAATCTTCACCTTCGCTGCGTTCCGCTGTGCTGACTGTCGTGGCAGAGCTTAGCGTCTTTATCAGGTCCTGCGGTGCACCCTCGCCTTCCAGGTCTAAGGCATCAACCAGAAAACCCTTGCTCGCACCATTCCCAACATCCAGAGCATAGACGTTTGAGGCGTCGCCGGACCCGAGCTCAGTTTCAAATCGCAGCTTTGTTACGACAGTCACATCCGATGGATTGGCGCGAATGCCGGTGCTGACATCGACAAGTTGACCATTCTGAATTCGGAAGTCATGGGTGAAGCCCATCTCGACCAACTCTGACAGGGCCGAGATTGCATCGGTAGCGTGGATTTTCATGTGTGTTCTCTTCCTTTCGGTTGTGACATTAGGGAAACTCTTACGCAGCTCGATACTGGCTGAAAGTTACCTCTGAAAGCGATCCTCGCCGTGCTGCCACGCGTTAATCATTTGTTCTATCTTCTATGGTGTACCTTGTTAGGGATGGTTCGGAAGACGTGTTTCCGGTAAGGTGCGTGGCTATTGTACGGTAAGGTGCGTGGCTATGTTTCAAATTCGGATCCGATCGATTGCGCAAATAGTCTTCTGGACGATCATCTGTACGATTATGATGGTTCTCGTGGTCACCACGGTGCGTTGGCTGACACTTAGTCCAGAGGAATTTCACTCGGATGTCAAAATCCACGTGACCCTTACGGCGGTCCTGTCCTCTACCCTGTTCGCTTTCGCGGGGTACCAGTTCATGAGGCTCGAGTTTGCGCATCAAACCATCGAGAATATTCTCCATTATGACGCGTTGACGCAAACCCTCTCGCGGCGCCACTTCTTTGACTTGCAGCGGTGCATAGCCAACAAATCTGCCATGATCATCATGATCGACGTCGACAGGTTCAAAGAAATCAATGATATCTACGGCCATCCCGTCGGGGATGTGGTCCTTGCTGAGATTGGCAAAACGCTTAGTGCTAATCTCGGAGAAAGTGATCTCGTTGCCCGATTGGGGGGTGAGGAATTCATCGTCTATTGTCCCGAAATCGAAGAGCCGCAAGCCTTCATGAAGGCCGAAACCCTGCGCAACAAGGTTTCCCAACTTGAATTCGACGTTGCCGAAACGCCCCTGCAGGTATCGATAAGCGCGGGAATCGCCAGGCACAACGGCGGAGACCCCATCGATCAGGCGATCGTCAGAGCCGACGCCATGCTGTACAAAGCGAAATCGGAAGGAAGAAACCGCGTCAGGGGTACTCGTGTGTCGGCTCCAATATAGGTCCACAACCCTGTTTGACACACCCCGTGTCACACGCGCGCCGGCTTGTCCATTAACGCAATCCTGCATCAGGTCCCGCAGAAAGTTCTGTAGGGGCCAAAGCTTTCCGGCGCGGGAAGTGCGTAGGCTTCCCGCCCAGCTTGCTCCGTAAACGGTCGAGAGAGGACTTCCGATAATTTATCGAACGGTTTCATGTCACCCTTTGTAGCCGCTTGCAGCGCCGCCTCGACGAGATGATTGCGGGGAATATAGACGGGATTGACAGACTCCATTGCCAAAGCCCGAGCTTCTGCCGGGAAATCTTCGGCCGCTATCCTGCGTGTGTAACGCTCCAGCCATGCATCGAATGCGTCGGTGTCATCAAACAACGCACGTGCCGGCTCAGGATTGGCACGAACAACCTCGGCCAGGGCGCGGAACAGACCCGTAAAGTCAACATTACGCCCTTCCGCGGCCTTGAGCAGATCGTTGGCCAGATCCAGGTCCTGAGGCGACTCCTTAGCAAGCCCCAGCTTCACGCGCATGCCCTTTAACCACTCCAATTGGTAATGCGCCGGGAACGCATTGATTTCGTTGGTTAACTGGCGGACAGCATCTTCATCGTTATCAGGGTTTACCAGATCAATCAGGGTCTCGGCAAAGCGCGACAGGTTCCATCGCATGATGACCGGTTGGTTACCATACGCGTAGCGTCCATGTTCGTCGATCGAACTGAATACTGCTTTAGGATTATACTGATCGATGAAGGCGCAGGGGCCATAGTCGATCGTCTCGCCGGAGATCGTTGTGTTGTCCGTATTCATGACACCATGCACAAAGCCGACATTAACCCATTTGGCCACCAGTTCGGCCTGCGCATCCCGCACGCGACGGAAGAGCTCAAGGTAGCGATCATCGAGGTCTGCAATATCGGGGAAATGCCGCGCAATAGCGTAGTCAGCCAACTGCCGAACCTTGTCCGTTTCGCCACGCGCCGCGAAGAACTGGAAGGTGCCGACACGCAGATGAGAGGCCGCGACGCGGGCAAGGACGGCCCCGTCCTCAAGACCGTTACGCGAGATCTTTTCGCCTGTCATTGTCGCCGCTAGTGCCCGTGTCGTGGGAATGCCAAGCGCATGCATAGCCTCGCCCATCAGATATTCGCGCAGGACAGGCCCAAGCACCGCCTTCCCGTCACCACCGCGTGAAAACGGCGTCCGCCCAGAGCCCTTCAGATGCAGGTCGCGTCGCTGCCCCGCGCTATTGACCACTTCACCAACAAGGATCGCGCGCCCATCGCCGAGTTGAGGAGAGAACCCGCCAAACTGGTGCCCCGCATAGGCCATCGCCAAAGGCGAGGCGCCCTGCGGTGCCTCGGCACCGGTAAGATAAGCGGCACCCGCGTCGGTTTCTAACGCCTTGGCATCAAGCTTGAGCTCAGCAGCCAGGGACTTGTTGAGCCGGAGCACTTTGGGGGCCGGAACCTTGTCCCCCTCCCATGGCACATAGAACCCGCCCATCTCGCGGGCGAAACTGTTATCAAAAGGAAAGGTTGGCATATCGAGCATCGTATTGATATCCTTCATGAATTGGCAAGTCAGACAAGTTGCACGGCGTGATGACGCGCAATGACGAGACAAGCGGCAAGCAAGCCAAGGTCTTTCATCAGGAATTGTCCTCGTGAAGACAGGAACATGCGTCCGGCCTCGGCTTCGAAGTATTGAACAAAGGGGAACAGGCTCAGGGTTACCAGAAATGTCAGCACACCCAACAGACCGGCGATGAACCCGAACGCGGGAAAGATCACACCGAGAGCTAGAAACAGGGCTGTGGTCAGTTCAACGATACCAAGCAACAGACTAAATCCTGTTGAAGTAAGCAATCTGGGCCCAAACCGCAGAACAGGATGCCCTGACACCAATGCCTTGACGGCGGCTTGTTCATAGAGCGCGAATTTCGCAATGCCGAAGCCGAAAAACACGATGGCTAATGCAACGGAAAGCAGGCTCATGGCGGGAATGAAACGAAGCAGTTCGGCGGTGAGAATCATATTGTGTACCCTCTGGTCTTGCCCCGGCGGTTTTCGCCGCCGGGCCTTTGATTATGCGCGCTGCATTTCGATGTCATCTGCGCCAAGCGCCTTAAGAAAACGCTCGGGATCTAAACGAAAATCGGCATAGACAACGTTTCCGTCCGGGTCGATCACCGTGAACCAAGGCGTTCCCCCGGAGCGATAATCCTCCATGAAAGTGGGATATCGCTCGCCTTCCGGCGGCAGGTCATGGCCAAACGGAATCTTCAGCCCGTATTGTTCCTGATTAAAGCGCAGTTTATCATAGGTGTTGGTTTCTGCGCCTTCAAAAACCGTCTGAATCACGGCGAAATCGAAACCTTTGTCTTTCAGGTTATCATGCAGATAGCGAAGGGTCGGGAACCCGCGGGAATGACATCCCGGGCACCAGTGCTGGAAACAATAAATGATCTTGTATCCAACACCCATATCAGACAGGCGCATGGGTTTGTCCATCGGGTTACCGTCCGCGTCAATCCAGTCGTTGACACGCAACTCAGGTGCGGTGTTACGTAATTGCCCAAAGTTCATTTGTATCACCTTTCATCTGCGGCGCTTTGGTTGGCTGCCTTGGCCCGCTCGGTCAGTGCAATGACATCATAAAGCGGGAAGGCCAGGACCTCGTCGCCGATTTCTGTAACAGCAGGAGAGAGATAGCGAATTCCCTCAACCTCTGCTTCAAGCCCGGGCCCGACCATCAGGCCCGTCTTCGCATCATTTAGCTTCAGCCAGCCTTGCCGGATCAGACCGCTGGTCATGAAGTCCACGGCCAACTGATCTCCTGGCCCGGAAGTATTTATCACGATCGGTGTCGTGACTTCTTCTGTTCCGCTCGCGCCCTGTCGTTTCAGCCGGATGCGAACCTTGCTTTTGGCTTCGGCATAGACCCAAGTGATCTCGGCCTTGTCCTCCACAATCTGCCCTTCATCCCGCAGACGAATATAGTCTGCGAGTGTGTCATGGGTGCCCCGCCTGAACCGTCGTTCCAATTGCGGCATAAGCCGCCGCCGTTCTGTGAGTGATGGCAGCACGGTGGCCAGGTCAGAGCGTTTTGCCCAATCGAGATACCCAGGCCGCAACTGAGCCATTGTAGCCCCCGCTGCGCGAAACGCGGCGATTTCATCATCTGCGGCAGAAAGTAACGCCTCTGCAGTTTCAAACGCACCGGTCAGCTTCGGCTCAACCGTTGCCCGGCGCGGACGGGTCCAGATCAGCGGCTCCGGCTCTGAGCCACGGGAAATCACCCGCAGCCGGATGTCCTGTTCGTCCAACACGGACTGAAGGAACCGCAGAACATCCAGCATCGCGGCATTGCTTCCCAAGCAGGTCACTTCCTGCCTAGGACGCAGGACCTCGGCAATCGCATCCTCGTTGCCATAAAGTGTCGTGAACGCCGTGGGGCCAGCATCTGCCCCATAACGCTGAGGCGATGGACCCCCGGTGGCCACGTCCACCCGGTCCGCCCGGATTACCTCGCCATTGGCAAGTGTAATCCGAAACCCGTCTTCATCTTTGGCCAGGTCACTGACCAATCCGGTTCGTCGTTGAACCCGAACTCCGTTTTCCGCGTGCTGCGCCAAAGCATCGCTTACGCGCTCGACCAGGTAGTCACCGAAGATCTCCCGCGGCGCGAAAACCGCACCGAAGTCACGTGCCTGCAGATGCCCGGCATTGAAATCGAGCCAGCGCCTCTGATGCGCCGCAATTCGCGGTTCGATCTCTGTCCAGTTTTCCGCAAGCCAATCGGCAAACTCTTCGCCGAAAGCGCCGCTGGGCGAATTGAGCAGATAGGCATAACGCCAGAGTGCCGAGCTCCGATGGCCTGCATAGGCCAAGCCGCGCCCCAGCTGACCCGCATTGGGGCCAAGGATCGTTAACTGATCCCCGACCTTAAGCCGGGCCGTCTGAGCAAACGCGGCGGCGGTTGCCCCATCGCCAATTATAATGTGGTGATGAGGCATCCTTGGACCTTATTCGGCAGCCTGGCGCTTGGGCAGAACCCAATCCACGCGCGGAAAGTGGCAGGTATAACCGTTCGGGAAACGCTCAAGATAATCCTGATGCTCCGGTTCGGCTTCCCAGAAATCGCCCGCTTCTTTGACCTCAGTCTTGACTGTGCCGGGCCAAATGCCGCTGGCGTCCACATCGGCGATCGTATCGAGCGCGACCTGTTTTTGCTCTTCACTTGTGAAGTAGATCCCTGAGCGATAGCTGGTGCCACGGTCATTCCCCTGCCGGTTCAGTGTCGACGGGTCATGGATCTGGAAGAAGAACTCCAGAAGCTCCCGATAGCTGATTTTCGACGGGTCAAAGTTGATTTCGATCCCTTCGGCATGAGTGCCATGGTTACGATAAGTCGCGAATTTCACGTCGCCGCCGGTATATCCGACGCGCGTGCTTTCAACGCCAGGCAGTTTCCGAATGAGGTCTTGCATCCCCCAAAAGCAGCCACCGGCCAGAATTGCACGTTCCATCATGTCTTAACCCTCCACTTGATCGAGGTATTCGCCATACCCCTCGGTTTCCATCTGGTCTTTCGGCACAAACCGCAGGCTGGCCGAGTTGATGCAGTAGCGCATTCCGCCACGGTCGCGCGGGCCGTCCGGGAAGACATGGCCCAGATGGCTGTCACCATGCGCCGAGCGGACTTCCGTCCGAACCATTCCGAAGGACCCGTCGCTGTGCTCTTTCACCATGGACGCGTCGATCGGTTTGGTGAAAGACGGCCAGCCACTGCCGGAATTGAACTTGTCCGCCGAGGCGAACAAAGGCTCACCCGAGACGACATCAACATAAATGCCAAGCTCATAATGCTTGTCGTATTCACCCGTAAATGCTCGCTCCGTGCCATCCTGCTGTGTGACGCGAAATTGTTCCGGTGTTAGTTTGGCCAGGGCTTCCTCGGTTTTCTTGAACTCCATCGATCTCTCCTTCTTTTTGTGCTTTTTGTGTTGTCAGGAAGATGGTGACCCGATGTACTTTTTTGAAATTCCTGAGGGTTATAGTTTCTATGTCGTGAACAAAAACAGGACTCGCCGTGTTATGGCGGGTCCTGTCTGAACTTAGGCCGCGATTACTCGGGAAGATGGCTCAGCACGAAATCTGAACCGCCCCGGTGGCAACCCGCGCACAGGCCGACACCGTTTCCGGCAGCAACGGGTTTCTGCGACATATCCTCGGTCGAGGTATACTCGACCCAGAACCATCCATTGCCTTTGTCGCTTTCTTCTTCGGTCTTCACGGCAACGGCCCAACCGACCAGGTCACCCGACCCGTCTTCCTTGAAGATCTCTTTGACCGCCGCTGCACCCTTTGGGTGTTCGTCGTAGTCCCCCTTCATGGATGCCGCAAGAGCGTCCGAGAAATAGGCTTTTACCGGGTGCCCGTAATCGAGGTGCGGGCCCGCCGACGGGTGCGCTTCGGACTCCTGATTTTCAAAAGCCTTGTATTCACCCCTTTGAAGATAGGCGAACAGCTCTTCTTCGTTGACAGGAACCGGGCTCAGCACCGACGGCATACGGCGGATCGAAGCTTCCTCTTCCTCCATCTTGCCTTCCATCTTCGCCGGCATTGCAGCGCCCCGCTTCAGCTTGGGATCGTTGTCACGCAGAACCGGATAGAACTGGGTAAACACAAAATCATCCGCAGCGTTTGCATCGTGGCAGGAGTTGCAGCTTGATGCTTCAAATGGTGTCGAAGTCGGTGCCCAAGGGCGCTCCTCACCAAAGTTGAGATAGACCCAGCCGCCGGGATCGTCGAAACGGGTCGTATCCTTTACCGTCAGTTCGAAGCCAGAATATTCGCCGTTGAAATACCCCCAGCCAGACACTGCAAGGCAAGCGCCGGTTTCAGCATTCGTTTCCAGACAGTCGTCGCCCTCGTACAGGAGGTTTCTTACCTTGACGATCTGCGTCCCGTTCGGAAACTCGCCAGTCTTGCGGTAGTGCTCGAACGCAGATGGTTCGATATAGACACTGTGGAATTCGCGGAAGGTGGCTTTGCCACCGTTTAACTCGTCCGGTGTCAGAGGCGAGCCGATGAAAACCCACGATTCCCAGCCGATGGGCCTGATTATCGAGCCATCTTCTGCATAGGATGGTCCATTGATGGAATCGCACAAATGAATGCTGCACTGGGCCGAAGGTTTCTCCTGAAGAACAAAACCCTCTTGAGCGAATGCGGCAGTGGTTGAAATCAATGGAACAAACAGTGTTCCGAGAATTGCTCTACGCATGAAGGCATCCTTTCTTTGAGTGGAAACGCCATGGATCGACGCTCCCCACATTAAGAAAAACAGCCCCTGCTTGGCCAATAGCCTAGAGGAATAGTTTGTATAGCTGTGAAGGAATACGGCGGGTTACAGAGGAGGCACTGATCACGGCTCCCTGCTTGGCTTCACGGCCTACTGTTACCGACCAGCGGTGACGCTTGCCCAATCGAAGTTTTTGGACAGAGCTAAGATCTGTCGCACCTCACGCGGATTGCCCGAACCGGACACAGCAACCAAGCTGATTTCGCGCTGCAGCGTCAGACCCTTCACAGGCTTGACAACAATGCCATCAACGATGACGGAAAACTCCGGCAGGGCACAGATCCCCACACCCTCGGCAACCAACTGCTGCACCCAGTCCTCGCGCTCGGATTGAAGACGTGGCCGCATGACGATGTTCCTGTCCATGAAGTGCTTGATCAGTTGCGAGCGGAACTCGCACTGCAGTCGGTCAATATAGACCTCTTGCATCATCAGTTCATGCGAAACCTCAGCCAGCTGCGCCAGAGGGTGCGACTTCGACATTGCCAATTGCAGCCGTTCCTGAACCACAAGCTGGATCGACAGCTTGAAATTCTCGGACGGCGGGTCTGTCAGCAAGCAAAGGTCATATTTCCCCGAAAGCACCTCTATTTCAGACTCACCCGGCATCAGTGGGTGAAACTGTAGTTCGACATTCGGCAGCTCGCGCAGCACAAGCGCCCAAAAGCGGGAGAAGATACGCGGGGCAAGTGTGTTTGCGATACCAACCGAAATATTTCGCCGCCTTCCATGCACCGAATTTTCTGCAAGCTCCCCGACCGTTTCGAGCGCGGATTGTACACGCAGGAATTCGACCTGCAGATCACGCCCCAGTGCTGTCAGGCGCGAATCCTTCCCATCACGATAGAGCACCGGACTGCCCAATTCGTCCTCCAGCCTCTGGATGGCTTTCGTCAAGCTGGGTTGCGAGATGCCG
>FYBJ01001839.1_pt1 | contig 20656 bp, 18 predicted proteins | sample 1134611 | NCBI WGS metagenome assembly FYBJ01 (sample SAMEA104116008, study PRJEB20421) | marine metagenome | isolation source: marine | reverse complement strand
GCGGTGAAAATTATCTTTGACCTGCTCTCTGCACCTATTGTTTTGCCCGTCATTAGCCTGACCAATCTGACTGACATTGCAATGAGCTCTTTTTACCAGCTTAAAGAATCCATCCGATTCAATGTCAAGAATTACTATCATCTTTTGGGATATGGCGGTTTTCGAAATGAGCGAACAATCCATTCCGACCCACGAACAACTGCAGCTAAAGTTATCTTTGGCTTATTATCAGCACCGGTTGTTCTGCCTGTCATCATGATAAGCAACCTGTATTTTACTGCCGATACTTTTTTTCTCCATAGCATTGAATCTATCAAACAAAATTTTCTTGCTTATTATAACCGGTTTGATAATCCCCTTCTGGGTGAAAAAAAGGATAGTTATAATGACTTCCGACATTATCTTGTCCGCTGGGGCTTTGCCTTACTCACAGCACCGATTGTTCTACCGGCTGTATCGCTAACCAATCTGGCAGGCTTAGCGGCCATCGTTTCTGCTCACTTTGCCGAATCCCTCATTTTCAATATCAAGGCCAGCTACAACCTTCTTGGAAAAGATGGCATCTTTGATAATCGGCTGGATATTAAAGACAATAGAAACATCGGCACCAGATTATTTTTCGGATTGCTGTCTGCACCATTTGTACTGCCGGTGATTACAGTGACTAACCTGATAGATGCTACGGCAACCTTCCTGAAACATTTCGGATTATCCATTAAACGTAATTCCGAAGCCGGCTATAACCTTCTGGGGGAATATGGACAATTGGGTCAACGCAAGCCGCTGAAAGATGACAGGCCAATGGCGGTGAAAATTATCTTTGGTGCGTTGTCATCGCCTATCGTCTTTTCGATTATCACTGTTACTAATCTACTGGACATGGGTGAAACTTTTATTCGTCAATATTGGTTATCCATCAAAAGAAATGTCATGGCCTCATATAACCTGCTGGGTGACAATGCCGTTTTTGGCGACAGACAAGCCTATGATGATCAGCGTTCAACAACGGCCAGAAGGGTCTTTGGAGCATTATCAGCCCCGATTGTTTTAGCGATCATAACCATCACCAATTCGCTCGATGCTCTGGGCGGCGTCCTGAAACATTTTGGCAAATCAGTTTACTTCAATGTCCGTTATGCCCATAATTTTTGGGGTTCAATGGGGATTATTGGTTCAAGATTAAGCTATGATGATCCGCGTCATTTGGCAACAAAAATCGTCTACGGTTTGTTATCGTTGCCAATCACGGTTCCAGTCTGCCTGATAAGCAATGCCATTGATGGTACTGCCGGCTTCTTCAAGCACTGGAAACACACCATTAAAACACCTATCAGCTACGCACTGGGAATCATTGCTTTTATCATCAGCGCCCCAGTCACCTTTATTCTCAGAAAATCACTGAAAGGGTTTTACAATGGCACTCTTAGACCTATTATTGACAAAACTCAAGGACAATCCTTCAATGCTGGCCGCTTTATACGTGGCTGGGCAAATATTGCAAGCCTTGGAGTCTTCGCCATCATCGGTAAGGGATTCAAAGCCGCTACGGGCTACAGTCATCGATTTGGCTTCCCCAAGCAAACCGAGGAACAGCCTCAACTTGATGAGAAATTCAGGGAAGTCAGCGCTCATACGGCCAGCGGAAATTTTTCGGAGGGTAGCGGCGAGAAAGATGGATATGGCAAACTTCGACCTTGGATAAGATTTTTTTATGGCCAGCGACACCGCTCAGAGCAACTTGTAAAAGAGATGCATGACCAATACAAACTCCAGGAAAGGACGGAAGCTGAAAAGAAAGATTTCTTTAGCAGCCAACGTTATTTAACCTGGAAAGAAAAGCAAGTTGATGCCGACAAACCCATTATTGATAAACTGGAAGAGCGACTGAAAGATACTGGCTCTAGGGCTTATCCTTAATTTGAGTTTTAATCTTAGTCACATCGTGTCATCCACGCGCAGGCGGGGAACCATTCCTCAAGTTGGCACATCACCTTGTTTGATAGATAAATCCCCACCGGCGTGGGGATGACAGCAAAGTGTACAAAGATAAGGCTGAATAAATGTTATATTAATCAAAAATGTTTGAAAAATATAATCAAAATGAGGACAGGCCTTAGTACCTCATCCTGCAGATCTTAAAGAGTAAAGTTGCCTAAATACAGCTTTTCGATATAATGTTTGATTTTTAATCTGGATTGAAATGAACGCTCTTGAACAAAGCATTCAAGCTGCATTAGAGTCAGCTGGTGAATCAAAAATTTCCAATAAGGCTTATCTTGAATTTATTAAAGCCAATTTTTTTATCCCCGTCGAAAAAGATGATACTCAACAGGAACCCAGAGTCCTGTTTATGCAACAGGGCGAGATAAACTTCCTGCCGGTATTTTCATCAAGAGAATACCTGGAGTCCTGGGCAAAAGAGATAGCAGCGCAAATCAATGTCCTGCATTTAACCGGCGTCGATCTGCTTAAAGGCATTGAAGATAATGTTTATGTCTGTTTAAACATTGGCTCAGAAATTTATAAAGAATTTATTCCGGCAGAAATTGCCAGAATGCGCTCGATGGTGTTGAAACTGTTTAAAGATTAAAAAAATCCCGGGACAAGCCCGGGAAAGGAACCATCGCCAAGTAAATAGCGAAGATTTAAGCAACAAGATCCAGCACCTGATAGCCGACAATCGCGGAGGCGGCCAGCACGCTGGTAATTTTCATAAAATTGGCTAAAAATCCGTCGCTGAGGTGAAAATGGTGTTCGTTAGCCGCCAATTCGGCGTTTACCGCCTCGGCATCATCCTGCCATTGAAACACTGGCTCTTCTCCATAGAAGCCATCCCACCAGCCATCACTCCATTGCTCTGCCTCAATACTGTATTCTGCATAAGGATTCTCTGACTCATCCAATCCTTTTTTTGCACACTCATAGCCAAACAGATAAGATTCCTCGTGGCCAGGGTGTTCGATATTCAGTCTTAACTTGAGGTCAGATACTATTGCATTCATATCATTCATCATCATTCCCCTTGTCATATAAAGTGGTTGACCAAACTTTTTGGTCGCGCTTATGTATATTTTATGACTAAACTGAACGCTTAGAATGAATATTTTAAGATTTTACATTTTCTTGACAGTAATAAGCTGCTTATTTAATCAATCTATAAGGATTAAAATATAACTTATTGATTTAAAAGGAATTATTTATGGAGCCAGCCGTCGCTTCTGCCATTGCCCCTGCCCGGAAAAATAATGAATTCTGTCATGCAGCCGGTTATCACGCCCCTGCCAGAATTCAAAATCATCCGGCATAAGCTGATATCCACCCCAGAATTCCGGGCGGATGATGGGCTGTTGTCCGTATTTTTCAATCAGCTCATTTAAGCGCTGCTCCAAATGCTTTCTGGATGCAATTTCTCTGCTTTGCGGTGAAGCAATAGCGCTGAACTGGCTGCTTACCGGCCGGGAAGAAAAATAGCTGTCGGACTGCTCTGCAGAAATTCGGGTCGTCATACCACGAATCCTGACCTGCCTTGCCATCTGCGGCCAGTAAAAATTTAATGCGGCATAGGGTTGATGATCAAGTTGCTGTGCTTTAGAGCTTTGATAGTTGGTATAGAAAACGAAGGCGTCATCTTCAATGCCTTTTAACAACACAACCCGGGAATCCGGATGCCCCTGCTCGTCAATCGTTGACAATACCATCGCAGTTGGATCGGATTTTTCGGTCTGCAGAACCTGCTCAAACCAGCATTTAAATTGCTCAAAAGGGGTATCAGCAGCCTCGCTCAGGCTCAAACTTAACTCACCATATTCACGGCGAATGTCTGCGATTGTCTTCCAGGAACACATAAATCCATCCAATTCAAAACGATATTTTATCCAGCACTCACTACAGCGCCTGCCTACGTTCCGCGCATAAAGCGCAGAACGTGAGAGATAAAGTATTTTCTTAGCTTAGCGGTGATCAATCAAGACCCGAGCTACGCCTTTTTACCTGCCCGGGATGATTACCAGCCCGTTGCTGTCGCAATGGCATCACCCAACTGAGCAGGCGACTTCACCGTGATCACTCCAGCGGCTTCAAGCGCTGCAAATTTTTCTTTTGCCGTGCCTTTTCCACCAGAAATAATCGCCCCGGCATGCCCCATACGTTTTCCTGCAGGTGCAGTGACGCCGGCAATATAAGATACAACAGGCTTGGTGACTTCAGACTTGATATATTCTGCAGCTTCTTCTTCAGCGCTTCCGCCAATCTCACCTACCATGATAATGGCTTCTGTTTGCGGATCGTTCTGGAACAGTTGCAGCGCATCAATGAAGCTTGTGCCTGGAATAGGGTCGCCGCCGATACCGATACAGGTGCTTTGACCAAAGCCTTTGTCAGTAGTTTGTTTAACGGCCTCATACGTCAGAGTGCCTGAACGGGAAACAATTCCAACTTTTCCTGGTAAGTGAATGCTGCCAGGCATAATACCGATTTTACATTCGCCAGGAGTAATAATTCCCGGGCAATTAGGGCCAATCAGACGTGAATCACTGTTATTTTCCAGATACACCTTAACATCCAGCATATCCAGAACCGGTACGCCCTCGGTAATGCAGACGATGAGCTTAACCCCTGCATCAGCGGCTTCAATAATGGAATCTTTACAGAATGGCGCAGGAACATAGATCACGGAAGCATCGGCTCCAGTTTCTTCTACTGCTTCACGAACGGTATTGAAAACAGGCAGGCCGAGATGGGTTTGTCCGCCTTTTCCAGGAGTCACTCCTCCAACCATTTTAGTTCCGTATTCAATAGCCTGTTCAGAGTGATAACTGCCCTGCTTGCCGGTGAAGCCCTGACAAATCACTTTGGTTTCTTTGTTAATTAATACACTCATTAGTTGCCTCAATAGGTTTGGAAAGCCAGGCTTTCCGCATAATCAAATGCTTTCAAAGATGTTTAAAATCCAAGGCCGGGTCTTGCCCGGCCAGATCTGCCATTAACTTACGGCTTCAACAATCTTTTTCGCAGCGTCGGTTAAGTCATTGGCAGCAATGACATTCAAATCACTGCTGTTTAAAATATCTGCGCCTTTCCGGGCATTATTTCCCTCCAGACGAACGACAACAGGAACACGGACTGCAACTTCTTCTACCGCAGCTAAAATACCTTCGGCAATTAAGTCGCAACGGACAATCCCACCAAAAATATTGACCAGAATACCTTTAACCTTGTCGTCGGAAAGAATGATTTTCAGCGCTTCACTGACACGTTCTTTCGTTGCGCCGCCGCCGACATCAAGGAAGTTTGCCGGCTCGCCGCCATGCAGCTTGATAACGTCCATGGTCGCCATGGCAAGACCGGCGCCGTTAACCATACAACCAATACTGCCATCAAGAGGAATATAGTTCAGTTCCCATTCACTGGCGCGGTTTTCACGATCGTCTTCCTGACTGCTGTCTCGCAGACTTTTAAGTTCAGGATGCCGATACAATGCGTTTCCATCGATAGCGACTTTACCATCAAGACAAACCAGTTCGCCTGTTTTAGTCACCACCAAAGGGTTAATTTCCAGCAGGCTTAAATCGCAATCGGTGAACATTTTGCCCAACTGAACCATCATCTGGCTGAATTGATTGACCTGCTTTCCTTCAAGACCCAGCTTGAAAGCGACTTCACGACCCTGATAAGGCATTACGCCAACCAATGGATCAACCGTCACCTTAAAAATTTTCTCAGGGGTTTCTTCAGCGACTTTTTCTATCTCTACACCGCCTTCGGTTGAAGCCATGATAACCACGCGCTGGGAAGAGCGATCAATCACCGCACCCAGGTACAGTTCACGATCAATATCCGATGTTTCTTCAACAAGCACCGCATTAACAGGCTGGCCATGTTCATCAGTCTGATAAGTCACAAGGCGAGTGCCAAGCAATGATTTGGTAAATGCTGCAAGCTCGTCTTTGGTAGAAACCAGCTTCACACCGCCGGCCTTACCGCGGCCGCCGGCATGAACCTGGGCTTTTACGACGCAGCGTTCGGTCGACAGACGCTCGAAAACATGAATAGCATCATCTACATTATAAGCAACTTCACCATGAGGAACGGGAAGCTGATAAGACTTAAACAGGGCTTTGGCCTGATACTCGTGTAAATTCATTCTATAAATACCTTATTTTAAGCAATGACTTAAGGAGCAGATCAATCCGCTCCATTCATAAACTGTTCCTGACTATTTTTCTAAGTTCAACATTCAGCAGCCTGCTACATTGTCGTCTTCAGAAATGAAATGTCAACAATGAGTTATACATCTAAAATTAATCGAGCCGGATCTTCCAGTAATTGTTTCACACTCACCAGGAATTGCACAGATTCCTTACCGTCGATTAAACGATGGTCATAAGAAAGCGCAATATACATCATCGGTCGAATCACAATCTCGCCATTTTCAACGACGGGCCGATCTTCAATTTTGTGCATGCCAAGAATACCGGTTTGAGGTGGATTAATAATTGGCGTGGCCAGGAGAGAACCAAAAACACCGCCATTAGTAATGGTGAAGGTTCCGCCCTGCATTTCTTCGATAGACAGTTTGCCATCACGCGCACGGCCTGCATAGTCAGCAATTGATTTTTCCATATCAGCCAGAGACATATTCTCCGCATTCCGCAGTACAGGAACCACCAGTCCTCGCTCTGTGGAAACAGCAATACCCACATCATAATAGCCATGATAAACAATATCCTGACCATCAATAGAGGCATTCACCGCAGGAAAACGCTTCAACGACTCTACAACGGCTTTGGTAAAAAACGACATGAAGCCAAGTTTTACTCCGTGTTTTTTCTCAAAAGCATCTTTATAATTTGCTCTTAAATCCATCACGGCTTTCAGATTAACTTCGTTAAATGTTGTCAGCATCGCTGCATTGTGTTGGGCTTCAACCAGACGCTCGGCAATTTTGGCACGCAGACGGGTCATCGGCACACGACGTTCTTCACGCTCGCCCATACTGAGAGGTTGTGCGGCAGGCTTCGTTTCTGCTTTTTGTGTTTTTTTACTGAGAAAGGCTTCAACATCTTCTTTGCTGATGCGACCGCCCTTACCGCTGCCACTGACATCTTCGGCCTTAAGGCCATGCTCAGCCAGTAAACGGCGTACTGCCGGACTGGTTGATTTTTCATCTTCAGATGACGGGGCTGACGCCTCAGATGCTTCTTTTTCCGCAGTTGGAGCAGCCGCCGCAACCGCGCCTGCTTCAATTTTTGCCAGCAGCTGGCCTGATTCAACGGTTGCGCCTTCTTCAAAAAGAATTTCAGTGATAACGCCATCAGCAGGAGCTGGAACTTCCAGAACAACCTTATCGGTTTCAAGATCAAGGATATTTTCATCTCGTGAAACAGAATCACCTACTCTTTTATGCCAGGAGGCAATGGTCGCATCCGCTACGGATTCCGGCAATGCGGGTACTTTGACTTCAATTGACATGATTTTACCTTCTTTATTTAATATTTAATGCTTCTTTCACCAAAGCTTCCTGCTCTTCCGCATGAAGCCTGGGGCTACCGACTGCCGGGGCGGCAGCAAAGCCACGGCCAGCGTAAAGCAACTTCTGCCCTTCATTCATACACTCGATAATATTATGCTGTGTTGAATACCAGACACCCTGATTTTTAGGCTCTTCCTGACACCAGACCACTTCTTTTGCTTTGACGTACTTGCCAAGCTCGACTTTGAGTTCCTCAATCGGGAAAGGATACAGTTGTTCGATACGGACAATCGCAATATCCTCAATCCCTTCGTCACGCCGTTTCTGGAGAAGATCATAATAAACCTTTCCGCCGCAAAGAATCACTCTCTTGACGTTTTTGGCATCCAGCGAATCTATCTCAGGAATAACATTATGGAATTTGCCTTCGGTCAGATCCTTAAGCGGAGATACGGCCAAACGGTGCCGCAACAGGCTTTTGGGCGTCATAATAATCAACGGCTTTCTAAAATTACGGATCATCTGGCGACGCAGCAGATGGAAAATCTGTGCCGGAGTCGATGGCGTACAGACCTGTATATTGAGTTGGGCGCAAAGCTGCATAAAACGCTCCAATCGAGCAGAAGAATGCTCAGGCCCCTGCCCTTCATAACCGTGAGGAAGAAGCATGGTCAGGCCGCATAAACGTCCCCATTTTTGTTCGCCAGAACTGATAAACTGATCAATCACCACCTGCGCACCGTTGGCAAAATCACCAAACTGGGCTTCCCAGAGTACCAGTGAGCTGGGCTCAGATGCGGCATAACCATATTCAAAAGCAAGAACGGCTTCTTCAGAAAGAACAGAGTCTATCACGATAAAGCCCCGTAAAGGATTGCTTGCTGTTTTTTCGAGAGGAATATAGGTTTCACCTGTGTTCTTCTCGTGCAGCACCGCATGGCGGTGAGCAAAGGTTCCCCGTCCTGAATCCTGACCTGAAAGTCTTACGCCGTATCCGTCATCCAGCAAACTGGCGTACGCCATGGTTTCAGCATAACCCCAGTTCATCTGGATTTCATCCTGGCTCATTTTCTCGCGATCCTGCAGCAGGCGTTTGACCACTGGATGCACTTCAAATCCTTCGGGAACATCAAGAATCATCGCAGACAATTTTTTCAGTTGAGCCTCGGAAATCGTAGTATCCACCACATCGGTCCATTCACTGTGAAGGTACGGCGTCCAATCCACCGTCATTTTACCTTCATAGTCTCCCTGAACCAGTTCTACAACGGCCTTACCCTGATCCAGCGTATCGCGGTAATGCGTTCCCATGTCCTGAAATTCAGTCTCAGTGATAACAGAATCCTGAATAAGTTTTTCTGCGTAGAGGATTGCCAGCGGCTTCATGCTCTTGATTTTCTGATACATTGCCGGCTGTGTCACAGAAGGCTCATCCGCCTCGTTATGACCATGTCGCCGATAACAGATAAGATCGATAACGATATCGCGATTAAATTTCATTCTGAATTCAAAAGCAATCTGCGCCGCATAAACAACTGCCTCGGGATCATCGCCATTAACATGAATCACCGGCGCCTGTACCATTTTGGCAACGTCCGTGCAATACAATGTTGAACGCGAATCCAGTGGGTTGGAGGTTGTAAAGCCCACCTGGTTATTAATCACGATATGGACTGTTCCACCCGTTGAATAACCCCGTGCCTGGGAAAAGTTAAACGTTTCCATCACAACGCCCTGCCCGGAAAACGCAGCATCACCATGGACAAGAATCGGCACAACGCTGTCTTTCTTTTCCAAATCGCCGCGCCTGCGCTGGCGAGAACGCACAGAACCTTCGACCACCGGACCAATAATTTCAAGGTGGGAGGGGTTGAAGGCCAGCGCAAGATGAACCACCTTGTCGTTCCTTGCTCTCAAATCAGAGGAAAAACCCATGTGATATTTTACGTCGCCGGTTCGCTCTGAAACAATTTTCCCTTCAAATTCCTGAAACAGTTCGCTGGGCTCTTTTCCAAGGACATTCACCAGAACGTTTAACCGGCCGCGATGCGCCATGCCGATAATCATCTCTTTAACGTCTTTTCCTGCGCCCTGCTGAATAAGCTCTTTCAAAAGTGGAATAAAGGCATCACCGCCTTCCAGCGAAAAGCGTTTTTGTCCTACGTATTTTGTACCCAGATAGCGCTCAAGGCCATCAGCTGCAACCAGGTCGCGCAGGATTTCTTTTTTCATTTCATTAGAGAAAGAAGGTCTGCCGCGAACAGATTCCATTTTATTCTGCAACCACTCTGTTTCAGCATGGTTACTGATATGCATGTATTCAATGCCGATGCTTCGGCAGTATGTGTCTTTAAGAGCAGCCAATAAATCACGCAAGCTCATATCCTGGCCGTTAAATCCGGTATCGGCAGCATAAAAATGAGTATCAAGATCCTGATTGGATAATTCATGATATGCCAGTTCGAGATTTGGAATATGGTGACGTTTAGCCAAATCAAGAGGGTCAAGATTTGCCGCATGATGGCCGAGCGAACGATAAGCGTTGATTAAATGTGCAACCTTATACTGTTTACTGTCAGCGCTGCCTGCAGCTGCAGCCATTTTGGGCATGGATGCTGCCTGCAAAAAATGCTCGCGAATGGAGCGATGAGGCTCTTCATGCCGAGTTGACGTTTCGGGCAGTTTATCAAAAACCTCCCTCCACTCTGCCGGTACGGATTGGGGATCAATTAAATAATCTTCATACAGTCCGTCAACATAAGCCATACTGCCGCCGGAAAGATAGGAAGAGGCCAATTGCTTTTGCAGTTCACTGCTGCTCATTAGTTATTCTCCAAGGGGTCATTTCCGCCCGAAGGCGGAAGACAAGAAAATGTTTATCAAGTTTCCTGATCCAACATTTTTTTGCGAATATTTGAAATCGCTTCTGTCGGATTGAGTCCCTTCGGACAGACGTTGGTGCAGTTCATAATTGTACGGCACCGAAACACGCTGAACGGATCCTGTAATTTATCCAAACGATGGCTGGTCGCTGTATCCCTGCTGTCTGCCAAAAATCGCCAAGCCTGCAACAATCCTGCCGGCCCGACAAATTTGTCAGGATTCCACCAGAATGATGGGCATGAACTTGTACAACAGGCGCAAAGTATACACTCATAAAGGCCATCAAGTTTTTCCCGGTCTTCCGGTGATTGTAACCTTTCCTCGGCAGGAGCCATCTCATCATTTTGCAAGTAAGGCTCAATGCGCTCATATTGCTGATAGAACTGGCTCATGTCAACAGCCAGATCCCGAACGACTGGAAATCCCGGCAATGGACGGATAACAATTTTATCAGATTTTAAAGAGGATAAAGAAGTAACGCAAGCCAAACCGTTTTTACCATTAATATTCATGCCATCCGATCCGCAAACCCCCTCACGGCAGGAACGGCGGTATGCAAGCGTATCATCCTGTTCCGCCTTGATCCGCTCAAGCAAAGTTAATACCATCGGATCAGCTTTGGCACCAATCTGTAGTTTGTATTCCTGCATGTAAGGCTCTGCCTTGGACTCAGGAAGATATCGATATATAGACAAAGTTACCTGTCTTGTCGCTGCCATGTTCTGTCCTCTCTAATATACGCGCTCAACGGGCTCAAACGGTTTAATATATTTCGGTGATGCATTCACTGGACGATAATCAATTTTATCGTTTTCTTCTAAATAGAGCGTATGCTTAATCCAGTTTTTATCATCCCGCGCCGGGAAATCTTCACGACTGTGGGCTCCGCGGCTCTCAGTACGGTTCAGTGCAGAGTGTGCCGTGGCTACCGCAGTCGCCATCAGGTTATCCAGTTCAAGAGCTGCAATACGCTGAGTATTGAATACCTGAGACTTATCACCCAGTTTAGCATGCTGCAGACGTTCACGCAGATTATCCAGTTTTTTCAGGCCATCAGCCATCACCGCACCGGTTCTGAATACACCAAAGTCTTCCTGCATCACGCGTTGCATTTCATCGCGTATTTCGGCCGGCGTTTCGCCTTTGCCTTCTGAATTCTCCCAACGATTGTAACGTGCCATGGCTTTTTCGATGTCGTCATCGCCGACATAGGCCATTTCAGGAAGATGGCCAGACTGCCACATTTCTTCGACATGCAGGCCGGCTGCACGGCCAAAGACCACCAGATCCAGCAGTGAGTTTCCGCCAAGACGGTTGGCTCCATGAACGGATACACAGGCACATTCACCTACGGCATAAAGCCCCTCAACCACTTCATCCCTGCCTTTACTGTGCTTCAGAACCTGACCGTGAACATTGGTTGGAATACCACCCATACTGTAATGACAGGTAGGAACAACTGGAATCGGCTCTTCAATTGGATCCACACCGGCAAATTTTATCGATAATTCACGAATACCGGGCAAGCGAGATTTAATCAGATCCGCACCTAAATGATCCAGCTTCAATTTCACATAATCAACACCCAGAGAATCACCGCCATTGGCCGTTTTTCCATCGATGCTTGGAGGGTTAAAGCCCTTTCTGTCGCGGATTTCGAGCATCATGGAACGGGCAACAACATCACGTGAAGCCAAATCTTTTGCCCGTGGCGCATAACGCTCCATAAAACGCTCGCCATCTTTGTTAATCAGATAACCGCCCTCACCGCGGCAACCTTCAGTGACCAGCGTACCGGCACCGGCAATACCGGTGGGATGAAACTGCCACATTTCCATATCCTGCAAAGGAACGCCGGCTCTCAGTGCCATTCCAAAACCGTCTCCGGTATTGATATGCGCATTGGTTGTCGACTGGAAAATCCGCCCGGCGCCGCCGGTGGCCAGAATACAGACGCGTGACTGGAAGAACACTATTTCGCCGGTTTCGATGCAAAGCGCGGTGACGCCGGCAATGCGGCCTTCTGCGCTTTTGACCAGATCAAGTGCGTACCATTCTGAAAAGACATGGGCTTTTGCTTTCAGGTTCTGCTGATAAAGCGTATGCAATAAAGCGTGGCCGGTACGATCGGCTGCAGCACAGGTTCTTGTAGCCTGATCGCCGCCGAAATTTTTTGACTGGCCGCCAAAAGGACGTTGGTAAATCTTACCGTTATCCATCCGGGAGAATGGCAGACCCATGTGTTCAAGCTCATATACGGCTTCAGGCCCTGTTTTACAGAGGTATTCAATACAGTCCTGATCGCCGATATAGTCGGCACCCTTAACCGTATCGTACATATGCCAGCGCCAGTCGTCATTATCAGCATTGGCAAGCGCCGCGGTAATTCCGCCCTGAGCGGATACCGTATGGGAACGGGTAGGAAAAACTTTAGAAATCAGCGCGACTTTCATGCCGGAACTGGCCATCTGTAAAGCCGCCCGCATGCCGGCTCCGCCGGCGCCGATAATAATTGCATCAAATTTATTTCTTGGTAAAGACATACTTATTGCCCCCAAATGATCGTCAGTCCCCACACAAACTGCCCCAGAAGCCATAAGGCAATCAGAGACTGCAGCGTGATACGAATTATAGTGCATTTCACATAATCAGTGGTTACCGTCCAGATGCCAATCCAGGCGTGTAAACTGAAAGAAAGCAGAGCAATGACCGTCGCCGCTTTGACCCAGACACAGGAAAACAGTGCCTGCCATTGCGCAAACTGTAACTGCGGATGAAGACAAAACCAGACAAAAAGAAATAAACAGTAGACGGCAAAATAAACTGCGGTCAGTCTTTGGATGAGCCAATCTTTTAAGCCGTTGCCAGTCAAGCTGGTTACATTAGTTACCATATCCACATTCCTAATAGTATCGATAAAATAATTGCCAGAAAAATGACAAAGGACGAAGTTCGCAGTCCTGCAGTCAGTCCTTCGCCAAAGCCCATATCCATGATCATATGCCGGATGCCGGCCAGAAGATGGTAGGTCAGCGCAGTGAGAAACATCCAGGTCAAAATCCTGCATGTCATCGTTCCCATCGTAAGCCCAAGCTGTTGAAAAGCATCAGCAGACGCCAGAGATTTTGAAAAAAAACACAGGGTGACGGGCATCAGCAAAAACAGAACGATTCCGCTGAGTCGATGCAGTATCGATGCGATCGCAGTTATCGGAAACCTCATCGTCGTTAAATCAAGGTTTACAGGTCTATTATTCTTCACGTTTATTTTTTCCTTATATTCAGCAGCTGTTTCCAAAGCCATAAAAACAACAAAAAAAGACCACTGTTTATCCTGGTCTTTGAAATATCATTTGGAAGTATACCATTGTGCCAGCGATGCGGAAAGTTCCGAGCAAAAATTATCCTGTATTCTGCTGGCGATAGATATAAAGAAATACTATCATTATAAATAATAACCAAAAAAGGGATGAGCATGCTGGCAAGAAGACCCATTTACGATGCATCGCTGTGCTGTAAAGCACAGGAAATCCTCGCAGATCAAAGAGATTCCTACACGGATGTGCTCGGTTCAGAGTTACTTCAAATTATTGGAAATGAATATAAGGAACTGCCTCTTTTGATTCCCTATGACTTAAAACATTTACTTGAAAATAACAATCACTCATTTGATTTTCCAGTTTTTTTAAAAGTCGATGCCAAGCAGGTCAACAACCACATTGATAGCCAGCAACTGGAACAGGATCCTTATGGCATCGCATTAATCATTGAGCACCCCGAACAAATTCTATTGTTGCCAAAAGCAGAAATCATCGCGATAAAAAATCATCATTTTGATGCCGGAAAAACCCAGGAAATCATCCAATACTGCCAGCAGCATCATCGCAAAGTCATTGCCTACGACATTCAGAACAGCCTTGAATTCCAACATTATAACAATTTGAAAGCGAATTATTATTGCGGCGAGTTCATATTCGAACCACAAATCGATGAATCAGAAGACATTGCCGCAGATGAGTTGAATTTTCTTCGGCTATTGCAGTTACTGAACGAGTATCCCTGCGATGTTTTTGAATTAACCCATATTATCCAGTCCGATCCGCTTCTTAGTTATCAACTGTTAAAAATTGCTAATTCTGCAGTTTATGGCGGTTTTCAGCAGATAGACTCAATTGAACAGGCCATTATGCGACTGGGACTGTTAAATTTAAAAAGCTGGATTATGCTTTGTTCAATGCAGAATATTTCCAATAAGCCTATGGAAATTCTGGAAACAGGATTAATGAGAGCGCATATGTCTGAAAAATTAATGCGCAATATTAACGAAGAAATGACCAGTCAGGCTTACACAGTTGGTTTATTATCGATACTCGACAGTTTATTGAACCGCACTATGAAACAATTGCTCAAGAAAATTTCCCTGAGCGAAGCGCTCAAAGAAGCAATACTCAATAAAAAAGGTATACTTGGCGAGATATTGGCGCTGGTCAGTGCTTATGTCGAAGGGGATTGGCATAAAGTTGACAAAACCCAGTACGCAGGACAGGATTTAAGTCAGGTGTATATCGAATGTATGGATAAAGTTGCCGACGATAAACGTTCCATGTCTTCGGTTTAAGTGTGAATGAGTGGGGCGTTGTTTTTTTTGTTGTTGAATTGCAGCCAGCGTTGCGTTCGAAACACCTTGATGCGCTGCTGACTTCACCCACTGCCATTAAGTTAAGACCATTTTCTTCGCCTACGTCCCGCGGCTTGTCCGCGGGATCCAGCGATGTAGAAAGATTCATGGATCCCGCGGACAAGCCGTGGGACGTAGGCTCTCTTAACTCAATGGCAGTGCTGACTTCACCCCCCCTTGGGTCCTGTCTTTCTCGATTGAGAAGAAAGCTTATAATAATCACGGGGAGCTGCAGATGGATAACCCAGGCCTTTATCAACCATTCGCTGAACAGTGGCAATAAACCATTCTCCCCATTCTCTGGGATCGAAATTGGTCAGCACAACGTTATATTCAAGATTAATCACGGACTCAAAGAGTTTACGCATTGCATTTTCCTGGCCAATGACAGCGACTTGTACTTCGGTCTCTTTATCAATGCCCGATGCCTGCAGACGCTCGACCAGTAAGGCCATCATTTTTTCAATGGTATAATACAGTTTGCACATCGACTGCCCTGCCGTGTACATTTCTGTTCCTTTCGATGTTGCCAGCTTGAAACCAAAGTCATGAATCGGATAAACATGCTCTTTTTCACCGCTGTCAGGGTCCTGTTCAGGTTGGATGATATGAACGGGGAAAACAGGGGTAATGGTTGGAGAGATGATAATAAGTTGAATTTCAGCCCAGTTTTTCTCTAAAAACAGCACTCGCTCGTACAGTGCCGCTGGGTCACTTTCTATATTTTCCTTTAACAGATCATTTTTTTGATCGATGGGCAATTCCACAAACGTTGAAAATTGTTCACTGCTATCTTCTATCTTTTCTGCCATAGTCGAACCAAAATAACATGTATTTTTATCATTCTAGTCCCTCACCCTGCAAATATCCAGATTATTTAACAAACTGATAATATTGCACGGGTGAGCGGCATCGTGAACAGGGAGCTTTGCAGGCTTCGGGCGCATTCAGGGACTGGATGCATCCTTTTTTTTCCCAACGAACCAGCATCGGCTTTAAGGCCTCTTCATCCAGCTGAAATTCTCTTGCCAGCTGCGTTGAACTGACCACACCCTGTTTTTGAATAAAATCACGCAGTTCAAACAGCATGTCCGTCTCCCAGCCCCAGCCGCCGATGGTTACGGGCATAAAACAGCATCAGAAGCATCAGAGCAGCCATCGCCAAAATCCAGCCCAGACTTTGCAGCGGATGCACTGCCATTTGTGAAAGCTGATAGAACAGCACAGCAACAGAGTAAGCAAGCACTAATGACCAAACCACTGAAAACCACATCAACGACTTCCCTGCTTCCTGCCGCAAAACCGCCATGGTGGAAACACAGGGCACGTATAATAAAACAAATAACAGATAAGCGTAAGCGCCGGCAGCACCGTGAAAATAGCCGGCCATGGTGCCATATACTGCCTGGGACATTTCACCGTCAGGGGCGCTGGCAAGCACGGGATTAAAAAGAGCTTCACCCAGTTTGGCGAGATTTTCAGGAATGCTGTGTAACGCATCCATCAGTCCGCCCCATAAATCAAAATGGCCGGCAGCTATCTGCCCCATGTTGGCAAGCTGCGCATACAATGAATTGAGGGTCCCCACCACCACTTCTTTAGCCAGCATTCCGGTCAATAAACCCACCGTTGCCGGCCAGTTTTCCTGAGAAATACCCATCGGTCTGAATAAGGGGGTCATCCATCGGGCAAGCCAGGATAACAACGACTGGGTACTGGCTTCGCCGCTTTGCAGCGTGCCATGGATGGTAATGGCGTTTAAGGCACCCAAAATAATACAAACCGGAATGATAATTTTCCCAGCCCTTTTGACAAAAAACTTCAGTCGATGCCGGGTGTCGCGGAGTAACCGTCCCAAAGAGGGGCAATGATAGGCCGGCAACTCAAGAATCAATGGCGCCGCCTGACCTTTAAAATGCGTTTTACGAAGCATCATACCGGTCAGAACAGCCATAATAATACCCAGCAAATACAAAGAAAATACAACATTTTGGCCGCCTGCAGGAAAAAAGGCAGCAACAAACACAGCATAAATAGCAAGCCTTGCACTGCAAGACATGAAAGGACTCATCATCACCGTCAATAACCGATCCCGTTCAGAATCGAGCGTTCTTGCGGCCATAATCGCAGGAACGTTACAGCCAAAACCAACAATCATCGGCACAAAAGCCTTTCCGGGAAGCCCAAGCCAGCGCATTAATTTATCAACGACAAAAGCGGCTCGCGCCATGTAACCGGAGGCTTCAAGAAAAGAAAGGAAAAAAAACATCGCCGCGATGACTGGAATAAAGGTCAATGTGGTATTGATTCCCTTACCCATACCATTAGCAAGAATAGCAATCAGCCAGTCGGGACTATGAAGCTGTTGTAACAGTGCTGCAGTTCCCTGAACAAAAATCGTATCGCTTGCAATATCAAAAAAATCCTGGAATGCGCCGCCGATATTAATGGCAAACAGAAACATCAGATACATCACCAGCAAAAATAAAGGAATTGCAAAAAAACGGTGCAAAACAAGGCGATCTATCCTGGCGCTGATGCGCTGGCTTACATCAGCCTTTTTGCATTGAACGGCTTTAACCAGTTCATGAATTGACTGATAACGGGCGTCGGCCAGCAGGATATCATCATCGGGATGAATCTCGATATTCGATTGTGCCGAGGGAGCAGAATCATTAAACGATCGCTTATCGCCTTCAAGACGCCGATAGGCAATAAAACCTGCCATCAGCGGCGTATGCCCCAGCTGCCGGTAGTATTCTTCACAACAGTCAAGTCGATGCTGCAGGGCTTCGCTCAGTGTTAAAGAAAACGGACGGGCGGCCTGCATGTTCTGGGTCAATGTCATTTTCAGGTCATCGATACCGACAGCCTTGTGCGCCTGTATGGCAACCACCGGACATTTCAGGCGAGAGGAAAGGGCTTTTGTATCAATCGTAATCCCCTGTTGAAGCGCCATGTCCATCATGTTCAGCACTAAAATCACCGGTCGTCCCAGTTCAAGCAGTTGACTGGTTAAATAAAGATGGCGTTCCAGGTGGCAGGCATCAATCACATTAACAATGCAATCGGCCTCTTCCTCAACAACGGCTTCTGCAGCAATACGCTCATCCTGACTGGATTGGTTTTGATCAAGCGTTAATGAGTATACACCGGGCAAATCGGTAATTTGAATGCGCTCATCGTCAATGTCAAAATAACCGGCTTTTTTCTCGACCGTCACCCCCGGCCAGTTGCCTATACGTTGATTATCGCCTGTCAAGGCATTGAATAGAGTTGTTTTTCCACAGTTTGGATTACCAAGCAACAATATTTTTTTCATAAGCGCTCCCACTCCAGATGACAGGCTTCTTCTTTTCGAAGCGTAAGCCATGTGCCTCGCACTTCAATCTGAACCGGACAGCCCAAAGGAGCAAAACGTAACACCTTAATTTCAGTTCCCACGGTCAAACCCAGCGATAATAAACGTCTTTTCAAGCCGGATTCGCTCGCGTTAAAACTAACTAATCGAGCATGATCGCCTTTAGCAAACTCTTCTATTCTCATGCTGTTCCCATCATTTAAATCTATATTTCAGCAAGAATAACACAAATGAGAATGATTATCATATACATTTTGTTATTTTGTTTCATTTTTAGGCTGATTAAAAGCTAAATCTTTTCAATCTTCCGCTTCGGATGCCGGCTCAGATAGTCAATCGACTGCATTTCATGCAGGCGGCTGGCCGTTCGTTTAAAGTCATGCCGCATCTCGCCTTCCAGATAAAGTTCATCCACTGAGGCTTCTGCCGAGACAACCAGATGAAGCCCCTGATCATACAACACATCAACCAGTTGGATAAATAAAATTACAGCAGCCGTGTCATTTTTTTTCATCACAGGCACATCACTAAGAAACAATATGTCAAATTTTGAGGCAATTTCCAGGTAATCGAGTTGACTCCGGGGTATCGAGCAAAGATCGTTGAACGAAAACCAGACAGCGTCTTCGGCGCATCGTAGATAAGGAATCCGCCGTCCCTGAACCTCAATTTCTCCAGCTTTATCAGAACGAGGGGCAAGGGCCAAAAACTGCTCCTCCATACGTTCTGCCGTCGAGCGGTTCAAGGGCTGTAAATAGGCATCAAACGTCGCTTCTCTCCCAAGACGATAATCTCTGTCGAGTCGAAGCTCCATCACCTCGCAATGCTTTTTGATTAACTCAATGGCCGGCAGAAAACGGGCTCGTTGCAGGCCATTAAGATATAAATCATCGGGCGGAATATTAGAGGTCAGTACCAGTACCACTCCCTGTTGAATCAATGCCTGAAATAACTCGGCAAGAATCATGGCATATGCAATATCATGCACCATGAATTCATCCAGACATAACAGGCGAATGGTTTTGGAAAACTCTGCGGCAATGGCTTTCAGGGGATTTTTTTCACCCTGCCGTTTTCTCAACTGGGCATCCACCTGTTGCATAAACTGATGAAAATGAAAACGGGCTTTGAAGCGGTAGGGTATCTGCCGGTAAAACAAATCGACCAAAAACGTTTTTCCAACGCCAACGGTGCCATACAGATAGATTCCTTCAAAAGGACGATGACGTTTTCTTGAAAACCAGCCAAGCCTGCCCTTGGGCAAATGATCAGCAAGGCGCTGAAAAGAAGCAATCACCTGTTGTTGTCGTTGATCTTCTTCAATCAGGCCTTCTGCGATGGCCTGTTGATAGGCGGCCATTAAATCAGTCATTGTTTAAAATACTTTCCAGTTGTTCTGATAGATTATCCTTTAAGTCAATCAGTTTGCGGTGGAAAAAATGTCCCGTTTCCGGAAACTCAATCAATACAGGCTCAGGCTCCAGCGATTCAACAAAATCCCGGACCTGTCCTGCAGGAACAACCTCGTCCTCAAGCCCCTGTAGAATCAACCATGGGCAGGCGACTGGTGAAAACTCATGGTAATCATAATGATGAACCGGCGGTGCGACTGAGATGAGCAGCTTATTCGGCTGATGGGCCGCAGCGCGGTAACTGACATAGGAGCCAAAAGAAAAACCGGCAAAAATGAATTCAGACTCAGGATATTCCTGCTGCCACAACCGGCACAACTCCAACATATCGCGCGATTCGCCAATACCCTCATCATATGCACCTTCCGAATGGCCAACGCCCCGGAAATTAAAACGAAGAGAAGGAATGCCAAGAGCGCGGAACGTTCGGGCCATGGTGGTTACGACTTTATTATTCATCGTACCGCCCTGTAACGAATGCGGATGCCCCAATACGGCAACGTAACCGCTGGAGACTGTCTCTGGCACGGTTAGCAATCCCTCCATGCTGCCAGCCTCTGTATCAAAATGAAAGGGATGCTCGCCAGCCGTTTCCAACAGATTTTTAAATATCATCTGATTTTACCCAAAAAGAGAAGATTCTAGCAGAAGGGTATTTTTATTTCACCTTTGTTTATACCCGTCATCTTTCAAAGTTTAGAGTCTGTTGACATTTTAACTTGAATTACCTAATTCCCGCGCTTTATGCGCGGGATCCACGCAAGAAGCATGGTAACCATTCAATGAATGACTCAGTTTTATGCTGGATTCTGCGCATAAAGCGCAGAACGTAGGCTCTAAGACGAAATGTCA